>Ga0209633_10005518_pt1 | contig 11077 bp, 10 predicted proteins | sample Cruoilmetagenom1_FD_187290 | JGI IMG/M metagenome (GOLD analysis project Ga0209633, IMG submission 187290) | Oil polluted marine microbial communities from Coal Oil Point, Santa Barbara, California, USA - Sample 1 (SPAdes) (version 2) | ecosystem: Environmental > Aquatic > Marine > Oil seeps ... | reverse complement strand
CGTCTCTCCCCAACTGATCCTTTGCGACGAACCCATCTCGGCCTTGGATGTCTCCATCCAGGCGCAGATCATCAATCTGCTCAAAGATCTTCAGGCGGAGCTGGGATTAAGCTACCTTTTTATCTCCCATGACCTCAACGTGGTCAGCTACATTTGCGACCACGTCTGCGTGATGTATCGAGGCCGCATCGTGGAATCGGCGCCGGCAAGCGATCTTTTCGATCATCCCTGCCATCCCTATACCCTCAGGCTTTTGGCCGCGGTTCCTGAAACCACCGAGGTCGGCTGGTCGCCCCAAGTGGGTGCTGGATCGCAGCGTGCACCGCTTCCCGATGGGTGTGCCTTCGGCGATCAATGTCCCGACTGCCATGATGATTGCGTAATTGAACCGCCCGCCATGGTTCGGGTCGGCGGTCAACATTATGTGCGCTGTTGGAATGCGACTCGACGTCAATGTTCTGCTGCCGATCCGGAAGGCCGGCATTGAAACGATTTTCAGCATCAGATCCCGGTCATTGGGTGGTCTGTCGCTTCGATGGCGCTTGCGTTGGGACTTATTGTTGTAGCGGCGTAGGTCGCCGGCAGACGGTGCTTTTCCGCCTCGTTGCCACAGAAAATAAGATCCGACGTGTCCTTTTTGAGGGCCAGCAGCAGGCGCCGGTCCCGCTCATATATGTCTTTCCTGAAATTTACCCGCCCATGATCATCCACCCAGGCGGTAAAATAGACCAGGTGAACCGGGATCGGACGGGTAAGCAACATGGTTCGCCGTTGACCCCGGTCGATGGCGGATTCCAGTCGGGCCCGATCCCACCCCCGTTCGCTCAGCAAGTACTGCGCCAGCGCCTCTGGCGCTTCCACCCGTACACAACCGGATGAAAACGTCCGTTCCCGATGATCGAAGAGCGTTTTTCCGGGTGTGTCGTGGATGTAAATGCTGTGAGGGTTGGGGAACATAAACTTGACCCGACCCAGCGCATTATAAATCGAGGGGTCCTGACGCAGACGGAAGGGAAAATACCGCTTCGATATAGTCTCCCACGCTATGCCGGCCGGATCCAGCTCCCGGGCCTGACGATCCCAACTGTCAAACACCCGGATGCCCTGCCGGGTCAAATAAGCAGGGTCATTGATGATCTTGGGCAGGATATCCTTGCGGGCAATTTTCTGCGGGATATTCCAGTAGGGGTTGATCTCCAAGTAGGTCATTCGGCCGGACATGACGGGTGTCTGTCGGCGCTTTTTGCCGACAACGACGCGCATACTGTCGATTCGTGTGTTTGCTTCAACGACGCACAATTCGAAGGCGGGTATGTTTACCAGGATGTATCGGTCACCGAGACTGTCCGGGAGCCAGCGCCAGCGTTCCATATTGAGTTGCATTTGGGTGATCCGTCGTTCAACGGAGATGTTCAGTTCGGCCCGGGTGTGTTGGCCCACAACACCGTCCGGCGTCAAGCCGTTTCGACGTTGATAGCGCTTTACGGCGGCTTCCACAATCGCGTCAATCCCGTCATGGGCCGTTGGTGTGTCGGCGGGTAAATCCGCCGTCATGCTTAAGCGGCGTTTCAGAGCATCGACACGGGGCCCGTTGTCTCCGATGCGCAATGCGGGGCCCGGTAAAATGGTGGGCCAGCCTCCGGATCGCTTGATGGCTTCATACCGACCTAAGGTTTTTCTCAGATCACCATAGGCCTGTCCCTTGGGGTGCAAGGATTCGATATACGCCGCCAACCGGTTTTCGTCTAACGCGCGGGCCAGTTCGGTGGGGATGTCTCGGGTCGATGGCCGGCGCCGGGCGAACCATTTTTGGGGAAGCGCCTCCGGTGTCACCCGACCCTGTGACAGGTGTTGCGCAAACCGCAGCATCCTGGCGGTGAGCATTACATCGAATTGAACATGGGGCGCCAGTCTGAGCAAGGGCCTTGCAGTGGAAGCATACAACCCATGGGATCCTATATTTTCAATATAGGGGAGGCGGTAGTCATCTGCCAAAAGACCCGCTTCAGCGGCACGGGCCATCGCCTGCAGTAGAATTTCCCCTTGCGGAAGCAGCCCTACGGGGCTGGTCCATGCCGGTTGAAATCCCTCCCTTTGGTAGAATCTCGCCACCGGGTGCAGCAGCGGGCCCCATTCGGAGGCAGGCGCTTCCTCTTCCAAACCGGGAGCGGCCCCCAGCCATGCCTGGAGTGCAGGGTCAGCCGGTTGTGATGATGCCTTTGCAGCGGTCGCCGGTTGGGCGATGAAGAGAAGGATTCCGATCAAGAGGGTCGTTGTGACGGCGTTGCGTTTAATGTCCATGCAAGACCAGTATCAAAAACCGGACCAACTCTTGGGGTCTGTCAATTATTATGAAAAGTATTGAAATATTGGATGGTTGCTTCGATGTGTGCGTGGACCCAGCCCGGGATGAAGGATCAATTGGGAATTAATTTACCTAAAATATAAGTACTCAACCACCGATCTCATCGGCCGCGAAAGCATGCCCATTCCCCTTGTAATCGATCTAATCGACTCGGATGATCTTCACATGACGCCCCACCCAGTCCGGCGGCAAATAAATACGGCCGCTGTTCCCACTGGATTTGACCAGCTTTTCAATCATCTCCTCCCCGTATATTTCGAATTTTACTTTCGATGGGGCAAGGCCCGGCGGCGCTCCAACCGTCTGGTTCTTTTTTTCTTCTGCCAAGATGAATACCCATCCCTTTCGAGTGACTGGATTAGGGTTGCTTCGAAGACGCTCAAGTGATTTTCCATAACATCAGTGTTCGGATGGGTCAAGGCGGTTTAGCTAAAATGTCGCTGTTTTTTAGCTGTTGCCTGCGGCGTTGCCGAGGCCTTTTTGGCGGCGGTGGTTCCGGAAAGCCGGAGCGTCTCAAATGTGTAGTCGGCCAGATCCACTATCAGCAAACGGTTTTGGAGGGTGTCGCCCCTTTCCAGCAGCACCTTGATCACCTCGGCACTCTCCAGGGAGGCAATCAGGTTGACCCCCGGTGCCAGACAGCCCAATCGAGTTTCCGAGCCCCTGGCTATGGTCAACTGATCTTCGGGTCCGTAGATGGTTTCGAGCCCTTCATCTTCGGGAAAGATGGTGGTCACGTGCCCGGAAATACCGGCAACGGCAGCGGACACCATGGGGATGCCGGCGCCTTTTGCTGCCGCCTCGAGGGCAAACCGGGATCGGATGTTGTCCAGGCAGTCCACCACGAGGTTGCATGAACCCATCAGGGCATCCGCATTGTCGGGGGTCAGGTAGGCGGCGGTGGCCATGACCTCGAGGCCGGGGTTAATGGTTTTCAGGCGCATGACCGCCGCCTCCGTTTTGGGCATGCCGATGTGGTCGATGCTGCTAAACAACTGGCGGTTGAGGTTGTGGGCCTCAAACCGGTCGCCGTCGACCAGATGAAACCGCCCGATTCCGATGCGGGCCAGTGTCTCCGTCACCAAGCCGCCCAACCCCCCCTGTCCAACGATGCAGACGGCTGACTCGAGCAGCCTAATCTGGTCGGCCTCGGACAGGGTTTTCAAGTTGCGAATGTAGCGGTCCGGAAGGACGTGTTGCCGCAATGCCGCAACTTCCACCACCCGTCCGGTGACGCCGGCCTCGTCCGCCAGGCGCATCACTTGCCTTGCATCAATCGTTCGACAGGGGCTGCCATCGGAGAGTGATCTGCTCAGGGCAAGGACGTCGATACGCCGTGAGAGTGAATTTTTCATCAGTTATCCACCCGCCACCGGGGGGAAGATACCCACGCGCTCGCCGCCGTTCAACCGGGTGTCGAGGGATCGTTTGACGCCATTGATGAATACCAAGTGGGCCTTGGCAACGGGAATGTCCAAGTGCGCCAGCAGGGCTTTGACGGAGACGCCCGGCGAAATAACCACCCGGTCGACATTTTCGGGTGACAGGGGGGCCAAGGAGGCAAACAATTTGAGTCGAACATGCGCCGGCGTCATGGTGTCCCTCATCCATGGTAAATAGTGATACTATGATATAACCGTTCAAAAATTAATGCAAAAAATAAGCTTCGTCAAGTTATTCAGTGTGACTTCAATGGTACGGTATTCGTTGCTTTTGACGTCATCTTATGCCACCATTACCCGGTCCGAACTGTGATCCGTGATCCGTGATGATTGCGATCCGCTTCTTTCACGTCATTCATGGGAAAAGATTCGGTTTTTTATGGGCCACATCGTAACCACGATTATTCCCATTTTTACGCTTGTGATGCTTGGCACCATAGCCCGGTCGAAAGGTTTCCTGCCCCCCGAGTTTCTGGGACCGGCGAATCGCTTGGTATATTACCTGGCCATCCCGGCAATGATTTTCAGGGCCATTGCCAACGCCTCATTGACTCGCCAGTTCAACCCCACCGTGCTCTGGCTGGCCCTCGTTGCGCTGGTGGCACTTTTCATTATCTGCTGGACGAGCTGTCGGGTGTGGCGGGTTCCCGCATCGATCCAGGGCGCCTTTATCCAGTGCTCTTTTCACGGGAACCTGGGGTATATCGGATTGGCGGTGGCTTTTTATCACCTGGGTGCCGATGGATTGGCCCGGGCCAGTATCCTGGCCGCTTTTATCATGATCCTGCAAAATTTCCTGGCGGTGGTGGTGCTTCAATCCCACCGGCAGGACGATGGTGAGGGCGGTCAGCCGGGTGCGATAGCCGGTAAGATTGCGGGCAACCCGGTTATCGTTTCGGCCACACTGGGTATTATTTTTTCCTTGGCCAACGTTTCCATTCCCCTGGTGCTGGATCGCAGCCTGCAGATCCTCAGTGGTCTGGCCCTTCCGATGGCGCTGCTGATTATCGGCGGGTCACTTTCTTTGGAACTGATGAAGTCCCGGCTGGCTGCTGTTTTGGGCGTCTGCCTGCTGAAGTTGGTGATACTGCCGGCTCTGGGTCTGCTGCTTTTTCTGATGGCCGGCCAGAATCCTGTCGATTATTTGCCGGCGATTATCCTGCTTGCCTCTCCCTCGGCGACCATTGCCTATGTGATGGCGCGGGAGATGGGTGCGGATTCGGACTTTGCAGTGGCCGCCATCTCGGCCACGACCCTGATCTCCGCGGTTACTTTTTCATTCTGGCTGAGCGTGGGGTAGCCCGGGTCATGGATTGTTGGGGTCCGTTTCATCCTTGGGGGTGTAACGCAGGCATTCCCGCCCCGAGTTTTGGCGGACAACGAGACTGGGGGGACGCCGGCTTTTAAAATTCATGGCCCGGCAGCCGTGGGGCCGGCGGGTGTCCCAGGTGATGTAATAGAATTTGCATTTCCGGCAGATGATCGTTCGGCGTGGTTTCATGGTAATGGACGTTTGCATGATGGTTGGTTCGTTGGCTTTTTTAACCTAAGGATCAGGGTGCCGGCAAGGACCTTTTTCCCCTTGAACGGCTTTCGGTGAAAGGATCTATGTAGATGGAGAAAATCAGTCATGCGCTGGTGACCGGTGGTGCCGGGTTTATCGGCTCTCACCTGGTGGATGCGCTGGTGGCGAACGGATGTCGGGTGACCGTGCTGGACGACCTGTCCACCGGCCATCGCCGCAATCTTGATGGCCTGGGTGATCGGATCGATTTCGTCGAAGGCGATATTCGTGATGCCGATTTGCTGGACCGGGTGGTCAAGGGGTGTCAGGTGGTGTTTCACCAGGCGGCGGTGGTGTCGGTTACCCAATCCGTCCAGGATCCTGCCCATTCCTGCGAGGTCAACGATCTGGGAACGGTTCGGGTGCTGGATGCCTCCCGGCGAAACGGCGTGGGGCGGGTGGTGATGGCCAGTTCCAGTGCGGTGTATGGCGACGACCCCCGCCTGCCCAAAACCGAGGATATGGCCCCTGGGCCTTTGAGCCCCTACGCGGTGCAAAAGCTCACCGGAGAGTATTATGCCTCGGTCTTCAATGGCTTGTACGGGCTGGAAACCGTCTGTCTCAGATATTTCAATGTGTTTGGTCCGCGACAGGATCCCTCGTCTCCCTATTCCGGGGTGATCTCCATCTTCATGACCCGGGCGTCTGCCGGCCAGGCGGCGACCATATACGGTGACGGCGGCCAGTCCCGGGATTTCATTTATGTCAAAGATGTGGTTCGTGCCAATTTGCTGGCCGCCACCGAAGCGGCGGCCGCCGGGCGCGTATTCAACGTGGGCACCGGTTCGTTTATCCGCATCCGTGAGTTGTGGAAGCTGATTGGCGAGCTTTCAAATGTAAAGATCGATCCGGTTTTCGGTGCGCCACGGCTTGGTGACATTCGAGCGTCCGTCTCTGATATCGGCGAGATGGAACGCTTGCTCGGGTTCAGTCCACAGGTAAAACTTCGCCAGGGGCTGGTCGATACCCTGGCCTGGTACCGGGGTACGTCATGAGATAGTCCGGACGAGACGGCCGATTGTCGCCATCGTTGCGGCAGCGATCATTAAAGATCTTGTTCAATTGAATGCCATTCGCAGAAAAAGCGCGATTGGTGAGTGTCGACCGGGTTGCGCGGGGTTAGGTTCAGGAATGGGTATCCCAGAACTTTTTAATGGCCTGCCCGCGCCACTTTCCTTTGCCTGATACGGTTGGAATGTTCTGATCGTCGATGTGGCGGGCGATCTTCTCCCAGCTTATACCTTCGGACCGCATGGAAGCAATGATTTCCAGTATTCTGGATGTGTTGCCGTCGTCACGCTTGTCAATTCCCGCATCGATGTCCGGGTGCTTCTCCACGACCTCGGCCGGGACGATGCCGCCCATCCCAACGTCATCCGGTTGCGCATCCGCCGGTGCATCTTGTTGGGGCGGGATATTCCGTTCGGCCCCGTGGCGTTCCATCATGTTGACGATGGTTTCCAATGCGTCGGCAATGCGGGCCTCTGTTTTTTCTCTGGCCGCCATCGCATCGGCAATGCGTTTTTGGTGTTCCGTCAGAAGGTCCAGGCTGTTTTTGACGAGTGCAAAATTCTCACTGGTCACTTTGGCATAGTAATCCGGTTTGCGGCGCTCGTTTCCCACACGGCGTTGAGGGCCCTTGTAGTCCGCATGATCGCGTCTGCCCCGGTCCGGTTGTCTCAGTTTTCCACTTCTCAGATTGTGCAAAAAATCATCCATAGATTCTCCTTAATATAGCGCTAACCGCTATTAACCAGCACTGGTACAATTAGTCAACGATGTTTTGTCGGAACGGAAAAAAACCTGATCATTGGCGCGGTGGTGATGATCGAAAGCAGGCCAAAGAACGGTTACGATGGCTTGAAACAGCCCCACTTGATGAACTTATCGTCCGGGTGGGGAGACAACTTTAGCCGGTATATGAAAAAATGATTGCCGTCAATTGGCCAGTTGGCGGGTCTTATCCGAAGGCGTTGCCAAAAGCGCATCGGGGGTGAACGAAAGGGTGGCAAAATAATCGTCCAGGCGCTCTTCCCGGCGGATCAGTGCAACCGTTCCGTCATATTTGAGCAGCAGTTCTTTGGGACGCAGTTTTCCGTTGTAGTTGAACCCCATGGCGTGGCCGTGGGCACCGGTGTCGTGGATGACCACCAGGTCACCCTCGGCGATGGGGGGCAGAGGCCGCTGGATGGCAAATTTATCGTTATTTTCACAAAGGGATCCGACCACATCGACGACCTGGGATGCTTCCGTCCTCTTTTCGGGGACGGTGATATGGTGGTAGGCGTTGTAAATACCCGGCCGCATGAGCGCCGACATGCATGCGTCCAGCCCCACGTGGGTGCGGTAGATCTCTTTGCGGTTGATGGCGCTCGCAACCAGTGCGCCGTGGGGGCCGGTCATGAAACGGCCGCTCTCCATGTATAGCTTGGGCATGCTGCCGTTTCGCCGGGAAAAAGCCTTGAACGTATCGGTGATGGCCCGGGCCATGGCCGAAAGGTCCAGTGGGGGATCGGTAGGGCGGTAAGGGATTCCCAGGCCACCGCCGATATTGATGAACTCGAAGCGGGTGTCCAGGGCGCTGGTGATCCGTTCCACCTGTTCCAGAAGCATGGCCGCCGTCTGCACGATGTAGGTGTGGTCCAGTTCGTTGGAGGCCAGCATGGTATGCATCCCGAATCGCTTGGCGCCACGTTGTTTTGCCGACCGGTAAGCCCGGATCAACTGGTCGTGGCTCACCCCGTATTTGGCTTCCACGGGGGTACCGATGATGGCGTTCCCCGATCGCCGCTCACCGGGATTGTAGCGAAAGCAGATCAGATCCGGTATGGCGGGAAGCTTGTCCATAAGGGAGATGTCGTCCAGATTTACAATGCTGCCCCCGTCGGCTATGGCCGTGGCAAATTCCCTGCGGGTCGTGTTGTTGGAGGTGAACATCAGATCATCGCCACTGCTCCCGACCCGGCGGCCCAGGACCAGTTCGGCCACCGAACTGCAGTCGAATCCGAACCCCATGTCGGCCATAATGGCCAGTATGGCGGGGTTGGGCAGGGCCTTTACCGCGAAATACTCCCTGAAGCCGGGGATTCCGGAAAAGGCCCTGATAAGTCGCTCTCCGGTCTCTCTGATGCCGGTTTCATCATAAATGTGAAACGGGGTGCCGAAGTGGGCTGCAATATCATTCAACCGGGGATATAGTCGATTCTCAAATGCGGTGGACATGGGCATGGGGGGGGCTCCCTAAGCTTTGAGGGTCCGACGAATACGGGACAAGGCGGTGGTCACATTTTCACGGCTGTTGAATGCACTGATTCGGATATACCCCTCACCACAGGTGCCGAAACCGGCACCCGGCGTGCATACCACGCCGGTTTTTTCAAGCAACATGTCAAAAAAGGCCCAGGAATCCGCCGTCGTCGATACCCAGATGTAGGGTGAATTCCGACCACCGATACACGGGTAGCCCAAGGCTTGCATCGCCTTGCGGATCAGGGCGGCATTGGTCATGTAGTCGGCCACCAGGTCGGCCACCTGGCCTTTGCCGGCATCACTGTAAACCGCTGCCGCGGCCCGTTGGACCGGGTAGGAGACGCCGTTGAATTTGGTGCATTGACGCCGGCGCCACAGGCTGTGAACCGAATGGGCCGCACCGGATGCGGTGTAGGCCATCAGGGATTTGGGTACCACCGTATAGGCGCACCGGGTGCCGGTGAATCCGGCGGTCTTGGAAAAGCTCCTGAATTCGATGGCCACCTGCCGGGCACCCGGGATTTCGTAGATGGAGTGGGGTAGGGTGTCGTCCCGGATAAATGCCTCGTAGGCGGCATCGTAAAGGATGATGGCCTTGTTGGTTGCCGCATAGTCCACCCATATCTGGAGCCGGTCCTTGGTGATGGCGGCGCCGGTCGGGTTGTTGGGAAAGCAAAGGTAGATCAGGTCCACCGGCTGCCGTGGCAGGTCGGGAATAAATCCATTATCCGTGTTGCCGTCCAGGTAGACGATGCCATCGTAACGCCCGTTGCGGTAATGACCCGTGCGGCCCGCCATGACATTGGTGTCCAGATAAACGGGGTAGACCGGGTCGGGGATGGCGATCCGGGTACCGCTGTCGAAAATTTCCTGGATGTTACCCGTGTCGCACTTGGCGCCGTCGCTGACGAAAATCTCATCGGCACCGATGTCGGCCCCACGGGCTTTAAAGTCGTTTTCGGCGATGGCTTCCCGCAGGAAGTCATACCCCTGTTCAGGGCCGTATCCGCGAAAACTGCCGTCGGCGGCCATTTCGTCAACGGCCTGATGAAAGGCAACGATACAGGCATCGGGCAGGGCACGGGTGACATCGCCGATACCCAGTCTGATGACGGCCGGATCAGGCCGGCGCTGCTGATGGGCGGCCACCCGTTGGGCAATATCGGAAAAGAGATAGGACGCGTTGAGCTTCAGGTAGTTGTCATTGATGCGAATCATGGGGTGCCTTGTTTTCCGGTTGCGAAAAGGGTTGATGGGTGAAGGTATACGGAAAGAATAAATATGCGCCTCATCTATTTTGATTTATTCTTTCCGCGTACTCAACGATTCAGATCATGCGCGTCGATGGGGATCCTGGAGGTCTCTTTGAAGGTGTCCATGACGATGGTGGTATCCGTGGAGATCACCCCCTTGAGCGGCGTAATCCGCTCTCGCACCAGGCGTCCCAGTGCCTTGGTGTCGGTCTCCCGCACCTTGAGCAGATAACCGTCCGGGCCGGCCACGTAATGGATTTCCTGAACCTGAGGGATAGCCGCCAGGGCGTCCACCAGGCCATATTCATCGCCTTTGCAGCCGGAGCGGAGATGGACGAAGGCGACTTGGCTTTTTCCGAAGCGCGCTGGGTTGAGGCGAACTTCGTAGCCATCGATCAGGCCCATTTTTTCAAGTTTTCGGATTCGCTCCAGGACCGCCGAGGGCGCCATGCCGACCTGTCGGGCCACCTCCACGTTAGGGACGCGCGCTTTTTTCTGCAGGATCTTCAGTATTTTTAGGCTAACGTCATCAATCATTCGGTATTCAACCTTATTTCAGTTCAAATATTCTTTGAATATGAATATGTCAAGAATAAAATACTGTTCGTATCATGTTTCGAAAAGAGATCGGGTGGCCGGAAAAAAAGATTGAAGTCTGCATTCTTTTTTTCTATCTAGGGATAAGGATTCACTACCGGATTTTCAAGTGAATCCCCGGCCGTCAATTTTTTCCCTTTCATATCTGCTGCAGGAGTTTGTGATGCCGAAGATTATCATCGTCGGACTGGGTGGGTGTGTCGGTGCCATCCTCCGATACCTCGTGGCCGGCGGGGTGCATACACTGGCCAAAAGCACCTTTTTTCCGATGGGCACCATGACGGTCAACGTTACCGGTTGTCTGCTGATCGGTATCGGCGGCGGGCTCATGGAAAGCCGCCAGTTCTTTTCCCCGGAATGGCGGGCGTTCCTATTCGTGGGCATCCTCGGCAGTTTCACCACCTTTTCCACCTTTGGCCTGGAGACGTTCTACCTGGCCAAAGAGGGACAGTGGCTGGCTTCTTTCGGTAATGTGGGCATTAGTCTGATCCTGGGACTGGCGGCGGTTCTCGCCGGTCATATGATTTCCCGGCTGATTTGACCCTTTCCAGTGTAAGGTTGGACTGCCCGATGCGACAACCGTGCACCCCGGAGGCGGCCAACCGGC
>Ga0209633_10005517_pt1 | contig 11077 bp, 9 predicted proteins | sample Cruoilmetagenom1_FD_187290 | JGI IMG/M metagenome (GOLD analysis project Ga0209633, IMG submission 187290) | Oil polluted marine microbial communities from Coal Oil Point, Santa Barbara, California, USA - Sample 1 (SPAdes) (version 2) | ecosystem: Environmental > Aquatic > Marine > Oil seeps ... | reverse complement strand
GATCTTTGGTTTGGAATAATATCTCTCCATCTCGTATATGATAAACTCTACTATCTCCAACCCAACCAATTAATGCTTTATTATCTTTTTTTGAAAGATAAAGTAAAGTTAAAGTACTTGCCATTCCGGAACATTCAGAATGAGATTTGATATGATTTTTTAGTTGCTTTTCTATAAATTGTAAACCTGACTCTAAATATTCTTTATCATAAATATCATTTTGATTTTCTGAGAAATATTCAGGAAAATAATTACAAATCAATTTTGAGGCAACCTCGCCTTTATCTTGGCCTCCTACACCATCGCAAACAAGAAATAATCGATCTTCAATAGATGGAGAATCAGGAAAAATCGAATCTTCATTATTAGAACGACTTCCCAACTCATTCAGATATGCTGATGGATATATATTCATTTTTTCAATTAACAAATTTTAAAAAAGTAATTATCTTAGAAAGAATAAGCCATAATGAGCGGCCTTATATTTTCCAATAAACTGATATACAGATATTTCTATTTTGTACATTTCTGTTCTATCAGGTTTCACATTTACTAAAGCATAACTATCTTCTTTTTTATCTTTAATCACACGGATCCACTTTCCGTCTCTAAATTTAAAAATACTTATATCAATATCTTTTACTCGATAATCTCCGAAAGCAGCTATACTATAAATAATATTCTTACTAAGTGTTCTCCATGATGTCTTTTTAGCAGTAGTTACAATATCAAATTCCATCTTCACAATTTCTAACTTATTTTTTTTTTCAATGGTTTCAATAAATACTTTGGCCTTATTAAAAATAGGCATCATTGAGGTTCCTTTACTATTATCAAATTTAGAATAATTTGTTTGCCCTTTGACTATATTGATTAAAATCAAGAAGACTATTAGTGTGACTTTTTTCATAATTTTAATTCTTAGATTTATTAGAAATACTCTTTCAACATTTTGCATGAATTTTCATATTTCTTATTACACGCCTTAGTAAACCAATATCTTGCTTTTTTCTTACTTTTTGGCTTACTAATACCATGATAATAATAGAGTCCCAAATTGTGTTGCCCAGCCGTATTACCATTTTTTGCGGCCTTTTCTGTCCAGTAGAAAGCTTTGTTATAATCTTTACCAATATTTCCTCTATAATATAGATTTCCAAGACTAGTCTGTGCGCTGGAATGATTTTGCAAAGCAGCCTTTTTATACCAATCTTTGGCTCTGTAATAATTTTTTGGCCAACCTTGTCCTCTCTCATACATATATCCAGTCATATATAGGCATGAAGAATTTCCTTTCTCTGCTCCTTTTTTAAACCATTTTACTGCTGTATAATAATTCTTTTCTACCCCTCTTCCATAATAATACAAAGTACCTATTGCATGTTCGGCACTAGAATATCCTTGAGCTGCGGCTTTCTCATACCATTCTTTAGCTTTTGTATAATCTTGTACACAACCCTCTCCTTTTTCATACATCGTTCCTAGGTAATACTGAGCAATTTTATAACCTTTCAAAGTTGCTTTTTTATAGTAATAAAACGTACTATCCATATTTTTTTCTAAACCACGACCGATATAAAAATTATAACCTAATTGTACTTGCGCCCCAGAATGACTCAATACAGCCGCCTTTCTATACCAATAATTAGAACTATCGATATTCTTTTTCGCATATTTATCATTACCGAATAGGTTACCTAAATTATAAGCTCCATAAGCATTATTTTTTTTTGCTGTTTTTAGATACCATTTTTTCGCTTTTTCGAAATTCTTTTTCTCTTTATAGATGAGTCCTAAGTTGTTGAAAGCAGGAATATGGTCTCCATCTGCTGATCTGGTATACCAAACTAAGGCTTCATCCAAATCAACGGGTACTCCTTTTCCGAAATGATACATATATCCAATTGAGTATTCGGAATAAATATTATCTTGGTTAGCAGCCATCTTATAGTACTTCAATGCTTTTTTATAATCTTGTGGAACATTATCACAGTCATTATTGTACAAATACATATTACCCAAACCGTTGATGCTTCTATCAAAATTAATATCAAGGCCTTTTTTATACCATTCCATTGCTTTTTCGCAATCTTTTTCGGTACCAATACCGTATTGATACCAATATGCCAGGTTACTTTCTGCGATTGGGTGGCCTTTTTCTGCAGCATTTTTTATTAAATCAAATGATTTTAACGAATCTAATATTCCAATTTTTCTATCAAAATTTAACAGCCCCAGTAAATGCATTGCTTCGGGGTCATTATTTTTGGACAGTTTTTCAATTTGAGGTCTACTTTTTTTATAATACTCGGTGGCCTTGTTTGTATCTACAGCAACTCCCCAGCCATTCTTATACATATCTCCATAATGGAATGCTGCCATGTCATAATTTAAATCTATTGCTTTGTCTGCATATTTTCGACTCTTTTGATAATCTCTTTCAACTCCTCGGCCAACTATGTTCATTAAAGACATGTAATAATATGCCCTGCCAGATCTATACTCCGACGCATTGCTGTACAAATTGTATGCGTCTTTAAACTCACCGATCTTATAATGTTCCCATGCTTTTGTCAATAATTTAGTTGCCATATTTTTCTGATACCACTTAAACCCTCCAAACCCTAAAACAGCAATAAATAGTCCAATTAAAGCATATTTTAAAACTTTATTTTTGCCCTTAGACCTTGGTTGATCTGTATCATTTGATGTGTTTGATGTTGAAGGAAATACGGTTACATCATCTTCTCCACTAGTGAAAAATGGCTTATTAACTGTTGTTTTCCCATCGGTATTATTTGCTTCCAATAATTGTAATAATTCAGTTGCGGATCCCGTACGTTTACTTGCTTCTTTTTCCAAGCAGCTTGTAATGATATTTTTATAATTTTCGGGAATGTCACTAAGACCAGGTTCTTTTTCTGTGATCTCATCTCTTATCAATTCATAATCTTTAATACCATGGCCAAATGGGCGTTTTCCTGTCAATAATTGATAGATTATAACTCCAATTGCCCAAATATCAGTCCGTTCGCTCACTTCGCCATTTAAACCAAATTTCTTTTTAAAGAATTGTTCGGGTGCCATATAATGTGGTGTGCCAACTCCTTCTGTAAATGATTGTTCTATGGCCTTTTCGCCCAAAACGTCTTTACTAATACCAAAATCTGTAATCTTAGCGACTAGTTTTCTGTTTCTGTCTTTAGAAAACAATACATTACCCGGTTTTAAATCTCTATGAATGACTCCTTGATTGTGAAGATACTCAACTGCTTTAATGATACTAACCACAATTTGCCTTAGCTGTTCATTTGACAGTTTTTTACCGGCCAGTTCTTTAAGTGTTCCTTCACCGGCATACTCCATAATTAAAACAGGGTAGCTCGCCGTTCTTCCCATGGCATCTTTATGCTCTATATATTCCAACCCATAAAAACTAATAATATTGGTATGTGAGAGTCCGTCAATCTTAGCAAATTCTTGTTCGAGGCTATATTTTTTTTGTCCTGTACTACCTGATGTGCCTCTGGAGACCGCCTCTTTATATATTTTTAATGCTACCCATCTATTAGATGTATTTATATCTTTGGCTTTAAATACTTCGGCAAATCCACCTTCGGCAATTAAATCTTTTTCAGGATCCCATTCATAATGTGATAGTTTCATAATAGGTTGTTATTAAAATTGTTATAAATCACTGAGTTTGTTTTCTTCTATATAACTGGCCATTTTACAGCCTTGTTCATCACCATTGGTACAAGCTTTATTAAAAAAAGACAGTGATTTCTTTATGTCCTTAGAAATTGCTTTACCTTCAAAATACAGCTTCCCTAATGTAAATTGGGCATTGGTATAATTTTGACCTGCAGCCTCCTCAAAATAAGAAATTGCTTTTTCGGTGTTTTTCGCCGTACCCCGTCCGCTTAGATGCATAATACCTAAATTGTGTCGTGCTCCTGCATGCCCCAACTTCGCCGATTTTGTAAAATAGCCTAGCGCCTTATGATAATCTACTGTAACCTTTTCGCCAAAGTAATATTTACATCCATTAGTAAAGTACCGGTCCTTCTTTTCCGGTAAAAACAGTATCCAAAGGCCTGTTACTACAACAAGCATTATCCAAAGTGAAAAACCCCATAACCGTTCAGATAAAGGTATTTTGTATGTCGGTAAGGGATTCGGTAAATGTCCGCTTGCCTGTAACTCTTTTATTTTTTCTTCACTTAATGGATAATAAGAGCCATAACTTTTCCTTATGCCAAGAACATAGCCATCGTCAGAGATATAAACACCCATAAAAAAGAAAAGTGATGTTGTTTTATATGCCAAGTATAAATCTTCTCCTTTAGCCCCTTTTAAATTAACTTCAGCAATCTCCTCAATACGCTCGCTTTTTCCAAAAATACCTCCGACCCTTTTTGCAGACGCTACATTTGGAATTAAAATAATAAGCGTAATAACTATTAAAAATGTTTTCATATTGAATTATTTATAGTTTGATTAAATTATTATTTAGTTAATTTTTATCTATTCCTTTTTTATTTGAATCTTTTGCTTCAAGTTGTAATAAAATATTCTTTTCACACATTTCTTTTACTTCGAATTCTTGTCGTAATTCTTCATCAACAAGCATCCAAAGTGAGTCTGCATTCTCTTTATAATCAACTTGTATTCTCATACTGCCATCTGCATAGCTTTTTGAAACTTTTTTAACTCCTTTTAAAGTGCTGATCTTTTGATAGAGTTTAGTTACCAATTTGTCACCATAGTCTATTTTAGGAATTTGTATCGTGATCAATTCTTTGCTATTCTTATTCTTAGCTTTAGCTTTTTTTGATCCGAAAAAGGCATCTTTCAATTTTTTTACTGTTTTTTTTGTGCTTTCAACTGTCTCATCAATAGAATCTGTGGTATTATTAAAAGTTTCATTGGCATCATTTATTTTTTCATTGGTTTTATCTACTTTTTTAATTACTTTTTTTTCTTTGGGTTTTTGTCTTTGTTCACTTCTTGTTTGCGAAAAGATATTTGTTGTAATAATAAGTACTAAGATCACTATCAATTTTCTTTGTGTTTTCATTTTTTTCTATTTTAAGTTATACGTTCACCTATGTATAACCGTTTTTAAAAAATGTCATCTTATTATTATAAATTCTTCATATTATCATTTATTCAACGAAATAAACCATCTTTTCAGGAAGCTCTCTATCTTCCCTAAATAGTTGAGTTTGCTTATTTGTTAATATGTACACTTCTTTTAAAGGTGTTGGCTTAGTCACATCTGAATTCAATTGAAAAAGCTTTTTACCAATTTTTAAAAAATAGCTTGTTTTTGTGCCTTTATGAATACTATATACTTTGCTTATTTTCAACTCTAAATCTCGATCAATGACTAAATGAACTAATCCGTCTTTTTTTTCAAAAAAATAGGTTGGAACTAATGATTCGTTTCCTGTAAAAGAAGCCTCAATGTTTTTTGAAATGTTGGAAACTTCTTCAATACCTTTCAGCTTTATTTTTATCTTTTCTTGAGTTGGCTCTATTACTGAATAGTCGTTTGATGCTAATTGCAATGGTTTTTTCGCGGTGGTCTTTTCGATAGAATAATACCGATCTCGATATTTTAAAAAATAGTGCCCCTTAGTGTTTTTTACTATTTGTAACTGCAATGAAGCAATTGAAGGGTCTCCGAAAAGAAATATTTCACCTCCGTTAAATGTATATTGAAGAGTAATCGGATACTCAATAGTTCTGACCAATTCTGCCGGTAAGTGTTTTAATCCTCCAATTGAAAGCTGTGTATTGTCTTCAAAATGCGAAACAGTGTCCTTGGTTTCTTCATGAGCAATACCTTCATTAATAGGTTTAGGGATGTGTTCTTTGTATTCAATACTGTCTTTATCTTCTACATCAACCACATCTGGATCTGATTGCTTAAATAAAGGGTTTTGATCTTCTTGGATATTATTGTTAATTAAAAAGATACCGAAAATAATAGCTGCGGCAATACTGCTGATTATAATTAACTTTTTATAGATACCATTAGGTTTTGCTAAATTTACATTTTGATATTCTTTGTAATAATCATTCAATCTATTTTTGAAGTTAACCGCTGCCTTATCTTCAATTCTTTTATAAATTTTCTTATAAATGGCTACTTCCTTTCTAAAATTAACATCGTGTTGAAGAAGCTGTTCAAAATTAGTAGCTTCATCAGTATTCAATGTACCGTTTAGGTGCTTATCAATTAAATCAATATGTTTTAGCTCTTCATTCATATTACTATTTCAATTGAATTATTAATTCATAAGACATCTGTTCTCGCAATCTTTTGATACATCTTAACTTTTGCTGCCTTGCGGAATGGGCACTTGAATAATTGAACATCTCAGCAATTTCTTGCATCCTTAGCTTTAGATATATAGTTGTCTCTAACAATTTCTTACAAGGTTCGCCTAACTTATTTAAGGCTTCATCTATATACCTTTTGAGAGATTGCCTTCCTCGGGTAAATTCAATTTCAAAACCATCATCTTGCCTGGTATCTAAGGCAACGAAATTATCGTTGGGTTTTTCATATTTTAATCTTCGATTTAGTTGATTGAGCCATTGCCTTTTACAAATTCCAAACAAATAGGTGCTAATTTTACTTTTTGACTCATAGTTACCCTTCATTAAATTTTTATAAAATACAATAATGGCTTCCTGAAAAACATCATAAGCATCATCATCATTTCCATTATTTTGTTTTACCCAGCTCTTTACCATCTCTAAATGTTGATATAGATATTTAAGGCAATGTTCATTACCTAATCTTAATTGAACTAAAATCTCTTTGTCAGTCATATCAAAATACGGTAAGTGTTTTTAAATCAATTGCCATTTTATCATTAATAGGCACATCAAATGTATAGCCGCTTATTTTTATTTGCGCTTTACCAATGACTATAAAATTGACCTTTTTCTTAATGAGCCATGACAATTTTGTCTGTTTTAATGTGGTGAAATTATCTACACTAACAGCTACTGAAATAGTAGATGCCTGGTCTGATCTTTGCATAATAGGATACTCAAGTTTCCATTGGGCAAGGGCAGCACCTTTAGTGTCTAAATAAAATAACAGTCGCATGTCTTCAATTTTATAATCGAATGGCAGATTATTTTTTGACTCAATTTGTACTTTAAAATTTGTCTTGCTCAATGTGGGAAGTGAATTGATGGCAACTGTTTTGATCTTAAAGTTCTCTGCTCCTCCTAGATTTTTATTGATCTCGTCTTGAATAAGTTTTTTTGTGTTCAAGTAAATCTTATCATCTATAACAATGGTAAAAGAATTTAAGAGAAAACCTATTTTACTTTCTCCACGAATATTAAAAACTGCAGAATCTGATTGCAATAATTGAGGATAGAATCGACTTAATTTTGCGAGGCTGATTTTACATTGAACCGGAACTCTAACGGTATCATTGGGCGAAAGCTTAATTTGTTGGTCGAGAAAACCTTTACCAACAATTGTATCGTTATAATATAAATTCATATGCGATTGCCTCAGTTTGGTTTTAACATTATTTGGGTTATACACTATATAATCCATCTTTAATTGCATCACCGTATCTTTGAGACCCAGCACAGAAACATTATCAATGCCTATAAATTCAGGTTTTTGACTGCATGACATCAATAATAACAATAGTATTAAGCTTGTTAAAATATTTTTCATCATATCTATTTTAAATACTATCTTTCTTTTTAAGTGCATAGTAGATCATACCATATAATAGAAGGTTCATAGTTGCAATTACCAATAAGTTTGCGTTAAAACTATCGAATACCGAGCCTATCAATGTACCTTTATCAACCAGTTCTTGATTGTATAAGTCTAATGTCTGCAATGCACTTCTTGAACCTATTGTCGCTTCTGAAACGGGAGTTTTCGGAATGGCATATAAAACACTTTGTATTGAATCTTGCTCGATAAATGATCGATCTTGTATTCTTGAAAAGCCTTCTGTTCCCCATCTGCCCAGCGTAACAAAACTCAATAATTCAACTAAGGTGTTATCAATTTTTGTCATCACACCTGCTAACATAATTTGCGGCATTAGTGTAATGGGCACCACTGTCATTACTTTTTCTGTTGTATTAAAGAAAGACGACAATAACAAACCCACTAAAGTTGCCGAAAATGATATATAGAACATAAAAAAGGTACTTTGCCAAAAGGATTGTAAATATGCATCCGGATAATCTGAAACGGTTTGTGTTTTAAAGTTGAAATAAATTATAGCGACAAAAACGAGGCTTTGAATAAATGCAATAACAGAAAGGACTAGCCATTTGGAAAGTATGAAGGTGTTGATATTTAAATTAAACATTCTTTCTCTCCTATAAACCGATAGTTCTCCCACTATTTCTTTCGCAGCATTGCTAATTCCAAACCAAATTGCTGAAATTGCCATTAAAAAAAGTACGCCTATCTGAAACTCATTGAATACCAAACACACCAACCCTGCTATAATGATGGGTTGTGCAAGTAATAATACTAAATTTTCCTTATCATTTATTTTGATCTTCAGATACCGAATCACCAACCAATATAATTGTAGAAATAATGAATCGGGTTTATCTCGTTTTATATCTATATTATCCTCTTTTTGATACGCGATCTCCTGAGGTTTTTGATAATACTTTGACACTTCATTAAGATTACTCATCTTGCTGTATACTTCAACAATATTATTCACCTCAAAGTGAGATGATAATAGTTTTGCTGGACCTTTGTAAGTAAGATGGCCTTGTACACCCAAAAAAATTACCTGATCTACATAGTTTAGGTCCTCTGGTTTATGAGTTACCATGACAATGGTTGTTCCTTCTCTAGCTAAGTCTTGTAAACTTTTTAAAAAATTCTCAATGGTTTCAGGGTCTAAAGGAGAAGTAGGTTCATCTAAAAAAAGGATGGTAGGTTCGGTTAGAAGTTCTACAGCAATAGAAATTCGTTTTCTTTGTCCGCCTGATAAACTGGCAACTTTACTATTTCGAATACCTTTCTCTTTATCCTGATCGAGATTTAAACTTTTAATCACCTTATCTATCCTTCTATTGGTCTCATCATCAGAAGTATCGTCTGGCAATCTTAACTTAGCGGCATAATAGAGGGTTTTATAAACTGATAGTTCTTTATGAATAATATCGTCTTGAGGTACATAACCTATTTTTTTCTTAATTAGATTAAAATTCTTTTTAAGTGATAATCCATGAATAGATACATTACCTGTAGTAGCCGGATTATCACCGTTAAGACATTTTAATAGGGTAGATTTTCCACATCCTGATGGCCCCATTAAGGCTGCAAAAGTTGAATGAGGAATTTCAATTGATAATGATTGTAATCCTATCTTATTATTTGGGTATTTCTTTTGTATTGCAATTGCTTCGATAGCATTGCGCTGCTTTCTAAGGTCTTTCAACCCTTCTAACAAATTAAGCGAATAGAATGAAATGGTTACAACATCACTATCCTTTAATCGCGTTCTCTCTTTTAGTACATGTCCATTGAGATATGTTTTATTGGTCGATCGTATATCTTCTATCCAAAAATTGTCATTATTAAAAAGTATCTTGGCATGCAATCTGGAAACTGTCGGATCGTTAAGAACTATTTCATTGGTAGGCGACCTTCCTATATTAACTTCTCCTTTTTGAATTATCTTTTGTTTAAAATCTTTAGAATTTTGATTTGTATTGAGATTGGTTTCCTGAATAGGTTTCTTTTTTTCTTCGATTACCTTTCCATTTCCTAAGAAAATACCTATCTGTTCTGAAACAATTTTAATCGCATCGGTTGCGGTAATTTCTATCCATACGTTTGGTTCAATTCTTTTATCATTGATATAAATTCCGTTAAGGCTCTCCATATCTTTAATAAAAACTTTCTTATCCCTTTTTTCAATAATACCATGCTCTCGCGATACTGATGAATCATTAATCTCTATATTGGCTCCATGGCCTTTTCTCCCTATAATTAAATGGGTATCATTAGATAATTCAACCTTCTTATTCTTAACTTTTATATATATTTTACCCATAGAATAGTTACTTACTAATATAAGAGCTAATACATTTTTTTCGATGCTTAGCGAAAGGGTGTGTTGAAGTAATTTTAGTTAAAAGGTCTCTTTTTTCATATTTTTCGAGTTTTTTAAAAAAGTATCCAAACCTATTCGTATTATAACCTGCTTTTTGTGCTAAGAATACCCCATACTTATCGGCTTCATATTCATCAATTTGATCGAAGGGTGCAGACAGAGATGAGTTAATACTCAATGCCATTTTCTTAAAATCTTCAAGTTTGACCAATCTTAATATATTGGAAGAGAATAATAGTTTAGTTACCTTTCGTTGGGTATGCAACTTTTCTTCATGAGCGACTTCATGCCCTATGATAAAAGCCAATTCATCATAAGAATCAACAAAATCGAGTAATCCGGTTGTTAAATAGATATAACCTCCCATGGTGGTAAAAGCATTAATTTCTTGTGAATCCAGTATAGTTAGTTTATAATTGACCTTTTTTGAAGTTAGATTACTTGTAATGTTAGTAATGATCTTAAGTACACCGTTTTTAGCGGAATGGTTTTCAACAATTTTTTTTGCTCTTGTTATATCCTTAAAGATTTCCTTTCCCATACTTTTTCGCTCCTGCTCCTTGATAGTAAAGGATACATCTAACCAATGATTTTCAGATTGTTTTACCATATATGAAAATCCGTCAAATACATGGCCACAATCTTTAATAACCTTTACAGATTCCATATTTGACTTATAGCTCTCAATGATCTCTTTCATTTTTTCTTGAGGTAGATTTTGAGAATTGACTGTAACTGAAAGATTAACTAAAATCAGAAGTATTAATATTTTGTCCATTTTTTTAAAGTATATAACCGTATCTAAAAAAAGTCATCTTTTTAATGCGCTTTTTATTCAGTTTACTAAATGTAGAGATAAAAGCAAGAGGCAATTTTTATAATTAGTATTCGGGAAGTTTGAATTAGTATTCGGTAAATACAATAATCAT
>Ga0209633_10005516_pt1 | contig 11080 bp, 6 predicted proteins | sample Cruoilmetagenom1_FD_187290 | JGI IMG/M metagenome (GOLD analysis project Ga0209633, IMG submission 187290) | Oil polluted marine microbial communities from Coal Oil Point, Santa Barbara, California, USA - Sample 1 (SPAdes) (version 2) | ecosystem: Environmental > Aquatic > Marine > Oil seeps ... | reverse complement strand
GTTTTCATAATAAGTTTAACTTTGGGTTAAGCATTTAACGCGAAAATATTAAATATATTTCAGATTAGCATTACTTAGGCCTGGTGTTTTTTTTATATGTAAAATCATTCTATCTTTAGGCGAATATATTTTAGGGATGAATGAAAAGTTGATTTCAAAAAAAAAGCCTGCTTATCCGATAACTAAATTGTTGTCTGATTATCTAACGGAAAACCATAGAAACATTAAAATTCCAATTTATTATGATGATTTGCTTCGCTTTCAAGGAGCAGTAGAAATTTATGATAAAGATGGAAATGATACCTTATGGCTTAGTACTTATTTTGCTGAACATGAACGTGAAGAAATTGAATTAAGTCTAAAAAGAATTTATACTATTTTACATGCTGATGGGAGTGATACTATTCTTCCATACTTAAATATAGACAGTATCGATTTTTGCACATTCGGAAATTCTAAACCTTTTAGGATAAAAGTACGTAATATTTTAAATGATAATTATATCTTTTTATATATAAAAAAGGCAGATGCTTCTAGAATTTATGGATTAGAATTAGAGCATTTATTATCACCAAATCATATTAACTTTTTAGTGCATAAAGACACGTTGATTGAAGAACATATTTCTGGAATTCCTGGCGATGTTTTTATTGAGGAAGACTTAGATAATTGTTCAGATAAAGATAAAATGGCGATTGCTAAAGAATTTGTTAAGTTTAATGAGCGTTGTTTTGTCCGATTACTTGGCGATATGCGATCATATAATTATGTAATGGTCTTAACTCATGATTTTGATAGGATAGAATATAGAATTAGAGCAATTGATTTTGATCAACAAAGTTTTGAAGGTAATCCCAAAGTTTATAAACCTCAATTTTTAAAAGAGAATAATGATCTGGTAGAGATGACATTAGATTTACTTCGAGAAGAGTCTATTGAGCAATATAAAAAAGAGGAACGATCGTTATTAGCTAAAAGAGCGACAAGCGCTCAAAATAGATTGAATAGTTTATTAAATTGTATGTGTAATGATACCATCTCAACACCTGCCAAAACCAAACAATTAAAGCAAGGTTTGTTTGAATTTACTAAAGATGTGAATTTTAGAAAATCTTCTAATATGGGTGATATTTTAAAAAGTGCTTTAGATTTCATCATTAGAAATTATAAAAATGAAAATCCTTATATAATAAAGTAATGATTACTAATAATTTATTAAATTATTTAAAAATATCATTCAATATTTTCGCTAATCTAACACCACCTTTTTGTAATTGCTTTCTAACTGTTCCGAAGTGGTCATAAGAATACCTGAATCGTAATTTGTCACCTACTTTAACAGATTCATAAGCAATTTTTGAAAATTTGTGGGTGTCATGTACCCAATCAATAACACTCCCTTCTTGAATAGCTCTTAACTGTTCCTTTGATAGATTTTCGGCATTATCAGTTAATTCTAAATAACTCATATTCCATTCTTCTATCATGTGAGTATCCCAAACACGATGTAAATTTGTACCCTTATCGAACCATTGAACCTGAATAGTATTTCCTCCTTTATCTTCTTTTTGACCAATGTGCATAGGTTGGTGTAAATCTCCGATCAAATGTACTAGTAACTTTAAATAAAAAGCTTTGTCAACGTCAGAACTATTTACATCTTTTATCATTTTAATACAAGTATTTATACCGGTAACCAAATCTCCTTTCGGGTTTTTCTCAGTATCTTCATATTGAGAATCTAATGGCATATTTACAAAATGCCAGGTGTAAAATTCACTATATTTTCTGTCAGATTTTATTTCATCTCCATAAGTAGATACGAAAGCCAGACTTTGACCTTTTAAAAGTTTATCAATTTTCTTTTTAGCACGTTTAGTTAAGTGTTTTTCCGCTATTTTACCGATTGTTCTGTGCCCGGTTGGTCCCCAAACAGGATTTGTAGCAAATGTTAAGGTAGTGTATAATAATCCAAGAAGGATAGTTAAAAAAGTTACTTTCATCTAATTTAATTTTTTGCAAATTTAGAAAATAAGTTTATTAAAAATATCATATTAATTTTAAATATCTACATTATATTTGACGCACGTCAATTAGTGGAATGAAAAAAAATATTACGCTTTTCTATATTGCGCTCCTATTATCCTTTTTTAATTTAGTTGCTCAACAAAAACAATTTACCGTTAAGTATATAAATACTCCGATAAATATTGATGCTGTACTCGATGAACCGGTTTGGGAGAATGCTGAAAGTGCACAAGATTTCTGGCAATATTTTCCTTCAGATTCTATTCTTAGTAAAGAGAAAACATACATCAAAATGCTATTTGATGATAAAAATATTTATGTTGGAATCAAGGTGAATGAATCAGGAAAAGATTATATAATTCCTTCATTAAGACGAGACTTTAGAGCTCGAGGTAATGATAATATTAGTTTGATATTCGATACTTTCAATGATGGAACTAATGCCTTTTTCTTTGGTACTAATCCATTAGGAGTATTACGTGAAGCGTTAATTTCAGGTGGAGGTACAGAAATTAGAGGATTTGATACTTCGTGGGACACAAAATGGATTGGTGAATCAAAAATATATGATGGTTATTATATTGCAGAGTGGATGATTCCACTTTCTGCATTCAAATATAAGGAAGGTGAAACTAAATGGAGGTTTAATAGCTATCAATTTGACACACAACATAATGAATCTAGTACTTGGATCAATATACCTCAAAATCAATTTATTTTTAGTTTAGCCTATATGGGCGATATGATATTTGAAAAACCTTTGGGAAGATCTAAATCCCCAATATCGATCATTCCTTCGATCAATACAGGTATTATCAAGGATTTTGAAGAAGGTACTGAAGATCAGCTTTTTAAAATTGGAGGAGATGCTAAGATGACAATTGGAAACAGTATGAATCTTGACCTTACTGTGAATCCAGATTTTTCACAAGTAGAAGTAGATCAACAAGTAACTAACTTAACACGTTTTAGTATTGCTTTACCCGAAAGAAGACAATTTTTTGTAGAAAACAGCGATCTGTTTGCCAGTTTTGGAGATAACAGAGACGCCAGACCTTTCTTTTCAAGGCGTATTGGTATTGCTGAAGATCTTGAAGGAAATACAATTGAGAATGATATTATTGGAGGTATTCGTTTAAGCGGTAAACTAACAAATAATTTACGATTGGGGCTCCTAAATATGCAAACTGACGAGGATATTACAAATGAAATTGCTGCAAATAATAATTCAGTAATTGCCGTCCAGCAAAAATTATTTAACCGTTCTAATTTGAGTTTTGTTTTTGTAAATAAACAAGCTACCAAAGATTATGAATTTTTGGAAGATGAAAATCAATACAACCGTGTATTAGGCGTAGATTATAATTTAGCCTCTAAAGATAATACATGGAATGGTAAATATTATTTTCACAAATCATTCTCACCAACAGTCAACACCAAAGATTTCTCTACTGGTGCATCAACTCAATATAATAGTAGAAAGTATAGAATTCGTTTAAGCGGATTGTACGTTGGCGAAAATTTTAGATCGGATCTTGGTTTCATAAGAAGAACTGATATTTTTAAGATCAATCCTCAAATAGAACGATTATTTTGGCCTAAAAAAGGAATATTCAATCAGCATAGTTTTAATGTAATACCGATTGTTATATGGAAACCTAAATTAGATTTTAAAACTTCTGATTATACAATAATAAGTCGTTGGCAAAGTAATTTTAATAACCAATCACAACTCAGGGCCGTAATGTTTAATCGTTATATTTACTTATTTGAAGAATTTGATCCCACAGGCACTGATGATGCCATAGGTCTACCGGCGGAGACAGATTATCATTTTACCAGCTTTGAATTACAATATCAATCTGATCTAAGAAAAAAATTCTCTTTCTCTGCCGAGTCATCAATTGGTAAGTTTTATAATGGAGATAAGTTTTCTTTTGAAGGTCAATTCCGTTATAGATTACAACCTTATTTTTTTGCATCTGCTCAAGTCAATTATGACAAAATTAACTTACCTAATCCGTATTCTGATGCTTCTATTTGGCTTATAGGGCCTAAGGTAGATGTGACATTCAATAAAAAACTATTTTGGTCAACTTTTATGCAATACAGTAACCAAAGAGAGAATTTTGGTATTAATACCAGGCTACAATGGAGATTTAAGCCTTTGTCTGATCTATTTATTGTTTATAATGATAACTATAATACAACTGATTTTTCACCAAGAACGAGAGCATTGCTAATAAAATTTACCTATTGGTTAAATATTTAAAATACTATTTTATTCAATATATTTGATGAACTTTTAACGACCCATAAATGAAAATATCTTCCGCTATACTTAGTATTCTTTTTATTTCAATTACTTCTTTTTCACAAACTAAATCACCCAAGGACTTTTTAGGATATGAATTAGGAAGCCGTTTTACACAACACCATAGAGTGATTGATTATTTTCAACATGTTGTGAGTGCAAATGGCAATGTAAAAATGATTCAATATGGAGAGACTTATGAAAAAAGACCACTATACTTAACTTATATTACATCTCCATCAAACTATTCTAAATTGGATGACTTACGTCTTAATCATCTCAGAACAGCTGGATTAATTGAAGGTAAAGCTTCCGATGATGTGGCTATAGTATGGTTGAGTTATAATGTTCATGGAAATGAAGCGGTGAGTACTGAAGCATCGATGAAAACTTTATATGCTTTAGTTGACCCTAATAATAAAGAGAGTCAAAAGTGGTTAGAAAATACGATTGTAATTATTGACCCATGTATAAATCCGGATGGCAGAGAACGTTATGTAAATTGGTATAATCAGTATGCAAATTCTCCTTATAATATTAACCCAGATTCAAAAGAGCACCATGAACCTTGGCCTGGTGGTAGAGCGAATCATTATTTGTTCGATTTAAATAGAGATTGGGCTTGGGCAACACAAATTGAATCACAATCACGATTAGTAGTTTATAATGAATGGTTGCCAAATGTACATGTAGATTTCCATGAACAAGGAGTAGATGCACCTTATTATTTTGCACCAGCTGCGGAACCATATCATGAAGTGATCACTAAATTTCAACGTGAATTTCAAGTTACAATTGGTAAGAATCATGCAAAGTATTTTGATAAGAATGGTTGGTTGTATTTTACTAAGGAATTTTTTGATTTATTATATCCAAGTTATGGTGATACTTACCCAACTTACAGCGGTGCCATTGGTATGACCTACGAACAAGGTGGGAGTGGTAGAGCTGGGTTAGGCATCAAGACTTCTGATGATGATATATTAACTTTAAATGATAGGTTAGCACATCATTTTACTACTGGACTATCAACGATTGAAATTTCTTCAATGCATGCTGATAAGTTGAAAAAAGAATTTGCTTCTTATTTTAAAAATGCGGTACAACTACCAAAAGGAAAATACAAAAGTTATGTGATAAAAGGGTCGAATGATATTGATAAATTAAACAGTTTAAAAAAGTTATTAGACCGTCACAAAATTAAGTATGGTAATTCGAGTACCACAAATGCCATTAAAGGGTTTAGTTATCAAGATAATACTATAAAAACTATAAAATTATCTAATTCAGATCTGGTTATAAATACTAATCAACCTAAATCTAACTTTATTAAGGCATTATTTGAACCACAAGCTAAATTAAGTGATTCACTTACCTATGATATTACCGCATGGGCCTTACCTTATAGTCGAGGTTTAGACGCTTTAGCCATAACAAAACCAGTTACTTTAAAGGCAATAGAAAGCGCTAATCATGTAGGGAAAGTAACGGGTGTAGAAATACCATATGCATATCTTTCAAAATGGAATAGTATTGATGACGTTGCTTTTATGGCTTATTTGTTAAAGCATAAAATAAAAGTCCGATTTTCTAAAAAACCATTTACAATTAATGCAAAAAATTATAATGCAGGAACATTAGTGATTACCAGGAGAGGAAACGAAAAATTAGGAGATAAATTTGATATTACAGTTAAACAGGCAGTCAAAAAGTTTAATCGAAATATTGATGCTGTGGCTTCTGGATTTGTCAGTAGGGGAAATGATTTTGGCTCTAGAACTGTGTCTTATTTAAAAGCTCCAAAAATAGCGGTACTTTCAGGAAAACATGTTTCGTCGTTAGGGTTTGGTGAGGTTTGGCATTTTTTTGAACAACAGATTCAATACCCTATTACGGTTTTAGATACAGATTATTTGAATAGTGTTAATTTAGATAAATACAATGTATTGATTTTGCCAAACGGGATGTATAGTAGTAAATTAAATAAAGATAAACTGGCTGATTTAAAAAAGTGGGTTGAAAAAGGAGGCCGACTTGTTGCTATTGATAGAGCTTTAGGTGTTTTTGCTGAAAGCAAAGAGTTTAATCTATCTAAATATAAAGATGACGATGAGAAAAAAGAAAAAGAGAAAGTAGAAAAAGAGCTAAAAGAAAAATTGGAGTTAGAGGCGTATGATAATTTAGAACGTAAATCACTTTCAAATTTAATAACTGGATCTATATTCAATGTTACAATGGATAATACGCATCCTTTAGGTTTTGGATATGATAAAAAATACCATACGTTACGATTGAATAGTAACCATTATTCTTATCTAAAGGAAGGCTATAACGTAAGTGTTATCAAAGATAAATCAAATTTAGTAAGTGGTTTTGCCGGTGATAATGCACTAAAAAACATTGATAAATCATTGGTTTTTGGAGTTGAGAAAAAGGGGAAAGGAGCCGTAATATACTTAGCTGATAATCCTTTATTTAGAAGCTTTTGGGAAAATGGAAAACTCATTTTTAGTAATGCCGTATTTATGGTAGGGCAGTAGCTTTAAGACTGTATATAGAAGACATAAGTTTTTAACTTTAACTTGTCAATTTTGCGAAATGCAGAAATCATTTAATTGAAATAAAAAATAAATAATATAATATTAATCTATGGACAACGCCCCAATTTTCACAAATGACACTATTGTCTTCGGACTTCTAATGTTATCTCTTGGTTTCATCTTTTATACTAGTTCAATCAAAGAAGGGTTCTGGAAAAAGTTTTATGCTATTGTACCAGCTTTATTTATGGCATATATGGTGCCGGCCTTATTTACTACGTTAGGGTTGATTGCACCTGAATGGCAAACGAAATCAGACACAGGTGAAATTATAGAACATTCAACCAACTTGTATTATATGTCAAGCCGATATTTGTTACCTGCGGCTTTGGTATTGATGACTTTAAGCATAGATTTAAAAGCTGTATATAATTTAGGATGGAAAGCATTAGCAATGTTCTTTACAGGAACGCTAGGTATTGTAATTGGCGGACCTATTGCTATTCTACTTATATCTGCCGTATCTCCAGAAACTGTTGGAGGCGCTGGTCCGGATGCGGTTTGGAGAGGCTTATCAACGTTGGCTGGAAGCTGGATAGGAGGAGGTGCAAATCAAACAGCAATGCTTGAAATTTACGGATATAATCAAAAATTATATGGCCAAATGGTGTTCGTTGATATAGTAGTAGCAAATATTTGGATGGCCATCATATTAATAGGCATAGGTAAATCTGCCAGAATTGATAAATGGTTAAAATCAGATACGTCGGCCATTGAATCTTTAAAAGAAAAAGTATCTACCTATTCTAAAAAAGTAGAACGTAATCCGAATTTAACAGATTTAATGATCATCACCGCAATTGCATTTGGTACTGTAAGCATTTCACATTTTGGTGCAGGTTATTTAAGTACTTTTTTTGAAGATTTTGTCAATGGCATACAAAATCCTACGACCAAAAATATCTTTACTTTTTTAAGTTCGAAATTCTTTTGGATGATAAGTTTAGCCACTATTGTTGCGATACTATTATCTTTTACTAAAGCTAGAACTTATGAAGGTGCAGGTGCCAGTAAAATAGGAAGTGTTTTCATTTATATACTGGTTGCATCCATAGGTATGAAAATGGATCTAACATTGATACTAAATAATGTTGGTTTAATTGTAATTGGCGTGGTTTGGATGACCATTCATGCTTTGCTGTTGATTTTAGTGGCCAAGTTGATCAGAGCCCCGTATTTCTTTTTAGCCGTTGGCAGTCAAGCCAATGTTGGGGGTGCGGCATCAGCCCCAATAGTAGCAGCTGCATTTCATCCTTCACTGGCTACAGTTGGTGTTCTGTTAGCTGTATTTGGATACGCTGTTGGTACAATTGCTGCTATTGGATGTACTATATTAATGCAGCTGGTTTCTCAGTAAAATTTCGGTAAAATGTCTATATTCGCATGCTTTAAAATATCAAAATGAAAAAATTAATACCACTATTACTTGCTTTAATAAGTTTAGTTGCTTGCAAAACAGAAAAGAAGAATTTAATGCTAGTACAAGGTGAGATAAAAAACCTTAAAAAAGGAACTTTGTATTTGCAAAAAATGAAAGATACAATCGCTGTTGTCGTAGATTCAATTGCCTTAGATGGTGTAAATACCTTTACCTTATCGGATGAAGTTGAGAGCCCGGAACTTTATTTTTTATCATTGGACAAATCTCCCGGTAAGCAAATTTCTTTTTTTGGCGAAGAAGGAACAATAACCATAAATACAAAGCTTGAAAAATTTCGTTTTGGAGCAACTATCAACGGACTTAAAAATCAGGAATTACTAGATGAATATAATGAGATGAAAAGTAAGTTTAGTAATAAAAGGTTAGATTTGATAAAAGCAGATTTTGAAACTAAAAAATTTGGGGATTCTGTAAAGATTGATTCTATCGAAAACCTGATCAATGGTTTAATTAAAAGAAGATATTATTATACAACAAATTTTGCCATAATTCATGCTGATAATGAAGTTGCCCCTTATTTGGCATTAACAGAATTATTCGATGCTAATATTAAATTATTAGATACTGTCAATAATTCTTTAACACCTAAAATAAAAGCTTCCAAATATGGCAAGGAATTAGAAAATTTTATTGCTGAGATTAAAAGTAAAGAATAAAAGAATTGTCATTATATAGTATTCGCTTATCACAAATTTTGTAGTAATCCTTTACTTTATAATTTCTCTTTCTTCTAAATGAGATTCAATTTCACTTTTCTTAAGCCAAGCATTTCTCATTTGTTTTTTTGAAAACAATTCTAATTGGTCACCAATATGTTTATTACCTGGTTGACTGGCATTGCCATATCCTAAAATAACTTTGGCTTTTATTTCATCACCAAACTCAGTTACACAAACATATCCATCACCATGAAAGGCATAATATTTACCATCATTTCCTTTAGAGAATGCCAAAGTTCTAAACAATCCTAAGCTACCAAATCCACCATTAGCCGGAATTTCATGTTCTCCTAATTTAATTCTAAATACAGATCCGTAAGGCACTTCTAATGTACCAAAGGTTTTAATCATATGTTGAGAAACACCTTTTAGAGTAGCCAATACTTTTTTAGGATTTTCAAAGCCGTCAGGAGTAGTTAATGGATTTTTGGCAGACCATTTTTCTTTAAATAAATTTTGCCTGTCTAATGTGAAAAATAGATTAACAAATAACACAGCACCTTTGCTGTCTGCATTAAATTTACCATTCCAACGCTGTAAGACATCTAATGCTGCAGAAGTTAAGCTGTCACTATTTATTGAATTTAAGGCTTCAAAGTCATCCTTAATGCGACCAAACAGCGATGATTTTGTTGAATGTTTTAACTCAACTAGTTTTTCAATAGTCAATGATGTTTTATTAAGTAATAAGCTTGCAGATTGTTGTGGTCTAAAACCCATATTATTTACAGAGATATCTTTATCATAAGCTTCGTAATCAATTTCTTGAGGGATCGTTGAGGTAAAAGGACCTTCATTAGCGTTTTGCAACCAACCACTCTCAGGATTTAATAGTTTCGGTAGCTCTTCGTAAGGGTGATAACTATCCCATATTAGTTCACTTTTATCTCCAGAAACGGTTCTTCTCCAATCTTTCCATTCGCCTTTTTTATCCGGAATATTTCCGGCAAACGAATAAAAAATATTCCCTGTTTTATCGGCATATACAACATTGAATAAAGAAATGGCATTTTGCTTCAGTGCTGATTCAAATTCCTTAAAATTAGTTGCTTGCCCCATATCATACCATTGTTGGGTTATATGAGGAGGATTGTCCATATATGGGAAACGAAGTGCTAGGGCCTTGCCTTCTTTTTCAGAAACTACTACACCATGTTTAGAAACTTTTCTGACTAAAGTATCAATCTTAATACTACCATCTTCTTGTTTCGACCTTAAAATTTTATTTTCAACTTCAAAATCTAAATATTTACCATCTAACAAATATTTTCCATCTTTCAACGTCAATTCGTACAGGTCGGTATTATCTAAAGTGTTAACAGTGTGCGACCATCCTAAATGGTCATTAAATGCAATACCTACTACTGGAAATCCTATTAATGTAACGCCATAAATGTTGTTGCCATTTAAATTGAGATGCCCTTCAAAAAATTTATAAGAAGCAAATGAATCTGTCCAGGGTAAATGCGGATTTGCCAACAATAATGCATTTCCATTTTTTGTATTTTTTGGTGCTACGGCCCAAGCATTTGAACCTTTCTGCCAATTTTGACTTTTATTGAATTCGGTATCCGCCAAAAATTCATAGTACATACCTCTAAGCATATGCGCATAAATATCTACAGGTTTTACCGGTAAAACTACTTTATAAATAGCATCAATTTTATTTGGATTTGCGGCAACATAGTCGTTTACACCTTGTGTAAACGCTTCAATTAATAGTTTTTCTTTATCGTTTAAATTTTTATAAGTTTTTTCTGCTGTAGAGGGCAAATTCATAAGGTGTAGCATTTTGTCCCTTTTATAATTTGTGCCCCAGTATTCAGCCGATTTACCTCTAGATTCACCATATATTCTTAAAATAAGATTTCCATGATTTTTCATTTGAGCCCATCCATAGGCTTTATGTAAATCATGTTCATTGTTGGCATAAATATGTGGCACACCATAGGTATCCCATAATATTTCTGTTTCACTA
>Ga0209633_10005515_pt1 | contig 11080 bp, 10 predicted proteins | sample Cruoilmetagenom1_FD_187290 | JGI IMG/M metagenome (GOLD analysis project Ga0209633, IMG submission 187290) | Oil polluted marine microbial communities from Coal Oil Point, Santa Barbara, California, USA - Sample 1 (SPAdes) (version 2) | ecosystem: Environmental > Aquatic > Marine > Oil seeps ... | reverse complement strand
GTGGTATTCAAAGAAATCTAATTTTACCGTCTCATACTCAAAATCCAGGGGAATGAGCATGTTGATTAACGGAATAGGTTCAAATTTTTGTACAAGTTTAAAACCGGTGCCCGGAAGGGTATCCTGAGCCTTTTTTATAATCGCACCAAAGGGATCTTCCTTGCTTTTTCGGACATCAAAATCCTCGAAGGATTCCTTTCTATTCTGCCAGTTCTTATCAGGATCTTCATCCTTTTCCTTGTACAGAGCAAACAGGTTTATCTCATCAGGGGATACGGTTTCTGCGTAGAACTCATAGCCCTCTTCTTTCAGCATCCCGATCAAGGGGGCAGGATAAAATGAATTGATTACTTTCAGGGCGGAGTCGGGTTTCAGAGTACCAAGCTGTCTCATGATATCGGTGAAGAAAAAATCCTCCCGGCTGCGCACATCCAAAACGATGAGTTGTCGAACAGAATCCACCCAATCGGGCCTCTCCATTTCCGGCGGCGGAGGTATGGCATTGATACACTCGGGGAATACACGTTCAAGTTCAGCAACAGAGCCGATGGCTTCATTCAGCTTATGCAGAATAACGCAGACCGACAGCTCTCCCATACGGGCTACGTCGTTGAAAGTTGCCCAACGGCCGACTGTGTTGAAAATAAGTTTATTATTCAGCTTCTCAAATTTAGGAGAAAGAGTGAGCAGCAGTTCTTTGAGTTCCGGATGGACATCCAGAGCATCTTTTATCTTTGTTTTACCAAGTATAACCATCTATCAACCTCAATTAAGCTGTGAAATACACTGAACCGGACAGACTTCCGCACAGAGCCCGCAATCCACACAGGCATCTTCATCAATCACACGTTTACCATCATCCCTTACGGAAATACACTCTGCCGGGCAGACTGGTTCACAGGCACCGCAGACGATACATACATCGGCGTTAATTCTATAGGCCACAATACACCTCTTTCAGATTATTTCTGAATTGTTATCTTTAATATAGTTAAAGTTATATGTATGGGCAATATGATCCTAAAGGAAACTCAGTTATGATGATTTTTTATTCATTGTTCTATATAATAACTCAAAGACAAATCATAAGAGGAAGAAGACAATGTCTACAGAATCAACCGATCAATATTTTAAGAATCTCGGTAATAAATCACAAGAAAATCTAAACGAAGCTATTGCTAGAATAGTTGAAGTTAAAAAGCGAAACGGTAAGATAATGATTGTTACCGGAAGCGGCCCGAATATCCATGAAGGGGTAACAACTTTAATTGCCGAACTGATGGGTAAAGATATTATTGATAGTGTCACCACCAGTTCCGCTGTAATCGCCCACGAAATGGGAGGTAGCCTCGACAAGGTAAAAAGAATTAATGCCGCCGATGTCGGATTTGATCCTGATAGTCATTTTCTCCCCAAGGGAGGTGTTTTTGAACTCTCTCTGATAAGTGAAGAAGCAATGACTGAGTTAGGAAAAAAGATGATTCTTGATAATGAGATAATTCAGAAAGCAAATGAGGCTGACGGGGATATCATCATTAAAGCGGCTGGAAATATGGCTTATCCCATGGGGCTTTATTGTGAAAACCTCAGTAAAGAAATTCTGACAATATCCCAGACATACGGCCTTCCTTTCGAAACCGTAGCCGGCTGGGGTGCCGACAGGAGAACCATGCTGGGCATGGGAGCTCAGACGGGAAAACCGGTTCTTGTAACTGTCCCTCAGCTTATCGGCGGAGGAAATGTCGGTTTATCGATTGCAGACAGCATCCCGGTGTCCAGAAGAAGCGCCCTTATCGCCAGGATGATTGATGAAGCGGACATCATCATTGAATCCGCAGTTGCCCTCACCCAGGAAATTCACGACGGCCCGTTTGAATGCTACACCGGTCATGGTATCTGGGCGTACTGGAATGGCCTGAAAACCTGCAGCCTGAAAGGGAAAACACTGATTCGTCTCGATATGGACGAAAACCTGATGAAAGCCAAAGAGTTTCAGGAAAAGAGTAAGAAGATACAGGCCGCCATAGACAAGGGCCTGCCGAAAACCAAGATAACAGGTATTCCCTTTCGAATGGAAATGTCTGCATTTGCGAGACTGGAAGACAGCATTCCTGTTGTTGGGGATATTGGAGAGTTGTGGCCTATAATCGCTGTGGAAACCTCAAAGGCACTTGGAATCTCTCTTGATTTCTTAAGCCACCCCCAACAAACCGAACAAGGGAAAGAAATGAGAAATTGGATTGTTGACAATGTTAAGCCAATCGACCGTTCCAGAATCATCAACGAATTAAATACAAAGGATAAAAAATGAAATCCATCGGTATTATACCTGCTCGATATGCTTCAACAAGACTACCCGGAAAACCGCTCAAAGATATCTGCGGCAAACCCATGATTCAGCATGTGTATGAAAGGGCCCAAAAGGCGAAACTTCTTGATGAAATAATTGTTGCCACCGACGATAAGCGAATTATTGACGCAGTAAAGGGATTCGGGGGTAAAGCTGTACTAACCTCTATCAATCATCCTAACGGATCCAGTAGGGCTGCAGAAGTTGTGGCAGATCTGGACTGTGAATTGATTATCAACATACAGGGTGATGAGCCACTTATTAAACCTGAGATGATTGATGAACTTGCGGAAGTTATAGCCGCAGAAAAGAATCTGGATTCAGCTACTCTCTGTTATCAGATTCCCGAAGAAAATTTTGCCGATGAGAATGTTGTTAAAGTTGTGCGGGACAGAAATGATTTTGCACTGTATTTCAGCCGGTCAATAATTCCTTATCCACGTAACGCTGAGTATCAGAAAGTATTTGAGCATATCGGAATTTATGCCTACAGAAAATCCTTTCTGCTTAAATACAATAAGTTGGAAAAAACACCATTATCGGAAACCGAATCCCTTGAGCAACTGAAAGTTCTGGAACATGGCTTTAAAATGAAAGTTCCTGAAACCCGGTTTAAGTATGAAGCTTTGAGCATTGATACTTTGGAAGACCTGGAAAAGGCTCGAAAAATAATTTCTGAAGAATAGGGGAGCAGTCTGTCTACATTGAAATATCCGGGATTATCTCAAAGTTCCCTCTTCCGAGAATTCCCAGCCCTCATACAGGGATTGCAGATTGTGCAGATACCAGGGCTGAATATTCAGTTCTCTTGTTCCCCCATGATTGAGTCTGAACTGCCGGGGTGTCATATCCTGATGATCCGGTCTTACGGGAAGGGGCATGGAATCCTCAGAAGAGAAAGCCCAATCAAGCAGCCTGTCTTTTAATTCCCTTTTTATACCTGAACCTTCGAGTCTTTCCCATAGGTTGTTCTGCTCATCGGGATCTTCTCCAAGATTGTAAAGTTCACCGTAAGGCTTCCCCGGATAATAAACCAACTTATAAGACCCGAATCGAATCATACGGCCGAAATAGTTCTCCGAGAATGCAGCATTTTTATGTTTCTTACTATCTCCGGAAAGCAGGGGAACAAGGCTCTTCCCCTGAACCCCTTCTCCAGAAACGGTTCCACCGAGTTCACAGAATGTGGGAAAAAGATCGATGGATTCAACCAGATGTTCAACTCGTTTCGAAGAGAATAGATGGGGAGCATGAACGATTAAAGGAACTCGAACACTCTGTTCATAAAAACTCTGTTTGTACACCAGACCGTGGTCACCCAGAAGATCTCCATGATCTGAAGAGTAAACAATAATAGTATTCTCGTAGAGACCCTGATTCTTAAGTGTTGTTACAATTTGTCCAACCCAGTCATCTATCAGAGTACAGGTGCCATAGTAGTAACTCTTACTTTTCCGTATCTGCCCTTCTGTAAGTTCATCAGTTTTCAAAGGCCATTTAAGACGGTTATTTATATAGTCGAAAGCTTCCCGAGGTTTGCGATCCACTTCACCCGGCCTCAGATTAACAGGAGGGAACTCCACTCCATCAAAAAGGCTGTCATAAGGTTCTGGAGGATCGTATGGATTGTGTGGACTTAAAAATGAGGCAAAACAGCAGAAGGGACCATCGACAGCCCGAAGATATTCGCAGACACTCCTGCCTACAAAAGAATCTATGTGGAGGTTTGCAGGCAGTTTTGATTTTACAGCAGTTATATTCTGTATATAAGTAGGGTCTGAAAAATCATAGAGCCTTTCTCTGGACCATCCATGATGCTCCAGAAACCGTTGATAATCATCCTGACATGAAGTATGGAATTTTGCTTCGGCAATAATTCTGCCGTCAAATCCAAAGTTATCATACCAGGGGGTCAAATGCATTTTTCCGATCATGGAAGTGGCATAACCGGCTTTACCAAGCTGCTCTCCGAAACTCACCTCATTTGGCCGGGGAGCATACCAATTGGCCCGCACCCGATGACTGTGGGGATACCGGCCGGTTAGTATGCTGTAACGGGAGGGACAGCAGAGAGGATTCTGAACATAACAGTTATCAAAGGTAATACCACCCTGTGACAGGGAATCAATATGGGGAGTATTTGCAGCGTAACTTCCGTAGCACCCGAGGGAATCGGGCCGCTGTTGATCTGTGATGAGAAACAGTATGTTCGGTTTACCTTTCACCATTTTTAAATCAACGCCCCTTTACTTATCCAGCTCCGCAAGTATTCTCTTAACTTCAGCATATTCTTCATCGTTCAGATTCATCGCCGGCATTATCATCTTTCGGGTAGCTCTTCCATAATAGGCGGCACCAGCCTTTACTGCCGCATTGAGTTTCGCCGGAGGACAGACCGTGAAGATTTCACGGTATCGGTTGATAAGGCGCTGACAGTCCTTCACTTTTTCCGCATCCCCCTCTATGGCAGCATTGTAAATTTCAATGTAATGCTCAACCCGGACATTACTCAGGCCGGTAACAATACACCCCCCCCCGAGAAGCAGAGCCGGAGCATCCAGCATGTCCTCGCCCATAATCCATTTAAAAGACTCCGGATAATCACCGAGAAAACCTCTGGTGAAGAAAACAAAATCTCCCGAAGAATCCTTAATCCCCGTTATATTATTTACCCGGGAAAGTTCAAGTACTGTCTCGACACTCATAGGGCTCTGAGTTCTTCCGGGAATGTTGTAGAGAATAAGAGGGACCGGGGACTCCATAGCAAGAGTTTTATAATGCTCAAGTATCGTCGGCTGGTCCTTTTCTCCGTAAAAGGGCGTTACTGCGACAAAATAATCTGGTTCAAGATCTTCCAATATATGCATTTCCTTCACAACCTGGGCAGTGGAGGGCTGCAGGGCAGCCAGGCAGAGAAACTGCCGCCCATTTGAAACATCTTTTACCGCCCTGAAAATATCTCTTTTCTGTTCCGTAGATAAAAAGGCACCTTCCGCGGTTGTGCCGCCCACGAAGAAGCCATGGGCGCCTGATGAGGATAGATATTCTGTCTGTTTCTTCAATAAACCAAGATCCGGTTCACCATTTTCGGCAACTGGTGTAATGATTGCCGGGATTACACCCTTTAACTTTCTGCTCATATTATTCGCTCCTCTCACGACATATTTGTATTACATCACGGACTCTCTGGTCCGGAGTTGTATTCTGAATTTCCGCCAGAACGACGTCACACGGTGCCAGATTGCTGTATATGGCATCAAGATCTTTTTCAATTTCTTTCATCCCAGTATTCTCAAGTTTAACAGGAGAATACAGAACAGCTCTTCTTGCTCCTGGAAAATCCTGCTTCACTCGGGCCATATCAGAAGCTATACCCATATCCAGATACCCCATTTTCGGCAGCTTTTTCAACACGGCGAGGTACGGGGTGATATCCCATTCACAGGTATGCACTCCAAAGCGATCAAAAGATTCCGCAATTCTCGAATCATGTGGAAGAATAAATTCCTCATACATCTCCGGCGAAATCAAATTCATGACACAATTGCTGACACTGAATTGATTTATGGAAAACCCGCTTTTTCTCTGTTTTTCCTGTATCAATCCTGCAAGCCTTATCATCACATCTATAATCAGGGAAAAAAAACAATGGGCAAACTGCGGTCTCTCATACATATCCAGAAAGATGTTCTGACCCCGTATATTGAAACCGTTATTGAGAACACCCTGCCAGTTGAGATAACCATGAATTATTCCCCATTCACCTTCGATTAACTCCATCTGCCTGATAAGATCTTCCACAACCGAGCCGTTCATAACAGCTTCTACTGATAGCTGCTCAACCTCTTCCACACTCAGATGCCCAACAGGATCCAGAACCGGCCATCCATCGGAACAAAACAACAGGGGAACACCGAAAGCATGGGGGATTGGAAAAGCACCGTAACATCCGGAAATCGTAGCCTGATCTGTTTTATTCTCCGTATCCCAGCAATTCATTGAAGGAAAAGCCTTCACCAGTTCTGCCTTCATCTTCTCTATCATCCCGAAACGGAAATACGGATCTTTGTGAAAAGCCGCTGAGAAATCAGCACCACACCTCCTGGCATACCACAGAGGTTCAAATCCCAGCGAAACCCTCATGGTCTCTTCGGTTCCGTCGGCAGGCTCCCTTCTGGCGGGCCCGCCTATGGGAATGTGATTTCTCAGCTGTGCTGCAGGTTTGCCCATTCACCTACGACCCGATTATTCTCGGCAGGAACAAAACGAGTTCTGGAACATAAGTTATGAGAAAGAGCACACCTATCATAACTGTAGTCATTGGTAGACTCTCTTTTATAACCACGTGAAGAGGCGTTTTGGATAGACCCGAAACTATAAACAGAAGACCTCCAAGGGGCGGAGTGGAAAGTCCTATCATCATATTCAAAACAACAACAACTCCAAAATGCACAAGGTCTATTCCAAGTAGATTGATGAGAGGTAGAACCATGGGAATGAATACCAGGGTTACCGTCATCACATCCATAAACATACCCAGAATAAGAAAGAGTATATTCACTATCAGAAGCAGCATGTATTTGTTTTCTGTAATACTCAGAAGCAGGCTGGAAAACATCTGAGGAATGTGTTCAATTGATACGATATAGGAGAAGCTGAAGGACGCAGCCACAATAATTGAAACCACACCAGTCGCTTTGGCCGTGTCGATGAATACTACCATCATCTTTTTCCAACCGATTGCCCGATAGACGAAGATTCCGATGAGCAGAGCCCATGCACCGGCCAGAGCACCAGCTTCGGTTGGCGTAACAATACCTGTGTAAATACCACCGAGGAGAATGATTGGAGTGAACAATGCGGGAAGAGCCTTGAAACTCTGAATCATGAACACTCTGATGGGATAACGTTCACCCACAGGGTAATTGCGTTTCTTCGCAATAAACGCGACGTATACCATAAGTGCAACAGCCAGCAATACTCCGGGTACCATTCCACCCAGAAACAGAGCACCCACCGAGGATCCAGACAGCAATGCATAGAACACCATGGGGATGCTCGGGGGGAAAACCGGTCCGATTGTTGCTGAAGCCGCAGTGATAGCACAGGAAAACCCATCGTCATAACCGTGCTTTCGCATGGCCTCAATTTCCATGAGACCAAGACCGGAAGCATCCGCGATTGCAGACCCGGTCATCCCGGAAAATATTAGGGAAGCCACAACATTAACATGACCCATACCGCCTTTCCAGCGCCCTACCAGAGTGTTGGCAAATCGAAATATCATATCGGTAATCTCACCGGTATTCATGATTTTTGCGGCAAATATAAAAAGCGGAACAGCAATGAGAACGAATTTCACATTCATCTGAGACAGAAACTGTGTCGCCATCATACTGACCGGTGCCGCAGGGCCACCAGCGAAAACAAAGTAGAAAATTGACGACATCAACATCCCGAATCCAATAGGTATTCTAAGGAGAAATGTAATGATGAATGCAATAAGAAAAATTATCAGTGGTAGGTTCATATTACATATCACCTCTGAACAGGATTTTAAGGTCTTTGATAAGCTGGACTGAAAAACGGCCGATGAGAATTACCATCATTATTACAAAGGGAAAATAAGCCCAGTTCATGGGAATCAGAAGTACATTTGATTTCTTGAAACTCATAAAATTGACATATTTGTACGAAGGGTACAGGGCAATACTGAAAGATGTTACAAGCAGAATATTCGCGATTATCCTCATCCATAGCTGGATTTTCGGTTTCGAGTTTTCATATACCAGACCGAAACGTATATGCTCATCATCTCTTTCGGCATAGCAGACCCCAAATAAAATCGTCCAGAGATAACAGAGCAGAGATAACTCCAGGGGCCAAGTTAATGGCACAATAAAATAGCGGAAGACTATTTGAATTAGAAATACCACAAAGAGAACCATGAACGATAAAGTGGGTAAGTAAATCTCAATTATATCAAGAATTGTTTGCCCACTCCTTTTTAAGAGCTGTTTATTTCCAAACATAGAACCCCCAGGGCTACATCTAATAGAGATTAACCGGTCCCTCCCGCATTGAGGAGGAACCGGATGCTGTAAATTAACTGTCAGTTACTGAAGAGATTGAATTTTGTCATAGAAATCCCAGTCCCAGTCACCTGAAACATTCTGGCTTTCATTCTGATAGGACCATTTTGCATATTCCTGAAAAGCCTTCTTATCTGGATCGTCAATAAAGATTATGCCCTGAGATTCCAGATATGCCCGGTCATCTGCCTCTCTGCTGCGCTGGAGTTCATCGTTGTACTGTCTGGCAGTCTCAATAGCTTCAAGAATAATATCCTGATCTCCCTTGGAAAGGGCATTCCAACGGGCGATATTCATGCTGGGCCATACAGTATCAACAACATGATCTGTCATTACAATATACTTTGTAGGCTCATAGAATTTCTGGATCCTGTCTGTAGGAAGTGGGTTATCCTGGCCTTCAACAACACCGGTTTTAAGGCCCATGTAGACTTCACCGAAACTCATTGGAGTAGGATTGCCGCCGAGAGCTTTACCAAGAGCGATCCAGTTGGGACTGTTCGGTGTCCGCAACTTAACACCGGACATCTGATCCGGGTGACGTACTTCACCTACACTTTCAACGAGATTGAGTTCACGGGTACCAAGGTAAAAAGCGGCAAGAGGACGTACACCGACTTTTTCAGAAACATCACTGACAATTTTTCCCCAGATCTCAGGATCTGAATAAACAGATCTCATGTGATCATACCCTGTAAAGGTATAAACTGCGTTAATCTGTCCCAGATAAGGAACCCATTCAGCCACCCAGCCGGCGGCATAATAGGCCATATCAAGAGTTCCCTCACGAGCAGCAGACAACTCACCTTCCTGAGTAAAAATCTGTCCGCCATTGTACAGGTCGGCACTAATTCTCCCGCCGGAAAGCCTTTCCACTTCAAACTTGAACTTCTGCATTGATTTTGACAGAGCAGTATCCGCCGTTGAAATGCTGGACCAGCTGATCTGAATGGATTCATTACCAGCCGGCTCTGCCGCAGCAGCATCACTACCGCCATTTGCAAAGGCAAACGCAGAGACGAGAGCAATCATCATCGCAATAAAAACGATTTTCTTTACCATAGAAACCTCCTTGAAACTCTTCTGAATTGAATGTTTTATTCAGAACAGCCCCATTACAAATAAAACATAGGCCAACGGCCTATTGACTATCAATTAATCGAGCCGGATCGATATCCCAGTTTCCAGGAAATCTCCCGGGTTGCCTCTTTAACACTTTCCCCCAATTCATCAATATTAGATATATTATGACGGGCAGCCGGACCCGACACGCTTATAGACGCAAAGGCTTCACCCTTGGCATTTCTAATCGCCGCACCAACACAGACGAGCTGATCTTCATGCTCCATGTTATCAATGGCATAACCTTTATTTCTGATCGTTTCCAATTCTTTAATCATTATTTTTTCATCTGTTATTGTATTTTCTGTAATTCTTTGCAGTCCCTTCTCCCGGATGATATTCAGTGCATGGGAATAATCCAGATTGGCAAGGACCGCTTTACCTACAGAAGTACAATAGAGCGGTGCTCGCAAACCGATAACAGAATAGGTTCGAAGCCATTGTTCAGACTCAATGCAGTCCACATACAGTACTTCATCATTATCGAGGACCGTCAGGTGAACCGTTTCATCTGTAAGCTTATTAAGATTTTTCAGATAAGGATGTGATATTTTGCAGATATCCAGGTTCAACTGTGCCCGATTACCCAGCTCTATCAGTTTTAATCCCAGATGATACTTACTGGTTTCTGGCACCTTTTCAATAAGCCCCTCGGAAGCCAGTGTTTCCAGAATTGAATGTACACTGCTTTTAGGAAATTCCAGATTTCTGCTTAATTCGGTAACTCCCAAATTCTCATTATTACCAAGAGTCTCTAATATCTGAATAGCTTTCAGAACACTACTAACCACAACACCACCCAAAACGAGGTTCTTATATAGGAACGTTGTTCACAGTCATTAATATGGAACATCAGCAGCTTGATGTCAATAAAAAACCATGAAGATTTCAGACTTTCAGAAAAGCAGTGAATTGTCGATTATCAACGCTACAATTCTTTTCTACGTTTTACAGGTGTTTTTTCTACTTAAGTCGCAGAATATAATGGTCAATTCTATTTAAAAGGATTAAAACAGAAAAAATATGAGAGACGCCGAAATCTTCCTTGATGCAGGAAAAGCCATGCTCCTTATTGAATTCGCTTTTAAACAATCAGGCCCGGGGTCTGATTAAAACCCGCATAGCATTCCCAGTGTACCATTCGGATTGCTCTGGAATACCATTGAAATCCTGAGAAATAAAGAAGGTATATATGTTATTTTATGAATACCGGCCTATCCTCCTACATCCAAGGAATGAAATGGGGAGCGTTTCAGCTGAACCCGTCAAATCTCATTAATACAGGAAAGCTGACAGAGTAATTTGTCGTACAACATCTATTCAGCAGATAAAACCCTTCGATTCGATGAATATCCGCCCTCACAGACAACTGCAATATCCCCGGAACCTTCAGCCCATACTTCATCAATCACACGTTTACCATCATCCCTTACGGAAATACACTCTGCCGGGCAGACTGGTTCACAGGCACCGCAGACGATACATACATCGGCGTTAATTCTATAGGCCATGGAAT
>Ga0209633_10005514_pt1 | contig 11081 bp, 7 predicted proteins | sample Cruoilmetagenom1_FD_187290 | JGI IMG/M metagenome (GOLD analysis project Ga0209633, IMG submission 187290) | Oil polluted marine microbial communities from Coal Oil Point, Santa Barbara, California, USA - Sample 1 (SPAdes) (version 2) | ecosystem: Environmental > Aquatic > Marine > Oil seeps ... | reverse complement strand
CCGGAATTGTCAGGCGGATACCCTTATCGAATGACCCTTCGCCAAAGTCGGAAAATGGCACGTCGGTCAGGGTGAAATATGCGCCAACTTTCCAGCCATTGTTAAATTCGCGATCCAGCGAAACTGTTGCGCCCCAATCCTTTGCCAGATAACGCCCGACATCCAGTTGGCCATGAAACCCGTTGCCTAAATCGTAATATGCAGATGCATGGCCGGTGACCGTATCATAGTTTTGAAATCCGAACTGTTGATCAAAGTCGCGTTGCTTGACATAATTCAGCTCGACCCCCAGCCCAAGGCGGCTGTCGATGGGTTTCCACAGGATTTCACCGGATACACCACCATACATCTGTTCAAGATACCCAGCGCTGACGTGGCCATAAAGGTTCTGACCAGGCCGGAAATAATAATCCATCGTCAAACGGTCTAGAAGTGGTCCGTCAGCACTAGCATATTCATTAATATCTGATCGAACATGCTGGATGACAGAATTGGAAACCCTGTTGTTTGAATTTGTACCCAACAATGGTTGGCGAATTGCGCCGGAAAACGAAAGCCCCGGTGCTAAGTCATATCTTGCGTTCAGCTCTACACCGGCATCAAGTATCACAGGGCTGTCCGGATCAAACAGGCTTGCCCCCAGATAAGGGCCCAATCCCCATTTGAAGCGCGGATACAAGTTGTCAACAGGGGCCATGTTGTCTGACGGGGCAACAGCCGTGATTTGCGCCCTGTTATAAAGCAGAGTTGTGCCACCAGCCGTATTTTCCAGCGCTTCTATGTCCGAGCGTTGCAAAGTAATGGCAGTGGGGGCTATGCCCTCAACCACGGGCTCAATACGGAACACCTCGACCGAGGCAGGCATAACTTGCGTCAATATCCGTGCGGTTCGTCCAACGGCCTGTGGCATCGCACTATAGCGCAGATTGCGAATTTGCACGCGCACAGAATTCCCCGACATCTCGATGGATCGAAGCTCCATCCCATCGGCGCTTAAAACCTGTGACAGTGCATTGCGGATGGCATCAGTACGTGGTGCATCCTGAACCCAGCCTGTGCCCCAATCCTGTGGCGAAATGTGGCGGGCGGGGCGGGGTTTTACTGGTATCGGGGCGCGGGCTAAACTGCCGCCGTTCGGTGCGTGGCGCGGGTTAAACACAAAGCTGGCCCCAACCGACAGAACAGAGCCGTAAAGGTAAGCGGCAGAAAGATCGACGCCAGGGCGCAGGCGATAGTTCACCCCGAAGTTAAGAGGCGACCGGTGGACAAAGCGATCAGCGGGCAATCCTAGTCTGGATTCCGCGATATAGCCATCCGAGGAATACTCGGCCTTGAGTGTCAAACGGTCGTTCAGGGCATAGCTGACCCCACCAAAGAAGGCGGCATCCCCGCGGAACCATTGATTGAAGCTTGGCTCCCCTCCCAGACCGGATCGTCCCGGTCTGGTCTCGAATTTTTTGCTAATAGCACCGAGAGGGTTGGTGAATCCGTTATGTGACCCAAGCCGCCCCCAGCCCAAGCCACCTGTAACAGTCAGTTTGTTGCCGACCGTTTTGGTTGCGACGATATATTCCCCGCCGTAAATGCCTGTGCCCATAAAGTCTTGTAGCCCGATGGCAACGGCAGGCCGATACCGACCTTCGTCAACCAGCCGATACCGCAGATCAAAACTACGATCCCAGGTGCGTTCGCCAAGTGCATTCCGGTTATCGATTGTCGCATAGCGAAAACTGCCCGAAAGCCGAGGCGATATCTGGAAACTGAGCGTTGTGCGTGCCTGCCCTTTGAATGTTGAAACAGTCACCGCCAATTCGCCATCTTCCGCGCTTTGGGCGGTGGGCATATCGATCAGGCCGGGTGTGCCGTAAAGATTATAGCTATAGGGCGTGTTGTAGGTCTGGGCAAAAGATGGTTGTGCAAGAAGGCCAGTCAGTCCGCCCACCAACCCGAATGCGCAAAAATTCCATAGAATACTTGGCCGTAAAACAGGGCGGATTTTGGATAAATTTGTGGGTTTTGGAATATTCCGCACTTCTTTTACACTCCTGACCTGACAACACCCCGTTAGCATTGTGATTTAGCTTGCTGTTAATGGTTTCACAACAAAGGAGTTTAATTCCGTTGTGTTGTGGGGGGTTATATGTCGTCAGTGGTTGCGCGGATGCCACTAATGTGGGGGTTTTGGGCGGAAAATGATTGCGGCTGTCACTGGATTATAAAAAACCGCAATGGTCTTTGGTTATTATGGCTGCCGTCAATGCGCCGGATTTATAGGCGCCAGTATCAATTGCAATGCGTCCGCTTTCGGCGGTGGCTTGGCTCACAACTGTATGTCCATGGATGACCCACACATCATCATTTCGCGGCACAGCTAAAAAATCACGGTGCCCCCAAAGCAGGGTATGTGCTTCCTGTTTATCGGGGTTGTGTGTGGGGCTCATGCCCGCATGGACACAGCATATATTGCCGCTTTGCCAAATGAGCGGCAATCCGCGAATCCAGTTCTCCATACTCTCCGGCAAAGCAGCTTCCAGTGCATCACATGCTTCAAGTATATCGTCTAGGTCGGAATTTTCGTTCACACCGCTAATCCCGTAACTGGCCAAGGTCTGCACCCCGCCATAGCGCAACCAACGTGGCCCGCGTTCTGCTGGATCATCAAGAAAATCCAACATCATTTTCTCATGGTTCCCCATCAAGCAGATCACCTTATCGGGGCGGGCCTCTTGCTGCGATTTGATGTTTGCAAGCACAGCTGCGGAATTTTTGCCGCGATCAACAAAATCGCCCAGCAACACTAAGGGCGCATTTTCGCGGCCATTGATACGCCTGTCACTATCGATCTTTTGCAAAAGGTTCTGCAACAGATCGTCACAGCCATGCACATCGCCTATAGCATAGAATGGTGCCTCGGGGCTGAGCGGAAGTGTGAAAGATACGGCTGGCCGCAAGGCTTCTTTGGCAGAAAACATGTTTTTGAGGCGGCCCAACATATTATTACACTCCATTTCGTCATTGCGATGCAAATCTATAGAAACATAGAAAACTGAATTATATCGCCTAGTTTCACATCATAATGCCAAACAACGTAAAGGAAACAGTGCAAGTGTTTATTGTGTTTTCGTCGCAGATGTGGAACCAGAGGCGGAAATCCACTTTTGGCAATTCCAGAGATGTATTATGAATAGTGTGCCCTCTTCTACCAACTCGTCAATACGTGATCGCGTTTCAAGCCTTGAAACTGATGAAGTTGATCTAGGAGCTCTAGTGCAAACTCTTTGGCGCGGGAAATGGCGGATTGCTTTTGCAACGACCTTGGCAATTTTGGCGGGCGGCTATTACGCTTTTGCCATCGCCGTGCCGACCTATACGGCCGAGTCAGTTGTAATGCTGGAGAACCGTCAGGAAAATGTTGCCAACCTTGATTCCGTCATGTCAGGCCTGTCAGGCGATCAGGCCACAATCAACACCGAAGTCGAAGTTATCCGCAGCCGGGGGTTGATCGAAAAGCTGGTGAACGAACTGGATTTGATCGCCGACCCGGAATTTAATGTAGATTTACGTCCGGAGCCTGCCATTTCCATCAGTAAAGTAGTCGACTATGTGACAGAGTTGATCACAGGGTCGCCACCAGAAAAGCCGGTCAAAAGTGAACGGGAAATTCTGGACACAACTATTAACAATGTTCTGAAAGGCCTAAGTGTTACAAATGTGCGCCAAAGCTATGTTTTTAACATTTTGGCGATCACCGAAGGTGCCCAAAAATCTGCCGATCTCACAAATACGTTGGCCGAGCTATATATTCTAGAACAGCTTGATGTAAAATTCGAAGCTACCAAAAAAGCAACTGAATGGCTGACATCAAGGGTGGGCGAATTGCAAGTCGCGCTGGAAGAGGCCGATATTTCTGTTAAAGAATTTAGCACAGATACAAAACTGGTTAGCCCGGAAATCCTGATCGCATTAAACCGCCAGCTTAAAGAATTACGGGATCGTTATTCCGGTGCCAAATCCAGCACCATTTTGGCGCGGGATTTAGTGGCCAGCTTGAAGGCGGCCAAAATAGGTGGCGATTTTGCCAATATGGAAAGCATGACCGATGATCCCATATTGTCACGTATTTATGCGCAAATTAAAAATGGCAATTTGGGTGCGCGTGATACGTTTTCAGATCGGTTTGACCAAATCGTTGAACGCGCAGAGAACGGCCTTAAACGTATTGAAAACCAGCAATCGGCGATGCAGCGGTCCATTGCGGATATCGAGACCAAGATTGAAAACCAGTCGGTTGAATTGGTCAAATTGGGCCAGCTTCAACGCGAAGCCGAAGCCAATCGCCTAATCTATGAATTTTTCCTTGGCCGCTTAAAAGAAACCAGCGTGCAACAAGGCACGCAGCAAGCTGACAGTCGTATACTTTCACGCGCGGTTGTTCCGATAGAGGCCTCGGCACCGCGTGAATTAATGGTGCTGGCCCTTGCGGCTGTGCTGGGTCTTTTGGCTGGCAGTGCCTTGGTTCTGCTACGTGAAATGCGCCAAACCGGCATCCGCACTGCTGATCAGCTGGAAAAACTAACTGGCATGACAGTTATCGGACAAATTCCGATGATCCCGGCCCGCCGCCGTTCAAAGGTCCTGAAATATCTGGTGGATAAACCTAATTCAGCCGCCGCTGAATCAATCCGCAATTTACGCACGTCGCTGCTTTTGTCCGACATCGACAACCCGCCCAAGGTGTTCATGTCGACCTCATCCTTACCGGGAGAGGGAAAAACCACCCAATCACTGGCCTTGGCGCAAAATATGGCTGGCCTGGGACAAAAAGTTTTGTTGATCGAAGGCGATATCCGCCGGCGTGTCTTTAGCGAATATTTTGACATCAAAGAGAAACGCGGGTTGCTGGCCGTTCTGTCGGAAGAGGCTGAACTGAAAGATGTTGTGACCCATGTTGACGATCTTGGGGCGGATGTTTTGATAGGCGAAGAGTCCGCTTCCAATGCAGCAGATATTTTCTCTTCGCAGAAATTCCGGAATTTTCTTAAATCAACACGCAAAGCATATGATGCGGTAATTATTGATACGCCGCCAGTACTGGTTGTGCCAGATTCCCGTGTTATCGGGCAGTCGGTCGATGCAATAATATATACCGTAAAATGGGACAGCACCTCCCGAACTCAAGTCCGCGAAGGCCTACGCATGTTCGAAACTGTGAACTTGCGGGTTGCGGGTTTGGTTCTGGGTCAGATCAACGCCAAACGAATGAAGCATTATGGTTATGGTGGTGAGCACGGGGCATATGGTGCTTATGGCAGCAAGTATTATCATGACTGAAGCCTGCCCTTCCTAACCAACGGTCGCTTTAACCATATGGACTTGCCCCAAGTTCATCGGCCACCTAAGCAGTTTCGGTTATGACCTTTATTGACTCTCGTGGTGAGAACATTTTGTGGCCGGAGTGTGGGTGGTTTTCATTGTAGCCCTCAGGCAAACTTGTCGATCAACTCCAAAACGGGTTTTGCACCTTGGGTAATCGCCCCGAAGGATAGCGCCGCACAGATTATGCACAGCCCAGTAGTGGATTGCACAGCAACCCATGAGAAGTTGTATATTGAAGCAGGCCGAGCGTGGTGTGCCGATTTCGGAACTTTGCCGCGAATACGGGGTAAACAATGCGGGGTATTACAAGTGGTGATCAATGTTTGGAAGTAGGGACGCGTCAATGATCCTGAAAATGAAGGCGATGCTCAGGAATACTGTCATGGGGTGCCCCTGACAACTGTATTAAGTCACATCACGTCTAATGATGTTTTTGGCCAGTAAAATGTTGGCTATAACTGTATGATTTCGTGCGACTGCTATGAGGATTACTTTGTACGGTTTGCTTTTGTATCGCATCCGTGTAGCGAACGCTTTCAGTGTTGGGTTGAACCGAGCGGCGGATAGGGCGGCCTGATACAGCAGCCTCCGCAAGCCATTTCTGCCGCCTTTGATACTCCGTTGACCAGCATATTTACCGATATCAAGGCCGACAAAACCCGTATTCTGTGCCATATTCTGCTTCTCTTTCTTATGCTTCGAGGTCAGATGCCCAAATCAACTGTTCGAGTTTGAAGAAAGAGAAGGGGCGCCGGTCTTGATTACGTGGTCGCACCACAAAGGGCTAACGGAGTACACCTTCCCGATCCGGCGCACAGCAATGCACTGGGTCGGGTTCAATATAGCAAAGTCACGATTCATATGGGGCTATTCAAATGCCTATTTACTTCAACACCTCACAGGTTACAATCTGCGGACGTCTATTTACGGCGACATCGCAATATTTGTCGCTTGGTTCCGAGAGTAGTATAAAAATGAAACCCCAAGATTCTAAGATTGCTGTTATTGGCTTAGGCTATGTTGGCTTGCCTTTGGCAGTCGAGTTCGGGAAAAAATTCTCGACAGTAGGATTTGATATTAATATCAAGCGCGTGCAGGAGCTCCGTAACGGTATTGATAGGACGCTGGAAACCGAGGTTGCGGATTTGATGGCTGCAGATCAGCTGTCTTATACGACTGACCTCGAGGATCTACGAACATGCAATACCTATATTGTGACAGTACCGTCCCCTATCGATCGATATAATCGCCCTGACCTAAAGCCACTTCTCAAGGCCTCGGAAACGGTCGGAAAAGTCATCAAACAGGGCGATGTGGTCATTTATGAAAGTACAGTCTACCCAGGTGCGACTGAGGAAGATTGCATCCCTGTCGTGGAAAAAATATCTGGCTTGACGTTTAACGTAGATTTTTTTGCCGGCTATTCACCCGAGCGGATTAATCCTGGTGATAAAGAGCACAGCTTACCTACAATTAAGAAGGTAACCTCAGCATCAACGCCCGCATCGGCTCGCTATGTAGATGACCTATATAAGACGATTATTATCGCCGGAACGCATCTTGCGCCAAGCATCAAGGTTGCGGAGGCGGCGAAGGTCATAGAAAATACACAGCGTGATGTCAATATCGCTTTGGTGAATGAACTTGCACTGATTTTTGATCGTTTAGGCCTCAACACCCAAGATGTTTTGGCCGCAGCGGGTACCAAGTGGAACTTTCTTCCCTTCCGCCCTGGTTTGGTGGGCGGGCACTGCATTGGCGTGGACCCTTACTATTTGACCCATAAGGCACAAGAAGTAGGCTATCATCCCGAAGTTGTCCTGGCGGGCCGCCGTATCAATGACGGGATGGGACAGCACGTCGCGTCACGGATCATCTGTCACATGATAAAAAAAGATCTGGCAATCAAGAATGCACGAGCCCTCGTTTTGGGTTTGACGTTCAAGGAAAACTGCCCAGACCTACGCAATACCCGTGTGGTTGATGTCATTGATGAGCTGGAAGCCTTTGGCATGCAGGTTGATGTCTGTGACCCATGGGTAGATGCCGATGAAGCGAAAGCAGAATATGGTGTCAATGTTTGTGATCCATTACCCGGCAGCTACGACTGTATTGTGATGGCTGTTGGGCATGACTATTTCGTAGAGCAAGGTTGTGCGACCCTCAGGGCTATGGGGAAAAACCACCATGTGTTCTATGATGTGAAGAGTGTTTTCGAAGCCAGTGAAACTGACGGGCGGTTATGAACCGTGCAGGAGGAAAACCTATGAAAATCCTCGTCCTAGGTGGCAATGGAATGCTTGGATCAATGCTGAGCACCGTTTTCGCCCAGCATAGGGCGTATAGCGTCGAACAGACAGTTCGACCTAGCGGAATGTTGCATATTAGCGATGCTGATTGCTCAACACATCTTGTCGATGTGCAGGACCAAAATGCTATGTGGGCTCTTTTTGCAAAGACAAAACCCGATGTTGTGATCAATTGCATTGGTGTGATAAAGCAACGCCCAGAAGCACAGAAATTATTAGACATATTTCCCCTCAATGCACTGTTCCCGCACTGGCTGGCAGAAACTGGTCAGTTGTTAGGTTTTAGGGTCATTCATTTCAGTACCGACTGTGTGTTCTCTGGTAATACTGGGATGTATCTTGATGATGCTCGTAGTGATGTGGATGATTACTATGGGCAATCCAAATATATTGGCGAAATTAAAAATTACAGTAATGCGCTGACGTTACGTACTTCGATTATCGGCCATGAAACAAACAGTAAACTGGCGCTTGTAGAGTGGTTCTTAGCTCAAAATGGGCCGATCAAAGGCTTCACGAAGGCCATATTTTCAGGTTTTCCTACGGTCGAAATTGGAAACATACTAGCCAACTATGTGTTGAAGATGCCAAATTTGAGTGGCGTATATAACATTTCGTCGAATCCAATTTCCAAATACGACCTCTTACTGTTGGTCAAAGAGATATATGATAAAAACATCGAGATTATTCCTGATGACACGGTTTCAATAGATAGATCATTAAACTCAAACGCTCTACGTGGAGCGTTGGGATACACTCCACCATATTGGCCAGAGTTGATCAAATTGATGCACTCTTTTAGCCCAAATATTATGAATAAACTTTAGGATTTTTCATGTTCAAAGATAAGATATTGATGATAACCGGAGGCACGGGGTCCTTTGGAAATGCTGTTCTTAAACGCTTTATAGAAAGCGATCTTGCTGAGATCCGCATCTTCAGCAGAGACGAAAAAAAGCAAGAAGATATGCGCATCGCTTTGACCAGTGATAAGGTCAAATTCTATATCGGCGATGTGCGCGATATGGACAGCGTTGAGGCCGCAATGACAGATGTGAACTACGTCTATCATGCCGCTGCTTTGAAGCAGGTCCCGTCTTGCGAATTCTATCCGATGGAAGCTGTGCGGACCAATGTGTTGGGCACAGAAAACGTGGTTAAAGCAGCGATCCGCTGCGGCGTTGAGCGTGTTATCTTGTTGAGCACCGACAAGGCGGTTTATCCGATCAATTCAATGGGTATTTCCAAAGCCATGGCGGAAAAGGTTTTGGTAGGCAAATCCCGTATGCTCAAGCAAACTGGTACGGTGCTATGCGCCACGCGCTATGGCAATGTGATGGCGTCTCGCGGGTCGGTCATTCCGCTGTTTATTGATCAAATCCGCAAAAATGCACCTTTGACGGTTACAGACCCCGCAATGACAAGGTTCCTAATGTCATTAGAGGATTCCGTTGATCTTGTTTTGTATGCTTTTGAGCACGCCAATCAGGGCGATATTTTTGTCCAAAAGGCGCCAGCTTCTACAGTGGGTGATTTGGCCGAGGCCGTAAAACAGATATTCAAGAGCGATAGCGAGCTACGCATCATTGGCACCCGCCACGGTGAAAAGTTGTATGAGACATTGATTTCGCGCGAAGAAATGGCGCGGGCCGATGATTTGGGCAGATACTACCGTATTCCAGCGGATGACCGTGATCTAAACTACAATAAGTATTTTATTGACGGTGAAAAAAGCATAGCGGCGCTTGAAGATTATACATCCCACAATGCAGACCAACTGGATATAAAAGGCACGATGAACCTTTTGTTGCAGCTCGACTATATAAAGGAAATGCTTGATGCTTAAAGTCATGACAATTGTAGGTACTCGGCCAGAAGTTATTAAAATGTGCCGTGTGATCGAAGAGTTTGACAAGCAATTTGATCACGTTTTGGTTCATTCGGGCCAGAACTATGACTATGAACTGAACCAAGTTTTCTTTGATGATCTTGGTGTGCGCAAGCCTGACTATTTTTTGAATGTTGCTGGAACATCTGCTGCCAAAACCATTGCGAATGTAATTTCGGCCGCCGATGAGGTGCTGGAAAAAGAAAGGCCGGATGCTGTGATGCTATATGGTGATACAAACACCTGTATGGCAGTGATAGCGGCCAAGCGGCGCCGTATTCCTGTGTTCCACATGGAAGCGGGTAATCGCTGTTTTGACCAACGTGTTCCAGAAGAATTGAACCGCAAGGTTCTGGATCACCTCAGCGATATTAATCTCGTTCTGACTGAACACGCACGCCGATATCTGTTGGATGAAGGCATTCGGCCTGAGACTATCATCAAAACCGGTTCGCATATGCACGAAGTGTTGGCGCATTACGGGGACAAGATTGATGAATCCACAATCTTGGACACGCTTGGCTTAGAAGACGAAAAATTCTTTGTCGTGAGCGCCCATCGTGAAGAAAATATCGACGACCCAGTCAATTTGAACAACCTGATTGAAAGCCTCCGCCAGCTTTCGGATGTTTACGGATTCCCAATTGTAGTTTCGACCCACCCACGCACGCGCAAGCGATTGGATGAGCTCGAAATTGCATTGCCCTTGGTCAAATTCTTGCCGCCATTTGGGTTCTTTGACTATCTCAAGCTACAAGTCGCGGCGGCCTGTGTGATCTCTGACAGCGGTACAATCGCCGAGGAAGGATCATTGTTGAATTTGCCAGCTGTGACTATTCGCAACGCCCATGAGCGGCCTGAGGGTATGGACGAAGGTACAGTTGTAATGTGTGGTCTTCGTGCAGATCGCGTGTTGGATTCGATTGCATTGGTGACATCACAGCATGATCGGATCAAGAGAGTGATCCCTGTCGTACAGGATTACAAAGGAGGTCCTGTGTCAAAGCAAATGGCACGGATTGTGCAATCCTATACTGATTATGTGAAGCGGACAGTCTGGCACGAATACAATCGCTAGGCCGAGATCGAAGTATATGGATGATAGGATCAAGCTATGACAAGCAAACCCGTCATTGCATATATTGGAGGGTTTGAGTTTCCCGATAAAAATGCCGCTGCCAGCCGTGCGCTGGCAATAGCAGATCTGTATAGCAGCGCAGGCTTTGAGGTGGTGTTGGTGGGGACAGATAAGACGTCAAGGCGTGGGCCAAAAGACCTGAGCGAGGTGAGTATTCCATCATACGCTGAGGCTGTTTGGTCTGTTGGATACCCACGCTCGCAAAAAGAGTGGCTGCAGCAGATTGTTAGTTGCGATTTGATCCTCGATCATCTTGATACTGTTTATGGTGACCGCTTGCTGGCGGTTGTGTTTTATAACTACCCTGCAATATCTCAGGCGCGGGCTTTACGGCGGTTACGTCGGCAGGGCAAACACGCCCTGGCAGATA
>Ga0209633_10005513_pt1 | contig 11081 bp, 5 predicted proteins | sample Cruoilmetagenom1_FD_187290 | JGI IMG/M metagenome (GOLD analysis project Ga0209633, IMG submission 187290) | Oil polluted marine microbial communities from Coal Oil Point, Santa Barbara, California, USA - Sample 1 (SPAdes) (version 2) | ecosystem: Environmental > Aquatic > Marine > Oil seeps ... | reverse complement strand
ATATAATAGTAATGATGTTGATGAAGATGCTGCAACAGTATCTTTTCCTGCAGGACCAACGCTAGTTTTAGATTATCCTGGGATTGTTGAGAATCAAGTTCGCTTCTTTAATAATATGCAAAACCAGTGGTTTTTTGATTATGTGAAGAGCGATGAAGAAGTTATTCGTTATAATGAACCAAATTTTTTCTTAGCAGATTCAACTGTTTTTGATATTTTAACTTTTCCATTTCTTGAAGGTGATCCTGAATCAGCTTTAGATAGACCCGGTACTATTGTAGTTACTAAATCGACCGCTAAAAGATATTTTGGTGATGAATCGGCAATGGGCAAGGTACTTCGAGTAGAAGAAGGTATTAACTTTGAAATTACGGGTGTAATTGAAGATTTGCCAACACAATCACACTTTAAGATCGATATATTAGGATCATTAAATACTTTTCGGCAGTTTAATCCACAAGGGCAATTTCCACAAACCTGGATTTGGAATCCTTGTTGGACATATGTATTGTTGAAGGAAGGAATTGATCCAAAGATGTTAGATGAGCGGTTTTCGGAATTTTATCAAAATCATTATACCGATTTGAAAGACGCAGATGTAACACTTTACCTTCAGCCTTTAACTGATCTTCACTTAAAGTCCCATCATGTATATGAGATGCATTCAAATAGCAATGTTTTATATGTTTATATACTTTCTATTGTTGCTGCAATTATTTTGATTTTAGCCTGTATTAACTTCATGAATCTGGCAACAGCAAGCTCTGCAGGTAGGGCAAAAGAGATTGGAATAAAAAAGGTATTTGGTAGTCAAAAACGAAATTTAATCTTTCAATTTCTGAGCGAAGCTGTAGTACAGAGTTTTATTGCTATGTTAATTGCTATTATTGTGGTTGAGTTGCTATTACCTGGCTATAACAATTTTACGGGAAAAAACATAACACCTTCTTTTTTAGTAGAAATAAAAATATTTGGATTTATTTTAGCTGTAGCATTTGTTGTTGGATTAATATCTGGAACTTATCCTGCATTTGTTCTTTCATCCTTTAAACCATTAAAAGTATTAAAAGGTTCATTAAAAAGTGGAGCAAAATCAGGAACAGCAAGGAAAGTATTAGTTATTATACAATTTTCAATATCAATAAGTTTAATTATTGGAAGTTTGGTTGTTTATGCACAATTAAATTTCTTACGAAATGCTGAACTTGGTTTTAATAAAGATCATATTATTAATATTCGAAGAGTAGGAACATTATTTAGAAATCACGAAGCTTTTAGACAACAATTATTAAGTCATAAAGATATTGATTATGTTACTGGAGCCGAAGATTATTTAGGAATAAATCATAATACGCGTGATTATGAAATTGAGGGATTAACACCGGGACAGAGATTTTATATACCAACATTTATGATTGATTGGGATTTTATAGAAACATTTGGTATTAAAGTAGTTGAGGGCAGAGCTTTTTCAAGAAATTTCCCAAGTGATACTATAAATGCGGTTATGATTAACGAAACTATGGCTCAAGATTTAGGTTGGACAAATGAAGAAGCTATTGGTAAAAAAATAACATCACGTGATGGTGATGAAAGTGTTATTGGAGTTTATAAAGATTTTAATGCCATGTCATTACATCGACCGGTTAATAAATTTATTTTAGATATGTTCAGACGTCCTGAAGTTTTTGCGCGTGTAATTTCAATTCATTTTACATCAGATAATTATCAAGAAGTTCTAAAACATATTGAAAATACATGGAATGAATTTGTTCCTACACGTCCGTTCGAATATCAGTTTTTTGATCAGCAATTAAACGAATTATATAAAGATGAATTAAGATTTGGTCGTTTTTCATTGATGCTAACTATATTGGCTATATTAATTGCAAGTATGGGGTTGGTTGGCTTAACATCATTTTTAGCTGAACAAAGAACAAAGGAAATTGGAATTAGAAAAGCATTGGGATCATCAATATGGTCTATTATTAAACTTATGTCAAAGGAGTTTGTCGGACTATTGTTAATTGCAAATGCAATTGCTTGGCCGATCACTTATTATGTAACAACAAATTGGCTGGAAGGTTATTCAAGACATATCTCAACAAACTGGTTAATATATATAATTGCAGGTACTGTTACATTTTTAATAGCTCAGTTTATAATAACGTTTAGGGCTTATCGAACTGCTCTATTGAATCCTGCAGATACCTTAAGATACGAATAGTTAATTAAATATTTTATTAGTGATTAATTTTTTAATAAGAAAAAGTTAATTTGAATGAAATAGTTTAATATCTATGCCTCTATAATAACTATCCTGACTGAATTTAGTTTTAGTCAGGATATGTTAGTATTGTGACTAAATAACATTTAGTTATTTAGAAATAGACTGTAATTTTCTTCAATTAAAACTGGATTTCTTAAACTTGTTTCGAACCGAGAATATACCTTTATATTTTTATTAAAAACATATTCGTTTTGTACTATAAATTTAATTGTACCAACTCCCGCATTTGTTTGAACAGGCACTCGAACTAATTTATCTTCTGACGAAGGTAATTCTTGAAAAAAAATAGTCTTACTATATTTTTTTGACAATGAAACTTTTACAAACACTTTGTTTGATTTTTTTCTTGAATCAGTAATTTTAAATATAAATTTTGGTGAGTTGTTAATTTTATTTCCTTTTGTATCATATTCTACTGTACCAACTTGTAACTCACCAGCCTTATATGGAATTTCGGCTTGCAGTTTTCCATTTTCGTAATACATTTTTCTGATACCATGTATTTTGTTATTTACATATGGTGTAAGCCTGTATGGTTGTCTATTTTTATAATACCATGTTGTTTCTCCTTCTCTAAAACTATTTACATAATAAACCAACGTTCTCAACTCTCCCGTAGGATAGTATTCTTTGGCAGGACCATTCTTCTTATTGTTTTTAACAGTTATCTCCTTTCTTAAGGTCTTGGTTTTTTCATAATAATATTTACGAACCGTAATAGAATCTTTTACAGGTTTTTGTTCGTTGTTTTCATTCGCTAAAAATTGACAAGAATTTAAAATAAAACTTAAGCCTATAAATACAAGAATCTTTCTCATTTCATTTGTTTTTATCAAAGATATAATTCTGAACAAGAATATAAAAAAATGGCCTGTATTTTTATTAACACAGGCCATTCAAAATATTCGTTAATAATTATGATGAAATAGTTGCTGTTGATTTTGTATTGTCATTTCTGTGTCTGTCAATAAGTTTAAGATAAGGATCAATACCAACTTTGCTTGGTTTATGATCGATAATAAATTCAAAATCTTTATTCTTTTCTTCGATCTTAAATTTCTGTAAGAATATTTCTTCTTCTTTCTTAGTACTATCGTTTACTTCTTTTGAGAAAATTGCAATGTCAATCCAATCATTCATTGGGATTTCATCTTCTCTACCTAAACTGTCGGCTCTAAATTTGTTACATTCTACAGAAAAATTTACTTTATATTTTCCATTTTCAAGTTCATCGTAAGAAACATCAGTTATCTTATTTTCAAATAATGTAATGGTTTCAAACATATCATGAATTAAATACAGTAAAGAGTCAGGCGTAACATCCTTTAAATATTTTATAAAATCTTCGGATGTTACAAATGGAGGTTCTTGAAATGCATATTCCTCAGTAAATTCTCTAATAGCGGTATTAATTTTATCTTCGCCAATATAATCAGCTAATGCATACATAACAATGCTTCCTTTATTGTAATGAAGATAACCTTGATCAGGTCTTAAATATAATAATGGAGGTTCGTAGTGAGATTCGGTACTTCTTCCAGATAAATAGCTGTCCATTTCAAATTTTATAAAATCATGAACTTTTTTTATACCATATTCTTTTTCAATAACCTTTAACGATGCATATTGACAAAGTACCTCCGATGTTACTGTTGCTCCTTCAACATTAGCCCCAATTACTTGATGTGCGAACCATTGATGTGCTGTTTCGTGTGCCGTTATCCAGAATGGGTAATTTACATTTTCATCTTTAATATTAGCAATAAATCCAATGCTTTCAGAAAAAGGAATCATATTTGGGAATGATTGCGCATAGCTTGAGAATCTAGGAAATTCAACGATTCTTAACTGTCGGAATTGGAATGGAGTAAAATTCTTCGAATAATACTCTAGTGATAATTTCATTGATTTGAGCATGTCTTGCACATTATATTCATGTCCTTTGTGATAATATACTGCTAGCTTAATACCGTTCCATTTGTCTTCTACTTTTTCGAAATCGGCAGATAACCATGCTGCGAAATTTAGAATTTTACTATCCATTTTATAATGATAGTATTTACGACCATTTTCTTTCCATTCTTTCTCTAAATAACCTGGGGAAAGAGCTATCTGTCCTTCGCAAGTACTTACAGTAGTTTCAAAGCGAATCCAATCTCCATCGTTAGAAATATACGTGTTTTGTAATGCTAATGTATCAGTAATTTTTGCAATTAGCTCTTTTTTTGGTAACTCATATTTCTTTCTTTTCTTTTCGTTTGTTAATTCATATTCAGGATTATATCCAAAGGAAGGTAACATGCTGGTTGTTAAGAAAGTTCCATTTTGTATTAATCTTGTATTTGAACCGCGGTTTCTGAACCCCTTAGTGATAATGTTCATATCTATTCTAAAATAGGTTGAATCTCCAGGTTCAAGAGCATTTTCAAGTTTATAGATTGCAAATCCAATTTTTTCATCATCAAGTACTTTTTGCGATGGAATATCGAATTCTAATTGATTAAATACGGCCCTTTGATTGTAATTCATGAAGATGGAATCAATAGCTACGTTTGATTTATTTTTAACAATAAAATAACCTTGGAATTTTGCATTACGCGTTTTTGGATAGATATCTACGTTCATATTCATTTCAACAATTCTAGGCTGAATACGATTTGTGTATTTTTTATAATTCTTTTCGTAATTAACCGATTCCATCATATTCTCTTTACTTGTTTTATATTTATTTAAAACATTAGTGTTGTAGAATATATACGATCCTAAACCTGCAAAAAATAGAATAAAAACGGCTAAACCAATTTTTGTTGTTGTATTTAATCTTTGTTTAAGTAATGAGAATCGGTTTAAAAAATTATTTTCATTTCCACGAACCCACATTAAGTTTGAAAGGATAGCTAGGATAATAGCAAATGCAAACCAATAGAGTTTAAAAATGATAAATGGACCTACAAAATGTCCATATCCATTCATGTCTGAATACATAATTCCTGGATCTGAAGAATAGTGGTATAAGTTGTGTTCTAAACCCATTCTACTCATAAACATGCTAAAAACGAAATAGAGAATCATTACAAAATGACCTAAATATTTATTATTAATAATAACATGAATAATAAATGCAAGGAAACATAACAGAATATAATCTATTAATTTTATTCCAAACAAGCCTTTAATGTATAGTCCAACTTCGAAATTAAAATATCCCATAATTGCTTGAGAAATAATTCCGATTATTAAGATAATAAACATTAAAATAATTTGAACGCTTATTAGAGCAGATAACTTAGAGGTATAGATTGTCCATGTTGGAATTGGCATTGAATCAATTATTTCATTCACTCGAAATGATCGTTCGTTCCATACAATCTCACCAGATAAAAATGTTATTATTATGAGGACGTAAAGTTGAAATGAGTTCCCAAGTATTTCTATAACTTGATAAGTTACTGGATATGTTTTTGTTCCATATAGTTTGCCTATTTGTGTTGCACCCATAAATACAAATAGAATACCTGTTACCAGTATTCCTAAGAAATATGGATTCTTTATTAGATTTAAAGTTTCAAATTTAATAAGTCTAATAAGTTGTTTGATTTTTGAACTTGCATTATATTGCTGGTTAACTTCTGGTAATTTAAGTTTAAGTACTTTGAATACCGGATTAACATTGGCAAATATTAATCGCGAATTCTTTCGAAATTTTAATTGAAATACATTTTGTGTAAATTTAAATTTTGCAATTAAAATTGAAAATAGTCCGGCAGCAAATCCAACCCAAATAACTCTATTTAAAAGTAATAACTTAGTAAAAGGAATTAGATTTTCATTTTTTTCTGTTACTGTCCAATATTTCGTCAGTGTATCAAATGATGTGCCACCGAATGGATCTAATAAAGATGAAATTGTAATGTTTTCAATATCACTAATTAATGAACCAGATACTCCGTATAAAACAAGTAGAGCAATACATCCAAGATAAGTTGCAAGCAAGTTTCTTGAAATAGCTGCAACAGCAAAAATAATTACCCCAACAATGAAGATATTTGGTATTATTGCTGTTAAATAAGGATTTATATAGGCCATTAAGATGTTATCACTAAAGAAATCCTTATTTAGATAAGGCATAAGTGATGCCAACCAAATACCAAAACCAATACTAGATAAAACAAAGGTTGCAGCAACAAAACCACCTAAAAATCTTCCGCCTAAATATTCAAATCTTTTTATAGGATAAGAATATAATAATGCATGAGCATTACTTTCATAATCGCGATATATTGAGCTACCAATTAAAGCAGGTAGTAGAATTAAAGCCATAAAGCTAATTCCTGATGTTAATGTGTAAATAACAAATGGTGAGTTGGTATAAACTTTACCACCCATTCCTCCTATAGAAACACTTACTCCATCTATTAAACCACTAAAAGCATTTACTAATAGAAAAGTAATTCCAAACAGAATTCCCCAGTAGATATAGACTGCTGGTCTGCTAAATTTATATTTTAATTCGAATGAAAATATTCTGAAAAACATATTAATATATCTTTAAGTTAGATTTTATTTTTTTGTATTCTTAATAGATGAAAAGTATACATCTTCTAAAGTTGGATTAACCAGCTTAAAAGAATCTGGATTAACATCATTGTAGGCATGTACAATAATTTTTCCTAAATAAAGTCTCGATGATATAATATTGAAATTTTCTTGATATGTTTTTAATTCATCTTTTTCAATAACCTTTTTCCAGATTTTTCCTTCAACATCTTTTATTAATTCAAAAGGTTGGCCATTTAACAAAACTTCACCTTGATTTATAATAGCCATATTTTTACATAAGTCGCTTACATCATCTACAATATGTGTTGACAAAATAACAATAATGTTTTCTCCAATTTCACTTAATAAGTTATGAAAACGATTTCTTTCAGCTGGATCTAGACCTGCTGTTGGTTCATCAACAATAATTAAATTTGGATTTCCAAGTAAAGCTTGTGCAATACCAAAACGTTGTTTCATTCCACCAGAATATCCACTTAAATTCTTTTTTCTAACATGATATAGATTAGTTTGCTCAAGCAAAGCTTTTACAATTTCTTTACGTTCGTTTTTAATTGTTATACCTTTTAATTCAGCAAAATGATCAAGCATAGTTTCAGCCGAAATTTTAGGATATACTCCAAATTCCTGAGGTAAGTAACCTAATTTTTTTCTTACTTCATCTTTTTGTTTCAATACATCTATACCGTCAAGTTGAACCGTGCCCTGATCAGCTTCTTGCAGAGTAGCAATTGTTCTCATTAAGGTAGATTTACCAGCACCATTTGGTCCTAATAAACCAAACATCCCTTTTGGTATTGTTAGGTCAACGTTTTTTAATGCTTGCACTCCATTTGGATATGTCTTTGAAAGGTCTGAAATTTTAAGCTCCATTTTATTGTATTTTTTAAAAATTTATTATTAAGACGATTGATTTTATTGTTAGTTACAAGAATTACAGAATTATTACATTTTTTTTAATTTTATCATTTATCGATAAAACAAAGAAAGGTATTTTTATATTATTGTGCAAAATAGTGTAATTTTGTAATCTAATTAATCTAAGGTATAATGAGAAATTATTTAATTGTAATCTTAATATTTATATGTAGCTGTAGTGCTCAAAAGAATTCTTTAAAAAAAATAGAAAATGTAACTGAGGATAATATTGTAGATATTTCATATCAAAAAGAAGCTAATGGTATTTCTTTTACAATTAAAAATCTAAACAATTCTGAGATTTCATATGTTAAAAGAAACAAGCTAGAAATAGATAGACTATTAAATGGAGAGTGGATTAGAGTTAAGATATTACCTTGTCCATGCGATGCTCCATGCAAGGAAATAAATCAGGATATTCTGATTAAACCAAATAAGAGTTTAAATATAGATTGGAATATGACTGAATCATGGTGTGGAAAGAAAGAGAATGAGTTTGTAAGAGAGACGATAACAAAAAAAGTCGAGAATGGTGAATATAGAATAAGCATCATGTTAAAAGATGTAGATGGAATTTTTAAACAAATTAGCAAAGAATTTATTATTAATTAATTTATATTAAAATGAAAAAAATAACACTTCTAATTTTATTTTTTGCATGTGTAAGTATAACATATGCGCAAATGTGGAAGGCGAAAGTGCCTTCTCAAGTTAATTCTGAAGAAAGATTGAATTTTTATCAAATTCAAAAAGAATTTAATAAGCATTGGGATAAATTTGATGTTAAAAAAGGTTATTACAATGTAAAAGGAGAAAAACATAAAGCAGCTGGATGGAAACAGTTCAAAAGATGGGAATGGTTTTGGGAAACTAGAATTGATCGTACAACTGGAGACTTGCCAAATACAAACTTATTTGAAATACAACAAAATTACACAAAGTTACACAATACAAAAGCAGATCAAGCAAATTGGGAAAATGTTGGTCCAAATAGTTCTTATGGCGGTTATGCAGGTTTAGGAAGAATAAATTGTATTGCTTTTCATCCAACTAATAAAGATATTTTTTGGGTAGGTACTCCTTCAGGGGGACTCTGGAAAACAATCGACGGTGGAGCAACATGGAATGTATTAACAGATGATATTCCTGTTCTTGGAGTTAGCGACATTGTATTAGCTAATGATTATGAAACCTCAAAAACAATATATATATCTACAGGAGACCGTGATGGACAAGATAATTATTCAATTGGAGTTTTAAAGTCTACTGATGATGGAGATACATGGAATGAGACTGGATTAACTTTTGGTATTGTTGATGGGGTTAATGCAATCATCAACAAATTTTTGAAAAACCCTAATAATTCAGATATATTATATGTGGGTTATAATGGTAAAATTCGTAAAAGTATTGATGGTGGAGTGAATTGGTCTCCTGTAGCAGATGGAAAGATATATGATATAGAATTAAAACCGAATTGTGAAGATACGGTGATATATGCTGCTAGATATAACTATGATAACAAAAAAGTAGAATTTATTAAATCAGGTGATGGTGGTTCGATTTGGAACGTGACACATACTTTTAGTTCAGATGTATATAGAGTTGACTTAGCCGTTTCGGAAGCTGACTCAACTGTGGTTTATGCTTTAGCATGTAATAATAGCGGGGGACTAGAAGGTGTTTATAAATCGTCAGATAGTGGATTAAGTCTTTCTAAAGTTTATGACGGAGATGTATCTGGAAATAGTTTAATGGGATATTATAGTGATGGATCCGGAGAAAATTCAGGTCAAGGATGGTATGATATAACTATTGTTGCATCACCATCAGATGAGAACATTTTATTTTTAGGTGGAATAAATACATGGAAGTCTACAGATGGAGGTGTAAGTTGGAATATTAATTCTATGTGGACAGCTAATTCTTCTTATAATTTTCATGATGCACCTAGTGTTCATGCAGATAAACATTATCTAATATATCAAGATGATACTACCTTATTTGAAGGTAACGATGGTGGAATATACAAAACTTCTAATGGAGGAACAAATTGGACTGATTTAACTGATGGTATGATTATTAGTCAAATATATAAGTTGGGTATTTCTCAAACTGTACAAGGAGAAGTAATTACTGGTTTACAAGATAATGGAAGCAAGCTTGTTTCATCTGGAGTATGGGAAGATGTAAAAGGAGGTGATGGCATGGAATGTATTATTGATTATAATGATAATAATATTCAATATGCAACATATGTGAATGGACAAATTGACAGAACAATTGATCATTGGGCAAATTGGCAAACAGTTGTTGATATAACCGCTAACATGCCAGACGGAGAAGAAGAAAATGGAGCATGGGTAACACCTTATGTTATTAATCCAGCCAATAACAAAGCTCTTTTTCTTGGATATGAGGATGTTTGGAAAACGGTAAATAGAGGAGATTCCTGGATAAAAATTTCAAATCTGAGCTTATCAAATAAAATTAGATCAATGGCAATTGCACCAGCAGATTCTAATACATTATATATAACAGATTTTAATAATTTTTATAAAACAACAGATGGTGGAACAAACTGGAGTAATCTAACAAGTAATTTACCTACTACATCGAATAGTATAACGTATATTTCTGTAGATTTTAATGATCCAATGCGTCTATGGATTACATTTGGAGGATTTAATAATGTTAAAGTATATGAATCAAATGACGGCGGTGATTCTTGGACTAATATATCGGCAGGATTACCTGAAGTTCCTGCAAATACAATTGTTCAAAATATTAAATCTAAAGATCTTCAGCTATATGTTGGTACAGATTTAGGAGTATATTTTAAAGAAGGCACTTCTGACTGGGTAGTATTTAATAAAGATTTACCAAGTGTAATAGTAACTGAGTTAGAGATATACTATGATGAGAGTACTCCTGAAAATAGTATTCTATATGCAGGTACTTATGGTCGAGGATTATGGAAATCTAATGTAGCTAGTTTTACAGTAAATACAACATCAAATGTTGAACTGCTTAAAGAAAAGAATATTGAAATATTTCCTAATCCAACAAATGGAAAGTTCAGTATTGCAAATAATGGAACAAGTTATATTTCTGAACTGAGTATTTATGATATTTCGGGTAGAAAAGTATATGGTGAACAGCTAAAAAATGAATCTCGTGAATATATCGATTTAGGTGAGATTTCAAAAGGAGTATATATTCTTAATTTAGTTGTTGATAATAAAAATATAACATCTAAAATTCTTATTAAATAAATATAATATAGAATATAATTAGAAGGGTTGTTGATTTA
>Ga0209633_10005511_pt1 | contig 11082 bp, 1 predicted proteins | sample Cruoilmetagenom1_FD_187290 | JGI IMG/M metagenome (GOLD analysis project Ga0209633, IMG submission 187290) | Oil polluted marine microbial communities from Coal Oil Point, Santa Barbara, California, USA - Sample 1 (SPAdes) (version 2) | ecosystem: Environmental > Aquatic > Marine > Oil seeps ... | reverse complement strand
AGAGGTCTTCCCAATGTATCATTACCTGTAATTACATACCTTGTGGTCCTGTCATCTGAAGCATCTAAAGAAGTTCCGTTATTATCAACTTCCTCAATTTGAGAAAAAGATAATATGCCATTTGTAATATCTGCGACTTGATATCTGGTTTCAATATTACCATTGTGAGTAGAAAAAGAGGATAGCTCTCCAGATGAATTATAAGTCTGAATATTTACAGAGATAATATTTGAAGTATAGATTCCAATAACACCCTTATCTCCATTTTGATAATAGGTATCAGTTACAACTACATTATCTCCATCTTTTACATAACTGCGGTGAACGTAAGAAGAAGCCCCTACTGGAGGGTTAATAACTGCATTATACTCTGAAAATTCAACACCATTATATGTTATTTCAGATCTTGCAATTATATGCGTTATACCATTTCTTTCAAATGTGTCTGTATACGCGACTACTTCTCCATCCTCACCAAAATGCATATTAGAAATATCTGTAATATCATCCACAACACCTGTTTCATCTCCATTTATATCTAAATGATGAACTTTAAAAGTAAGATCAAAAGAATCTATCGCCCTATCAACATTATCAGGATTAGCAGCATCATAAGTATTAACATAAACTATATTACTCTTAATAATTTCTAAAGTAACAAGTTCTCCATTAACTTCTATCCTGTTAATCCTTATTCCAACGGTTTTGGGGCGAGGGTCTATATTTAAATCAAACTCAGTATCTTCTTCCTCGTTCCAGATATTAACAGTTCCAAGTTTAGTAGCAGTTCTAAAAACAAGTCCTGTTTTATGATAAGTGGTAACAAGATTTTGTTTCTCATAAAAATAATTATCCAATCCATCATCTGATGGAAATCCAGCAAAATTTGAACCTATATGTGATAAAAACAAGGTATTAGCTTCTTCTAATGTAGCAGTTGGATCCGCGTCTAAATCAGGTTTAACTATGTAATTTGTATATTCTGACGTTTTTCCATGTCCATTTGCATAGTCAAAATTTGAATACAATGTATTAGCTCTGTAAATTGAATAATCATCTACATCTATATATTGATCTACTAAAACAGTTTCTTTATATCTTAGCAATCTACTTAAATCATCATAAGTTATGCCCTCTCTAAGCAGACTACTTTGCAATAAATTCCCCCCAAACTCATTCACTCCGAAATAAATCTCACTTTGATAACCTGACTGTCTGCCAAAAGCATCATTTTCAATATTTGATGTAATAATATCTTTGCGAGTAAGAAATGTTGTTCTATCACTATTATCTATATTAAAAGTTGTTTCCATTGTTGAATCTATAAAACCCGTATTAATATCATAACTAACTAAATTGTTAATTTTAGTAAATGTATGTACCCCTCCCTGATTAAACTCAACCTCTTGACTGCTGAAAATATTTCTGTTTTCATCATCAAAAGTTAATGCCTCAAAATAGGTAACTGTCTCCTTATTAATGCCAGCCGTTACAATTTCTCCAACCTTCAAGGTATCATCATCAGTATCTACTATGTATTCAATATCCCTACGATTGTATTCAACTTGCTTTCCTGTGCTGTCATATGAAGCATTGCTAAATACCGAATAAGTAGCTACGCCAAAGAGATCTTTGGATATCTGAAAGTATCCTGAATTTCTTCCATTTTGATCATACTGACCACGCGACCATGAAAGATGTGTCATAGAATCAGAGATACCCGAAAACCCTCTTTTCTCTTCATAAGAAAGAACTAATCCTAAACTATCATATTGCTGATTATAATGATCAAACACCTCTCCTGTAAGTGTGAGAAGATCATTTCCATTTGCATCAAGAGATGTTCTGGTGACGATATCTTTATAAGAGATAATCCTTCCCAGATTATCATAATTAATACCTGAAACAGCTCCATCATTAGCTGATGCTGTTCTCAAACTGACAGTTCTTAAAATTGGACTAAAAGTTCCACTGATATTTTGATAACTGGTAACTGTTTGAATTGTTTCACTTTGAAATCCAGTTGAATTTCCATCAGTAGTTAAATAATAATCAATACTAAAATGAATATCACTTTCATGACGCTGATTGCCTGCATCAATTCCTGGTATATACTGTTTGATTTTATCAGTATATAAACGTAATAAATTTGTACCTGTAAGATAATTAATACCACTTCTTACTGTCTCAGTCTGACTTAAAATAGTAGAGGATGATATTTCTGTTTCTGTTACTATCTGATTAAAATCGGCAACCAGACTTGCGCTGTTATAACCAGTTATATTCTTCTCAGTAGTAACTATCAACGCACTTTGCCTTGAATCTGTTAACACTTCTACTGATCTAACCAATCTCCCAAAATTATCAAATCCCTGCAAGTCTAAATCAGTTTCTATTGTGTAATCCAGATTGTTTACAACAATTGCTAAATCATTTACAGAAGGAGAATCTCCTGTATTAATAACAATTTCTGCAGGAGTAACAGAATTGGTTCCCCTGGCAGTCAAAATATCATGATATTTTAAAAGACGATTCCCTTCACTATATTCCATATCAGAACGAACTAAAACCTCCTGTTTAGATGTTACAGAAATAGATGTTAATATCCAGTTTGCAACATTAGTTGGCATAAAATCTGATGTTTCTTCCATAAAACCAACAAGCTGACCTAGCTGATTATAAATGGAAGCAATCCTTTCGACTCTTTGAAAACGATCTATCTGAACCTGAGTACCAGCAGCAAAACTTTCCTCTCTCTTTAATTCCTGATAAGTATTAATATTACCAAATGATCTTCCCCCTACTTTATTATCATCATAAATTATATTATTTCTTAATATAGTTGTTTCTATTCCCTGAAAAACTTCACGGGTTTCATAAGAAGTTTGCCTGCCAAATATATCATAAATAATATACTCCGTTGAAATAATTCTTGAAAATTTATCACTAGAAGCTGTTCCCTGCGTCTCCATTGAAGTAAAACTTATCTCAAGATCATACTCATTGTAAAGGATCCCACTCTTCATAGACTTGTTTGCAAAAACAAGATTATCTAAACTATCTCTATATTCAATATCTTCTGTTCCAGAACTTAAAAGATTCATATTTTCTATATAATCACCATCCCACTGATGCTCTGTTTTCACCCCATCACCGTCTACAACAGTTTCTTGATATCCTGAGATATTTCCTGATGCATTATAAACAGTATCTATTCGTTTTTTTGTTGTGATCTGATTAATAACATACGCACCATCAGTTCCAACTTCAGTATTAATCTCAAGATAAGAATTCAACAAATTATTTGCATGATAAGTAATATCACTTTTCAAAATAGTTGTAGTAACGTCCGGACGTCTTTCATCAACTAAAACCTCTTTACTACTAGACTCAAGACCTGAGTCATTAAATGATTTCACTTCAAATGTTCTATCAATATAATAATTATAATCCAGTGTTCTGGTACTATCACTGGTTGTTATTCTTTCATGATAAGAAATAAGCTGTCCACTTGCAGAATAATTCAAGGAATCTCTATTAGTTTGAGTTAATACACCCTGAGAATTAATACTTTCATCTGAATAACCGGCAATTAATCCTAAAGTTGAATAATCTGTACTTAAACGCCTGCTATTTGTAGTTCTATCAATATTAACCGCAACCTCAGGACCTGACGCTCCATCAGGATCATACATGCCTAACTCTCTTACTAATTCATCGTAACTGTTTAAATTCCCCAGATTATCATAAGTAATATTATTTCTTGTCTGAACAATATAGATTGCTCTGCGATTTGCCATATTTGAAATAATATTACTGTTTTCTAAATAACCATCTCTAGTACTACCACTCCAAGTTGAATAATTAATTGTGCCATCAGGATTAGTCACCGAGTCAAAATAAAAAACCTGCTCGCCTAAAGTATTATATACTATATTATCTCTTTTTACCGTAGTCTTAGCGCTGCCGTTAGCTGTACTCGAAGTATAGGAAGAAACCAGATTAGCAGCATTGTAAACTCCCTCCCAGCTTATTTCCTTCTGAATATCCATAACTATCCCATCACTTCCAGAAAACATAGAAGTTTCGGTTTGTGCGTAACTTTTTACTCTACCTGCATTTTCATAAACCGTATCTGTCTCTGTAAATAAATATATATTTAATACTTGAGATGAAGCAATGCCTGACTCAGTTTGAATCTCTTTTGAATGAATTAAAAAATTAGCAATATCATATTCTAAATTATTTTTTTCTATTCTCGTTTCAAGATTTGGTTTTCTAGAATCTATAATCTCTTCTATAATACTTGAAGGAAGCCCATGTTTTCCAAAAGAGCTGTTAGTAAGGGTTCTATTAATATTATAGTTTAACCCTCCAGGAAATGCGGCAGATACCGCTAAATCGTACTCACTATCTTCAATATAAGATAACTCTACTCCTTCTGGATTATATAAAATATTTGATCTGATAATTAGAATATTACTTCCATGCTCATTAAAATAACTTTCATTATAATTCCCTACATAACCATAACTATCATAATCCGTATTAAAACGATAATTATATGTTTCCTTCAAAAGGGTCCCTGGCAAAGGGACGACTACTCCTGACAAAGCAATCTGACTTGCAAATTCACTGGAATTATTATTATAAGCATTTAAAACAGCTCCTGATACCAACGAATCTGTTGTTGATGTCAAATTTCTTATTAACCTTCCATAGATATCATAATTTCTGTACATATCTCTCGATGTACTTATAAACTCACCATCAATCAAAGATGTTGTCTGCTCGGCTAATAAACCTAAATCAAGATAACTGCCACTCCAGTTTGATTTAGTTTGATAACCATAACCATTGGTAATGCTATCTTCATATCTTACTGTTTGATTCAAAGCATCATAAGCTATGCGCGCTCTATCAACTTCATTTCTACTAATCTCTACTGCTCCATCCATTATCAGATTAAGCTCATATGATGATTCTATTAAATTTACCGCATTAAAAGAGCGTGCCTCCCATATTTTAACACTATTAACTCCTAATGAATCAATTATAGATTCTTTATATCCTGTAAGATCACCACTTACATTATAAAGCCCCTCTGACCAGTTAATAATAGAAACTACCTCTGACGCCCCTGCCCTACTAGTAACACGCTCATCATAAGATACAACCTTACTATTAGCACCATATAATTGATTTGATCTTTCAGTTAAAACTTCTAAAGCACCATTTCTTGAATCTTTTACCAGCTCTGAATAAGAATAAAGTTTGTTAAAACCATCATAAATACCTTTTGAAAAATCTTTGCTAATTGTATAAATAATATTAAGATCCTGATTACTATTAAGAGTTGCTCCTGTATTTAAATCATACCCGGTTAGCTCATTTATCTTCAACGTACCTGATACATCCTGAGTCTCATTATAAGATTCCATATTACCATCTATAGTATACTCTATATTTTCTCTGGTAATTTTAGTATTCAGTCCATTATAGTCATATCTACGCTCAATAAAACCTGATGTCTGGCTGATTTCATTAAACTCTGTTTTAATTCTTTCAATAACTGTTTCTCGATCAATTGAAACATTATAAAAATATGGGTCAGTATAAAATGCCTTTTCTTTTAATACATCTACGTAACTATAAATATTGCCAATTTCATTATAAGATATATGAAGACGTTCCTGAATTTGAGTCATTATACCTTTAAGTGTCTCGGTTCTTGTTCCAATATGTAAACCAACCGAATTAAAACCTAATGTATTCCATGTACTTGAATAAGCAGATGCACTAGCATCTGTAATAGAATCTGCATAAAAAACAGTCCGATCATACCCATCATATTTGATATCTGTTCTAGATGTTTCAACAATATAATTGTTTTGAGTAATAGTTTCTATATATTCCTGAACAAGACTTACAGAGTTATATAATTTTGCTTCCCAGGTCTTTAAAGTCTCTCCTCCTGTCATATTCCTGGTTAGTTCCGAATAGCTAAGCAACCTTCCTAAATCATCATATGCACTGTCTTTCCACTCTCTATAAATAGTATTTGTCCCACTTCCACTAACTGCTGAAATCTCTTCAATATAAGATGCTATCTTACCATTACTACCATAAGTCTGATAGTTTCTTTTAGTAATTACTGTTAAACCATCTTGTCTGGAATCTTTTACCTCTTCAGTATAAGAACTTAACTTACCTCCAGAGTATAAAGCATCATAAAACTTCTTTTCTACCTTATATGAATACTTAATTTCCTGATCATCCAATATATACTCATTACCACTTTTCTCCAATTCATCTAAGTTGTTTGCTCTTAAAACAGACTGCTTTAAAATTCCATGAATATTACTAGTCTCAAAATAACTTATAACTTTATCACCATTATAGCTAATTGCTGTTTTTTCTACTTCAGTAATAAGACCTATAGGATCAGTTATCTTCTCAAAATAAGCTGATTCTAAACCATTAGAATTGTATTCAGTTGACAATCTCTCAATTATTGTAATTCTATCAATCTTAATTTCTTCACTATCAGGAGCAGAATAAAAACCTGTCTCATGCCTACTCTCAGCATAACTATCTAAAAATCCCTGACTATTATAACTAATATCAAAACGCTCTATATGATAATTAATACCATTATCTTTATAACTGTCTATGTAGTGAGTAATCAAACCTCGCGTATCATATTTCAGATTTGAGCGTTCTAATGCCCGCTCAAACCCTTCTGAATTAGAAACTACTTCATTATAACTTTCAATCTGTCCATTTATATTATATTTTATATTCAGTCTCTCAATGAAAGTTTCCACTCCATCAGCACTTATTGCTTCTTTATAAGAGATAAGCTGATTTTTATCATTGTACCCCATATCTGAACGAATTCTAACAACTGTTGCACCATATGTATTTGTACTCTCTTTAAAACTGATCATTCTTCCAAGATTGTCATAAGTTACATCTTCGAATACCTTATCAGAATCGACTCCTAAAGTTGAACTGTGTTCTTCATAATAAATTAGTTCTGAATATTCATTATAACTGGCATTCTCCCAGTCTCTGCTCGTGGTAACACCAAATGTAGTCCTTTCTTCATGGAAACCTACCATTAAGGTTTCATAATAGTATTCTTTAATTTTTCTGCGCTCCACTTCTTTAGGATCATCACTTTTAGCAAAAGTTTCTTTTTCTCTTTTTAGATATTCAATATTAGAGGTAGTTATTTCATCAATTCTGTCAGGACTAGCACTGGAAAACTCTGTTTTAAAATAAGAAGCCATCTGATTAGTCTGGTGCTTTTCTGAGTTATTTTGATCTTCTTCTCTATAATAAGTGACATCCTTCCATGTTGATGTAGTTTCAACACCAATTTCATCAATACGTACCTCTGTAAAAGCAGATAACGCTCCCTCTTTTTTATGAGAATCTTTTAATTCATCAGCTTCTGTCCAATATTTTCCAGAGCTCCATTTTACTTCTGTCCTGTTCTTTAAAGGACCCATAGTATCAGATTCATAAGAGATAAGCTGATACTCATCATCATACTTCATATTTCTGGTGTTTTTGACTGATTTATTTCCCTTACGGTCATAAACTGTTTCATTCTCAATATCTGTTACCAGCCCATTAAACATCCATACTTTTTTACCATCATTATATTTTATATAACGCCGACCATATGACGATACAAGTGATGAGATTCTCTTTGATGAATTTCTTAAAGACTGAACAGATTGAAGCTGACCAGATTCATTGATAGCATGTATCTCTTTTGCCTTATCCTGAATATCTTCTAGATTTTTAAACAGATCTTTTTCAGGCATATTGAAAGAAGATTTAATATCGTCAAACTTCCCAAGCTGACTCTTTTGAAACTTTTCCCTTCCCTGTAACTCAGCCAGGTACTTTTCCCCTATGAAGCCTTCATCTTCCAAATCCTCTGCTGTCCTGTAATTTGTACCTACTAAACCTTCTAAAGCACCTGCATACACAGCTTGAGAACATACCATCGATAAAGTGATAAGCCAAACAATTATTGACCGACACAACCACCATTTCTCGGAATTAACCTCTTTAATATAACCCATTAAAAATTGCTCCTAATATGATATCAATAGCAACCAGTAAAAACTATTGAATAACTTCATCTCTTGATTTCTATCAGCGTCACAAAACTCTTCAAAATGCTCATGTATGTCTTATACACTGCGCTTTTTCATTATTTTGTTCCTTGCTATAATCTCAAGATATAAGGTTATGCAACAGTCTTTATTAGGACAAAAAAGCACAAAACTTTCTTACCCGCTTCTACTCCATAACACAAAAGAAAGGAAAAAGCAAAATTCTCAATTATTTTTATTTGAAGACAAGAAAATTCCTTTGATAAATTATTTGGAAATAATCATAAGATAGCATATATTTGCTATATAAGATTGCCTATTATTATATCTAGCTTTACTTTATTCTCACCTTCAAGAGACTGAGAAAATTCTTCTAGTTCAGATTTTATCTTAGAATTATCTGATACAGACTTTAACATTTTATTGAAACTTTCTGCAACTGGATGAAACGGATCTTTATCTCTAAAAGTAAGCGAATCAACATGACCTGCAGCAACCTTATCAAATACAGTTTCCAACCTAAAAACAAGACCATTAATTCGTGCCACATGAAAATTATAAAAGACAAAGAAGCCATATACAATCCATAAAATAAAAAGAAAAATATGCATCGGTAAATTCATAGAAAATGCTCCACCCAAACCAGCATCTCCCAGAATATTAGGAAACATACTGGGAACTATTGATGATGCCCCGATTAAAGTCAAAATTAAGGTAATAATTATATATCCCACATAAAACACTCTAATTTTATTACTATATAAGCTCTTACCTCTGCTATTTTTCTGTTTCATAAAGATCTCCTATAATTAAATATATTATTAAAATCATTTACTATAATAAATATTACTGGCAAAACAATCAAGGTCAATATTGCAGAACTTGCAAGCCCGCCTATTACTGTTATTCCTAAAGGTTTCCAAAGACTAGATGCAGAACTATTATCAAATGTTAAAGGGAGAAGTCCTAGTATTGTTGTTATTGTTGTCATTAAAATTGGTCTTAAGCGATTTTTTCCTGCCATAATAATGGCATGACCATCACTTATTTTTTTTCTTTTTAAATTATTAAATTTATCAATCAGAACTATTGCATTATTAACCACAATGCCTCCCAGCATTATCATCCCCATTAAAACTCCCATGGTCATTTTTGAATCACTTATAATTAAAGATAAACTTACTCCAATTATGGCTAGAGGCACTGAAACCATAATTATCAAAGGCTGAAGATATGATTCCAAAAGACTTGCAAGAAGCATAAAAACTAATAAAAGCATAACAATACCTGCAATTTGCAAATTTTTGAAAGTCTTTTTCAGCTCTTTATAATCCCCTCCAAACTGAAAAAAATAATTCTTCGGCAACTTTATAGATTTAAGTTCTCTGCCTATCAATTCCATGGCCTCAACCTCAGTAAACTTTAATGTTGATGCACTTACCTGAATCATACGCATCTTGTCTTTATGCCATATCTCACTTGGAGCAATGCCTTCATTAAAATCTACCAATTCTGAAAGACTTACTTCAATACCATATTTATTAACAAGAGTTAAGGTTCTGATATCTTCCAAAGTTTTTCTTCTTTTTTCTTTCAGCCTGATAATAGCTTCAATTTCTTTACCATCTTGAAAAATCTTTGTGGCACGAACCCCTCTAATTTTAGCATGAATATTATCTGAAATCTCCTTTACAGAAAACCCCAGTAATGCAGCTCTAGTCTTATTAATTTTTAATCCCATCTCGGGTCTTCCTGGTTTATACCTTAATTTAAAATCAAAAAAACCTCCAACTTCCTTTATTTTTTTAGAGATAGAAGAAGATATCTCTAAAAGATTCTCATAACTTTCTCCAAAAATGTTAATAACAAGTTCAGTAGCACCAACATTTTTACCAGAACTAGTATAAATAAAGGCTTTTTCCATCTCTCCAATTCCGGTTATTTTTTCTCTTACATCCTTAATTACATCTTTAGTAGTTTTAAATATGTTTTTATTAAGTTTTACATAAATCTTTGATGACCACCCTTCAACTCTAGAAGAAAATTCTTTTACCTCTTTGATATCTCTTAATACATTCTCCACATTTTTTACTACTTTATCAGAAACCAATAATTTAGCCCCGCTTTGCAGTTCAATAAATATAATAAATTTACTTTCATCAGTTCCAACAAAAATATCTTTTTCCATTACAGCAAGATACATCATACTGGCTAGAAAAAGAATCATAACCCCGCCCATTATAAAATAACGATAACGAAGAGCATCTACTAAAATAGTTTGATATCTTTTAATCAAAGATTGCAAAGAGACCTCTGTTCTTACAATTTTCCCTTTACCTAAAGAAAAGATAGCTGGAACAAGTGTAACAGAAACAAACAAAGAAGATACGAGAGCAAATGTTATTGTCAAAGACATGCCTCCATACATTATTTTAGTCTGAGGATTAACAAAAACCAATGGTAAAAACACCACTAACGTAGATGTGGTAGAAGCTACTAAAGCCCAAAAAACCTCGGCTGTTCCCTCCACAATAGCTTTTATCCTATTTTCTGTTACCTGTAACTTTTTTGAAATATTTTCAAGAACAACTATAGAATTATCAACCAGCATCCCAATTCCTAAAGCTAGTCCTGACAAAGACATTATATTAATAGATATACCTGAGAAATACATAAAGCCAATTGTAATGATTACAGAAACAGGGATCGATATTCCAATTATAAAAGTTGCTAATAAATCCCTCAAAAAGAAAAAAAGGACTAAAACAGCTAAAACACCACCCATTATTAAAGCTGATTCTACCTTAGTAATAACTTCATTAATAAAATCTATGAGTTTATATGTACCATCAATACATCTAATATCATTCTCATAAGTTTTCCATGCACTATCCTTACTAATTAGTAAGTCGTTAAAAACCTTTAATACCGAATCTTTATTAGTAGT
>Ga0209633_10005510_pt1 | contig 11086 bp, 6 predicted proteins | sample Cruoilmetagenom1_FD_187290 | JGI IMG/M metagenome (GOLD analysis project Ga0209633, IMG submission 187290) | Oil polluted marine microbial communities from Coal Oil Point, Santa Barbara, California, USA - Sample 1 (SPAdes) (version 2) | ecosystem: Environmental > Aquatic > Marine > Oil seeps ... | reverse complement strand
CGATGATCAAAAAGTATATTTCGATAGCCATTCACATAGAGGACATAGAAAAGGAAGAGGAATGAGCTCTAGAAAGGGAAATGGACGCGGACAAGGAAATGGACAAGGAACAGGAAATGGAAGAGGCTTATAATAAATGAGAATTTGGGTTAATTCTAGGGAGCTTAAAAAGCTCCCTATTTTCGTTTATACTAAACTAGATTTTACCAAATACTCTGCAATTTGAATAGCATTAGTTGCTGCACCTTTTCTTAAATTATCAGATACAACCCACATATCCATGCTATTTGCTTGTGATAAATCTTTGCGAATTCTGCCAATAAAAACATCATCTTTTCCATGTGCAAATTTAGGCATAGGGTAAAGATTTTTTGTTGGGTCATCTTGTATTGTAATACCTTTCGATTCAGCAAGGAGTTTCTTTACATCATTAATATTAAAATCATTTTCAAACTCGATATTAATAGCTTCTGAGTGTCCACCATAAACAGGAATTCGAACAACTGTAGTTGTTATGTTTATAGATTGATCGCCAAGAATCTTGCGTGTTTCATTTACTAATTTTGTTTCTTCAGTTGTATAACCCGATTCTTCGAAGTTTCCACCATGTGGTATACAATTTAAATCGATTGGGTGTGGATAAGCCATTTCGCCATCAATTCCTTTACGCTCGTTTTCTAGTTGTTCCACAGCTTTAACACCTGTTCCTGTAACCGATTGGTACGTGGAAACTACTAAACGTTTTATTTTATATTTTCTGTGTAATGGAGCTAATGCAACAACCATCTGAATGGTTGAGCAATTTGGATTGGCAATTATTTTATCATTTTTAGTTAGCGAGTGGGCATTAATCTCAGGAACAACCAGTTTATTATTTTCATTCATTCGCCATGCCGACGAGTTGTCGATAACGGTTGTTCCAACTTTCGCAAATTCAGGAGCCCATTTTAACGATGTTGTTCCCCCAGCTGAGAAAATTGCAATATCAGGTTTTAATGATATAGCCTGTTTTATGCCAATAACATTTAGTTCAGTATTTTTAAAAGAAACTTTCTTCCCGATCGATTTTTCCGAAGCTACAGCAAGTACTTCGGTGTAAGGGAAATTTCTTTCTGCTAATAGTTTCAGCATAATCGAGCCTACTAAGCCTGTGGCTCCAACAACAGCAATTCTCATTTGTTTAAATTTTAAAGATTCTTTAATTATTATTCATTAGACTCAAGGTCATTTTTTGTATCTTTCAAAAATAAATATTTAATCTAACTTCTTATGATTAAAAAGCTAATTATTCTTTTCTTGTTATTCCCAGTTTCATTATTTGCTCAATTTACCGATGATTTCGAAGATGGAAATATTTCAAACTGGACAGAAAGTACAGTGTCAAGGTGGTCAGCATCTGGAGATTCACCCCTAACAGGATCGTTTTCATTACATCACGTTTTCGACAATACAGTTGGGGATCACGATCAGATTTCTGTTAATATTCCAGATATAGATCTTAGTGCTGATGTTACAACGTGGAAGTTTAGAATAAAATATGATTACAATCCATCGGGAGGAAATAACTGGAATGTGTTTTTATCTGCCAATGCCGATGCTTCCGAAATGTATCCGTCAGGAGCAATTAATGGATATGTATTAGGAGTAAACTTTGCCGAGACAGATGACACCTTGCGTTTGTATAAAATTACATCTAGCGTTAGAGAAGTAATAACCAGCACAACTTTAAATTGGGATGATGATACAAATCCATCGGATACATCTGCAATTGAAGTTGCAAGATCGAGTTCTGGTGATTGGGAAATTAAATATAGTTCTGTTGGCGATTTTAGCAATTTAACTTCAATTGGAACAGGAAACGATAATACATATACTTTAGCTGAATATTTTGGGATTTATTATCTATATACATCAAGTGCCGACAGAAAACTATGGATTGATGATATTGAAATTATAGGACAAATTTTTGTTGACAATGACCCACCTTTAGTTGATACTTTGGAAGTCTTATCATCGAATAGTTTAAGTTTAGGATTTAGTGAAACACTTGACTCCGCATTAGCTGTAAATGTTTCAAATTACACTATAGATCATAGTATTGGTAATCCCGATTCGGTAATAATAGACGAGTTCAAAAAATCCGTAAACATATATTTTACTCAACCTTTTATTAATAAAAAGTATTATAATATTGATGTAAAAAATCTTGAAGATCTTTATGGAAATGTGATTAAAGATAGTAGTATGAATTTTTTGTTTTACAATCCCGAAAAGTTCGATCTTGTAATAAATGAGATAATGGCAGATCCCACACCTGAGGTTAATTTACCTAACTATGAATATGTTGAGGTTAAAAACACATCGGGATTTGATATTGATTTGTCGGGATGGAAATTAAAAATTGGATCATCGGTACGCGATTTCCCTGATTATATTCTTGATTCGTCAGCATACTTAAACCTGTGTTCGGCTACTGCGGCTGAATTCTTAGATGTTTATGGAGATGTTCTTGAATTTTCTTCGTTTCCTTCAATAACAAATTCAGGCACATCAGTTGTTATTTTCGATGACAATAATCTTGTAATTGATTCTATAAATTTTACAGATGTCTGGTATAATAATACAGATAAAGATGATGGAGGTTGGTCTCTAGAAAGAATAGATCCTTTAAATATATGCTCAACGAAAAGTAATTGGCAAGTATCGGAAAATGTTGAGGGAGGAACTCCAGGATTTGAAAATTCTGTTTTTGCATCAAATATTGATAATCAAGCTCCTGAAGTTGAGTATCTGGGAATAATTAGTGATAAACAAATTAAAATTGAATTTAGCGAAGCAGTAACCGAAGCAAGTTTTCTAGAAAAGTTAAATTATTCGGTAAATAATGGAATAGGAAATCCTACTACATTAATTCCAAGTACCGATTTTCAAGAAATTACTTTGGTTTTTGATAATGCATTTCCATCAGAAACAAGCTTAATTTTAACAATTACAAATTTAACTGATGAATGTGGAAATATTCTTTCGAGCTTGGATTTAGACTTTTTATATTATAAAGTTAAAACGAATGATGTAGTCATTAGTGAAATAATGGCAGATCCGGAACCAGCTATAGAATTGCCAGAATATGAATATATTGAGATTTATAACACATCCAATTTTGAAATTGATTTAACGGGTTGGACGTTAATTGTTGGAACAAATAAGAAAGAATTTTCATCGGCAAAAATTGAATCTGGTGAATATATTATTTTATGCGATGATGAAGCAGAATTAGACTTACAAGCTTATTCAAAAACCATATCGTTTTCAAGTTTACCATCAATTCCAAATGCGGAACAAACAATTACTCTTCGGAATAAATTAGATCAAATTATAAATACGGTTCACTATTCAGATGAGTGGTATAAAGATGATTATAAAGCCGAAGGCGGTTGGTCTCTTGAGCAAATCGATCCTTCAAATCCTTGTGGTGGAGAAAATAACTGGATTGCAACAGAGAGTAATCTTGGTGGAACTCCAGGTCAGATAAATTCTGTAAATGCTAGTAATCCAGATTTAGATTCTCCGGAGCTTTTGAATATCACACTTATTGAAAATAACAAAATTCGATTATTTTTTAACGAACCAATCGATAGTATTTCTGCAATGCAATTAACGAATTACGATGTAGATTTTGGTGCTGGTAATCCAATTCAGGTAAGTCTTATCGGACCTGAATATAAGTCGGTGTTTCTAGAATTTGCAAATGATTTTAGTGAAAATACAATATACACTTGCGAAATTTTAAATGGAATTTTCGATTGTTCTGGGAACGAAATCAACAATAATACAGCTCGTTTTGCAATTCCTGTAGATGTTCAAGGAAAAGATATTGTAATTAATGAAGTTTTATTTAATCCTTTGACAGATGGATTTGATTTTGTAGAACTCTATAATAGATCTGAGCACACAATTGATTTAAAGGATGTATTTATTTCCACTTATGATTATGATGCTGGAGAATATAAAGATGTGGAGCAGATTTCAACTGATGGATATTTAATTTTTCCAAATGAGTATCTTGTTATAACGGAAAATACTGAGATAGTTAAAGAGCAATACTATACAAGTAATTCAAAAAATTTCGTTGAAATAAAAGATCTGCCGTCGTTTAGTGATGATGCAGGTAGGGTTATTCTGTTTGATAAAATCCAGACTATAATTGATGATTTTGAATACAATGAAGATATGCAGTTTGCATTGCTTGCAACGAAAGAAGGAGTAGCCTTGGAGCGAATAAATTTCGATAGATCAACAAACGATAAAACCAATTGGCATTCGGCATCGGAGATGGTAGGTTTTGCAACTCCAGCATATGAAAACTCGCAGTTTTTAGAAACCGAAGACATTAAAGAGGTAGTGCAAATTGAACCAGAAGTTTTTTCGCCAGATAACGATGGCTTTGAAGATTTTGCAAACATAAACTTCTTATTGAGTGAGCCTGGTTATGTAGCCAATATTAAAATTTATGATTCGAAAGGGCGATTAGTTCGTTATTTAGCAAATAATCAACTACTCGGCGTAAATGAAACTATTACCTGGGATGGATTGGATGAAAAAAATCAAAAGGCATATGTAGGAATTTATGTTGTATTTATTGAACTTTTCGATTTAAAGGGAAATGTAAAGCAATACAAGGAAACTGTTGTTGTTGCAGCAAAGTATTAATTCAAAATAATGTTTAAACCGTTTTAAGTTTTATTCGTTTATAGAACTAAGAATTTTCTTAAATCTATTATTGTTTTCAAGGATCTTAAATTCATCCGTATCTTTTATAAAGGTTTTGTCATTTAATCCATTTTGTACAGAATGTTCTAGATATTTAAGAGATTTTCTAATTTTTCCAATAGTTGCATAGTACTTTGCTAATTGGAAGTTCGGATAAATATCGCTTGGTTTAAATAAAACCCAAAGTCTATTTGTAAATACAAAATAATCAATATCATTGTTTTTCTTGAAATTTAATCCTGATTCATAACACCACAGCCAAATGTTGGATTGGATGCGTTCTGCCATTTTACTTGCTTCGATGTTTTTACTTTTAATAGTTCTTTGAATTTTTTCACCTTCAATCTTCCAATAATCATATATAGTATCTGCTTTTGTATAGGCGTCAACTGCTAGTCTTTCGAAATAGGATTTGATTAGTTCTTCTTCATTGGATTCGAAACGAAGTTTATTTTTATATTGTTTTTTATATGATTTATTTTTTTCTAGTTCTGAAATCTTTTTGGCTATCGAATCTATTTCTATAAGATATGAATAAACATTAAGCATATGCATATATTCACTATAAGCTTCGGTAAGTTTATTTGAGATTTCGTTTTTAAGAGCAATTGAATAATCTTTATTATACAGTAGTTTTACCAGATTGATATTTTTCGAATTGTTTTTTCTTAGATTTTCTATTTCTAACCAATCAAATGCACGAAGTACAATGCTATCAGGAGGCCAGCTATGATCTCCTTCGTAAATAAATAATGTATTAGACAATTTTAATTTTTTTAAATACTCTTTGTTATTTATCATTTCTAAATAGTTCATGTCTCTATCGCCTACAATTCCAGCAAAAGAGAATGATAGATCAGTCATGGTGTTAAAAAAGTTTTTGGGAGGCAATCCTGCCCCACAAGCAACAATTCCTTTTATTATTTTATTGTTGGATGCAATTGAACTCGATAATCTTGATCCTCCTGAAAATCCTGCTAAATAAATCATTGATGTATCTATTGGCAGACGTTTTATTGCATCGGAGAAAACGAAATCCGCTATTTTATAATTTATTGTGAAAGGATTATTTCTAGAATTATTTGAACATATAAGAATATAACCATATGCTTCTGCAGATGTTATAAAAGGTTTAATTCCAATTGTTCCTCTAGCACCAGGGTCGAAAATAAAAACAACTGGCCAATTCATGTCATCAGTAAAATTGTTTGGAATATATAATTGATATGTTTGATTAGGTTCTCGCTTTACTTTAATGCTATCGATGATTTGTCCCGAAGAATATTTTAATTCTTGAGAAAATAAAGTATGATTGACAAAGATTGTAGAAATAAAAATTAGTAGGATTCTTATAATTTTCATCTTATCTTTTCTTTAAAGATAAATTGCTTTAAAATTACCCTATTGCTAAGATGCTTTTTTTAATAAAGACGAAAAGAAAAGTAATTAAACCAGAGTTTTATAGCGCTTTCTTAGGATTAACACAAAAGGAATTGCAAAAAAAGCAAGTATAGAAGACACCTCATATGTTTTAACCAGGCCAATATAGTCGCTTAAAATCCCAACAAATAAGTTTGATACCGATGATGAAATAAACGAAATAAACATAAATACTCCACTTAAAAAGGCTTGGTGTTCTGAATCAAAGTCCATTACCAGAGCAAGAATTACTGGAGTTGATGAAATTATAAAAAAGCCAAGAAGCATAAGAATCGGAAACATTGTTGATCCAGATGATGAAATAAACAAAAGCATTAAAATAGGAGAAACAAGAATAATTATGCTTAGCATTTTTAGTCGTCCAATTTTATCAGAAAAAGTCCCTGCCAAATAAGCACCAATTGCTCCGGCAAACTCAAAAATAGAAAGAGAAACTCCTCCTAACCAAAGTGAGCCACCCTTTTCTTGCAGATAGGTTGGAAGAAAACTAGAAATAGATGTTTTCATAAAGCCACGAAAGAACATGATTCCTGCTATTAAAATAAAAAAAGGTAAGTGTTGTTTAAAAGTATCTTTTATTCCTTTGTATGATTTTTTTTGAATATCTTCAGAAATATTAATATTTCGTAATCGAAAATATAATATTAAAGAAGCTACTAGCCCAAACGGGATTAGTTTAAAAGTACCTTCTAATCCCCATAAGTCAACAGCAGCAACAATAATTAACGGGCCAACTGTTCTTGCTGCTTCTCCTCCAAGCATATAAAAGCTCATTCCTTTTCCTACTCTATTGCCCGATATTTTTTTTATAAGTACAGGAGTTGGAACATGAAACATAGCACTGCTAAGTCCTACAACAAATAATAATACAAGAATCAAACTATAATATGGTGATACTCCGAGAAAACTCATACAAATAGTTGTAAGAGCAGGTGCCAGAATTACAAAATATCTAACTCTAAGGTTGTCGGCAATAATTCCAATAAATGGATTTAGTAAATTGGGAATTTGTTGAGCAACAAACATTAAGCTAACCATGGTGTTATTTATTCCAAGTTTTGCTTTCAACAGCGGAATAATTGGAGCAAGAAAAGCGGTGTAAGTATCATGAACAAAATGAGCAATCGAGATTGATAGCACATTTTTTAGTTGAAATTTTTTCTGGTCTTTCATCTAATTAAATACAATTATGTTTGATCTTAGTTCATGCTTTGACAATTTATTTCTAAATAGGATTAATTATGAAAATAAAAAAGCCGAGATAAACTCGGCTTAACATTATAATTGTGATATTAATTCTTTCATTATGAGAGTCATTTTTGTCTCTGCCTGAGCTGCCACTTTTTGGACATCTTCGTGTGTGACTTCGACAATTTTTCCAGGTACACCTAAATCGGTTATTATAGAAATAGCAAAACAAGGAATTCCCATTTGCCTTGCAGTTATTACTTCTGGAACAGTTGACATTCCTACAGTATCACCGCCAATAATTCTAAAGTATTGATACTCTTTTGGAGTTTCGAAAGTAGGTCCCGTAGTTGCAACATAACAACCAACTTGTGTTTTTATATGATGTTTTTTTGCTATTGCTTGAGCTTTTACAATAAGTACTCTATTATATGCTTCGCTCATATCAGGGAAACGAGCACCAAATTCAGGATTGTGTGGTCCAATTAATGGGTTTGGAATTAAATTAATATGATCGTTAATAATCATTAAATCACCAATCTCAAAATCAGGATGAACTCCACCACTTGCATTCGAAACAAAAAGATTTTTTATTCCTAAATATTTTAAAACACGAACCGGAAAAATTACCTTTTCCATTGGATAACCTTCATAAAAATGGAATCGACCCTGCATCGCAACAATATTTTTACCCCCTAATTCACCAAAAATTAATCTTCCGTGATGCCCTTCAACAGTAGAAACTGGAAAGCCTGGGATATCTCCATATTCTAGAGTATGTTTAATATTTATTTCCTTCACTAATCCACCCAATCCTGTTCCTAAAATGATTCCAACTTCAGGCTGAAATTTTGTTTTATCTAGGATAAAGGAAGCTGTGCTTTTTATTCTTTCTAACATATTCAATGATTTGTTGATTAAAATTGTCCGTGCGGTTATTTAAAAATTTAACCTTTATCGGAATATAAAAAAACGAATCTTTAAGATCATCAGCAATATTACTAAATTTTTGCAAACGCATTGCATCTTTTTCGGTTGTTATAATGATTTTCTTGTCGGAGTTAATAGAGTTGAACTTTTGTTTAATGTTCATAAGATCAGACTCTTTAAAGCTGTAGTGATCAGAATATTCTAATTCTGTAATATTTTTAGAAATATTTTCTACAATATAATCTTTTAGTGGTTTCGGATTAGCTATTCCGCTAACTAAAAGAATCTCAAAATTTTTGTAAGCTTCGTGATTAGAACTATTTAGCGAAGAATCAAAAACAGAATTTATTTCTCCATAATCAAATGTAGTAAAAAACACATGCTGAAAAGGATAAGGTTCTAGCTTATTATAAATTACTCGTCGTTCAATTGGTTTAATATCTTTTGGCGATTTTGTAATTAGTATAATATTGGCTCTTCGTTTTTCAAAAGCCTGTTCTCGTAAATCACCGAAAGGTAATATAAAATCTTTGTCAATAGGGCGCGAATAATCAATTAATAGAATGGATAAATTAACACTAACTTTCCGGTGCTGATATGCATCATCTAATAATATAACATCAAGATCTTTATTGTGTTTTATAAGTTGGTTTATTCCGTTCGATCTATCTGCATCTACAGCAACTGCTATATCTGGGAATTTTTGTTTAATTTGTCTTGGTTCATCCCCAATTTCTGCGGCAGTAGATTTGCTATCCGATAATATAAAGCCTTTGGTTTTACGTTTATATCCTCTACTTAGGGTAGCAAGCTTAAATTCTGATTTTAAGAAATTAATTAAATATTCAATGTGTGGAGTTTTTCCTGTTCCGCCAACAGTAATATTTCCCACAGAAATTATGGGCACATTAAAATGATTTGATTTAAATATTTTGTAATCATAAAATCGATTGCGGATATAAACTACAAATCCATAAATCAAACTAATAGGGAATAATATGGGGCTTAATATTTTTCTAATGGATAAATTCATATTTAACGTAAAATAAAGTAAAACAAATGTACTAATTTTTGATTGGTTAGTTGAACAACAAAATATATAATCGTATTTCTAATATTTAGAAAATTTTTTTATTAGTAAAAAATTGAGAGCTTTATTTAATTGGTTATCTTCACGACCTTAAAATAAGAAACTAGGTTTATTAATCTAAATTTAATCAAGTAAAGTATTTCTTTAAAGTCTTTGTAAACAGTTACAACACCTTATATAAAACCTTGCAAAACAATTAACATTATTCTATAGGGGATATTTTATCTCATAGAAGAAAAAAAACATTCAAATATTACATTGAAAATAAGTGACAAATTTCTTATTAAAAATTAACAAATATCTAATTTAAAAACCCAACATGAAACGATTAATTTTTATTATTATTTTAATTCAATTCTTTTTTGTGTCAAATGCACAACCTTGGCTTGAAAAATTACCACAAAGTAAAACAAAAGATACTTATACGTTTTTTGAATATCAAAAAGCATTTAATGAGTACTGGAAACCTTTTAAAGTTGATAAAAGTGGGTATTATATAGAGAATGGAGTAAAAAAGAAAGCTTCTGGATGGAAACAGTTTAATCGTTGGGAGTGGGATGTGGAAGGTCAAATTGATCCAAAAACCGGACAATTACCAAAAGTAAGTGCTCAAGAAGTGTACGAATTTTATCTTAAAGCCAATCCTCGAAAGCAAGCTTCAAAAGCTGCAAACTGGTCTGTATTAGGGCCTAATGCTTCTGATGGTGGATATGCTGGGGTTGGACGAATAAATTGTATTGCTTTTCATCCAACTGACAATAACACTTATTGGATAGGAGCTCCAGCAGGAGGTTTGTGGGAAACTACAAATAATGGAACTACATGGACATGTTTAACAGATGATAATGATGTTCTTGGTGTTTCGGACATTATCGTTCCTTCGGATTATGCTACATCAAATACAATTTATATTGCTACTGGCGATCGAGATGCTTGGGATAACAGCAGCGTTGGTATTCTTAAGTCTACTGATGCTGGATCTACATGGAATAGCACGGGTATTAGTTATGATATTGGTGATGGCAAAATGGTTACTAGGTTGTTGCTTGATCCAAGTGATAATAATACAATTATTGCTGCAACCACAAATGGAGTATATAAAACAATAAATGGTGGAACAGATTGGTCGACAAAGCTTTCAGATGAAAGCTTTATTGATATGGAATACAAACCAGGAGATTTTACTACTCTTTATGGATCTACAAAGTATGGAGATATTTATGTTTCTAATGATGGTGGTTCAATTTGGACTAAGACATTTGATGATGCTAGTGCAAAAAGAATAGAATTAGCTGTTACACAAAATAATCCTTCTGTATTGTATGCTTTGGCAGCAGGATCCGATAATGGGTTTTATGCTTTTTATAAGTCAATAACTAGTGGAGCTACTTTTAATGAGAAAATTAATAAGTCTTCAATAAATCTGCTTGGTTGGGATGCAAATGGAGGAGACTCTGGCGGACAAGGCTGGTATGATTTATCAATTGCCGCATCTCCAACTGATGAAAATACAATCTTAGTTGGTGGTGTAAATACATGGCGATCAACAAATGGGGGGTCAGATTGGGATATTGTTAGTCATTGGTCTGGAAATGGTGCTTTAGCGGTACATGCCGATAAACATAATTTGACATATCGCTCGAATGGTGATTTATTTGAAGGTAACGA
>Ga0209633_10005509_pt1 | contig 11086 bp, 11 predicted proteins | sample Cruoilmetagenom1_FD_187290 | JGI IMG/M metagenome (GOLD analysis project Ga0209633, IMG submission 187290) | Oil polluted marine microbial communities from Coal Oil Point, Santa Barbara, California, USA - Sample 1 (SPAdes) (version 2) | ecosystem: Environmental > Aquatic > Marine > Oil seeps ... | reverse complement strand
GGCGTGCAACCTCTTTGACGCAAGTCAGGATTGCGGCGCGCAGGCCAATATGGCCAAGCTGTTAGCCGCCGACGCCTCCTGGGAGGCTGCCAATGCCTGCATCCAGACCCATGGTGGCTTTGGCTTTGCTCGCGAATACGACATCGAACGCAAGTTCCGCGAAACTCGACTGTATCAGGTCGCCCCAATCTCAACCAATCTGATCCTGTCTTATGTCGGCGAGCATATCCTTGGAATGCCAAGATCTTTTTGAGCCAGTGACCAAAGAAATGGAGTTATCCTCCCTAAAGGGCTGGATTGGAAATTCGGATATGGTAAGCGGTTAATTGACGAGTTCGCTGGTCGACAGGTTTCGCGCGACACTTGATCCTTTTCTGTGGCTTGAGGGGAAGGGGGCCCATTGGGCATTCAGTAGTGTACGGCCGTGTCGGCGACCAAAAAATCACCTTTCAGAGGACGGGCATGCCCAGAAAGGTGATTTTTTGCCGCCAGTGCCGCTTCCTTCCCGAATGTGGGCTGGGGGTGAAATCATCCACCACCAAAGACTTTTCCGAGACGCGCCGGTGACCCGGATTTCAAAAGTTTCGGACGTTGTCGCCAAAAAAGGGGAAAGCAGACCTCTGATCTTTGTTACGGTCGAGCAGGTATTTTTCTCGCAGGATCGCCTGTGCATATCCGGACGTCAGGATTTCGTTTTCCGGGATTTCCCAAAGACCGGCAAACCTGTCACGTCCAAGCCGGCATCGCTGACCGATACGGACCGGGGTACCCAACTGGGAAAGCTGACACCCGACCCAGTATTGTTGTTTCGCTACTCGGCCCTGACCTTCAATTCTCACCGTATCCATTATGATCAGGGCTATGCGCGCAATACCGAAGGCTATCCCGGCCTTGTTGTGCATGGTCCATTGCAGGCCACGTTGTTGCTGAACTTGGCTGCAAAACCGTCGGCAAACCACCCCGCCGCTTTTCTTTTCGCGGCCTGGCGCCGGATACGGCAGGTAACTCGATCTCGCTATTTCATGCTGGAGACAAGAGTGATGGCAAGGTCTGGTGCGAGACGGAAAATGGCGTCAAAAGTTTTGTGGCGCAATACAGTGACAGCTGACCCGGCGGCAACAGGTCATCACGGTCAAAGCAACCTCAGTCACATATCCTTGCGATCGACAATCAATTCGGCACCTTCGGGAAGCTTGTCAATGAATTCCACCTCATCGGCGCGGATGCGGGCATTGATCTGAAACGCCTCTTTCGCAGCGACCTCGACAGCCCGTTTGTCGGCGCTGTTTTCCAAAACAACCTGCAGGCGTAACGTATCGCGATCGTTTTCGCGGGTGACAACTGCCTGTGCGGTCGAGACGCCGGGCGTTGCGATCACCACCTCTTCGATTGCTCGGGGATAGACAAAAATTTCGCGCACCTTTACCGCTGCACCAACCCTGCCTTGTATCGCCGAAAGTCGCGTGACCCGGCCATCCGCCCCGCTTTCCAGCGCATAGGCACTATCGCCGGTGCCGAACCGGATCATCGGCCAGTCGGCCTGGCACGCGGTGACGACGATCTCGCCTGTTTCGCCATCCGCCAATGGCGCGCCGCTTTCAGGGTCACATATCTGCACGATCCGGTCGGGGTGAACCAGATACCCATCGCCACCGTCTTCATAGCCAACAAGCCCCAGATCGGCGGTGGCATAGGCCGCCCAGGTTTTTACACCATAGTCGGACTCAATCCGGCGGCGCTTGGCCATCCAGTCGCCCATTTCTCCACCAAGAAAGGCGGATTTCACCGTCCAAACGTCACGGCCATAGGTTTCGATCACCGTATCGGCCAACGCCAGGAAAAACGCAGTGCTGGCGCAGATCGACGTAACACCGGTTTCCCGGATGATCTGGGCCTGCAATTCTCGGTTTCCGGTGCCGCCTGGAACAACGGTCGCGCCAACGACCTGTGCGGCCTCATCGAACAAAAGCCCCGCCGGGACCAGATGATAGGCCCATGTATTCAGGATAATATCGGCATTCGTGATCCCTGCAGATCTGAACAGCAGATCAAGCCCATGACCGCCAACACCAGGCAATGAGGGTTCAAATATCGGGCCCGGAGACACATAGATGCGCGATACATCTTTGGGATCGACGGCAAGGAACCCGCCAAAAGGCGGGTTCGCTCTTTGGAGCGTTAGCAGCTCCTCCTTTTTCATCACCGGCAGCCGGGCGATATCCGCCAGTGACGAAACCTTGGACGGGTCAAAACCCGCTTTGTCAAACCGTGCCTTCAGCCCTGATGCTACCTGGGCTGCGTTGGCATAGGCCCTGGCAATTTCCGTATACACAGGGTCAGACATGGTGGATTCCTTTGACTCGGTTTACCTAGAGCGGGCAATTTTTGCGGAAGTTTGGCGCACGTTTTTCACGGTGCGAAAGAACACCTTCCTTGACGTCGTCACCCATAAAGCCCAGCATTTCCAGTGCAGTCGAGGCATCAAAAATCGGCCCTGCCTGACGCAGCCAGTTGTTCAGCGAATATTTGGTCCAGCGCAGCGCGCTTTGCGATCCCGTGGCCATTTCAGTCGCGGTATCAATCGAGATCTGCTCCAACTCGTCATCCTCGACGCACATCGACACCATGCCAATACGGTCGGCCTCTTCACCGGTGATCGGCTTGCACGTTAACAGGTAGTACTTGGCTTTGGCCATGCCGCACAGCAGTGGCCAGATGATCGCAGCACAATCGCCGGCAGCGACACCCAACCGCGGGTGGCCATCAACGATTTTCGCGCTTTTGCCCGCGATGGAAATATCGGCAAGGATACCCACAACAAGGCCCGCACCAGCCGCAGGGCCGTTGATTGCTGAGACGATGATCTTGTTACAATTGATGATGTTGTAAACCAGATCTTTGGCTTCTTTCCAGGTCTTCATCACCGTGTCGAAATTACCGGTGATACCTTCAATCAGACTGAAATCGCCGCCTGCCGAAAACGCTTTACCCCGGCCTGTGACGATCACTGAATTGATGTCTTGGTCGCGGTCGATGTCAATCCAGATATCGGTCATTTGGGTGTGGGTTTCAGCATCGACCGAGTTATAGGTCTCGGGCCGGTCAAACGTGATGCGCAGAACGCGATCTGCCGGGTAGTCAAAAGACAGTTTTGGGTACTTCGTTGCGTAGTCAGTCATTTTCGCTTCCTCTGTTTGGAACATGGTTGTCAAAGGCCCAGAACGGCCTTGGACAGGATATTTCGTTGGATTTCGTTCGAACCGCCGTAGATTGTTGTCGGCCGCGCTTTGTAAAAACTGGCCAACACATCGACTCCTATATTGCCCACCTGCAGCGGCCCGATACTGCCGCCATCGGGGCCTGCTACCTCGATCATCAATTCGGATATCCGCTGATAGGTCTCGGTCACCCAGATTTTCAGCATCGAAACATCCGCCCCCAGTGTCTCTCCGCGCTTGAGCTGGTCGGCAAAGCGGCTGTAAAGGGCAGCGTGATCCTCGACGTCCAGTGCCACTTCGGCGTAGCGATCCCGGAACACCGGGTCGTCAAAGGCAGCGCGACCACGGGCGAAAGTTTCAAGCTGACCCAGCGCGTTCTGCGCCAGACCGGGTGAACCAATGAATATCCGCTCAAAGCTGAGTAGCGCTTTGGCCATGCTCCAGCCCTTGTTGATCTCGCCCACCAGATTGGCGCGTGGGGTGCGGGCATCATCAAAAAACACCTCGCAGAACTCGGTCTCACCGGCCAGCGTGGTGATGGTGCGCACGTCGACGCCGGGCTGATCCATGCTGGCCAGAACAAAACTGATGCCCTGCTGTTTTTTCGGCGCATTGGGGTCGGTGCGCACGAGCATGAAAATATGGGTGGCGTCATGCGCCATCGTGGTCCAGATTTTCTGGCCGTTAATGAGGAAATCATCGCCATCAATCACAGCACTGGTGCGCAGATTGGCCAGATCAGAACCCGCGCCGGGTTCGGAATAACCCTGACACCAGATGTCTTCACAGGTCAGGATGCGCGGCAGCCAATAGTCCTTTTGCGCCTGGGTGCCGAATTTGATGATCAGCGGGCCAACCATCTGGATCCCCATGTCGCGGCCCCGATTGACGCCATAGCGCTGCTGTTCTTCGTAAAAGATCAGTAGTTTTGCAGCCCCCAGGCCCATGCCGCCAAATTCGGTGGGCCAGGCAGGTGCGACCCAGCCTTTGGCGTATAGCTTCACATGCCAGTGCTCGATCTCGGCGAACCTGGGCCGGTGCGGCAGGTGACGTAGTTCTTCGGGGTATTCGGCCTCGAAAAAGGCTCTGACCTCGCGGCGAAAATCTTCGTCGCTTATTGCGTTCCAGTCGGTCATTGCACGGCCACCTCTGTTTCTTTTGCATCCAGCCAGCGACGGCGATGAAACGCCGCATCCCCCAGCCACGCCGAAAGGACAAGTGCCCGGTTCAGCAACAAGCCGACATCAAATTCATCCGTGTACCCGACCGCCCCATGCAGCTGGATCGCCTCGCGGGTGATTTTTTGCGCAGCGGTACAGGCGCGGGCCTTGGCGCGACTTGCCTGTCGCACGCGTTCCAGCGCCGAACCTGCTTGATCCATTGCGGCCAGCGCCTCGCGTACTGCGGCCTGGGCAACTTCCTGCATGACGTTCATGTCAACGGCGCGGTGCTGGATCACCTGAAACGACCCGATCGGCTTGTCGAATTGTTTGCGGGTTTTGATATAGTCCAGCGTCAATGCCAACGCCGCGCCGCTTAGGCCGACCAGCTCGGCCGCCGCTAATGCGGTTGTATCCGCAACGGCATTCGCCAGCGCATCAGTTAGCTGGGTGCCTTCTGCCAGAACCTCTGCCGGAGTGGTCGCAAAGCTCAGCCCCCACAGTGCGCTTCCATCCGATTGCTTCCGGGCTTGCGTCGAAATACCCGAAGCATCTGCCGCGACGCGTACCAAAGCGGGTCCATGCACGCCCTCGGAGACGACCAGCATCTGGCCTGCGCCATCGGCACCGACCACCCAATCCTTGCTTCCGGTCAGCGTGGTTCCGTCAAAACGGCATTCGATAACATCCGACAGGCCCGTGGCACTGCGTTCCTGCCAGGCCACCGCCAGCATGATATCGCCGGCGATGGCGGCTTCCAACGTAGCATCCTGCGGGCAAAGCCGATGTAGCAGCCCGATTGCCAATCCAATTGTCGGCACCACCGGTTCAGGTGCGATCACGTGGCCAACCTCTTCGGCAACAACACCTGCCGCTACCAACCCCATACCAAGGCCTCCGGCCTCTTCGGGGGCCGCAACCGCCAACACACCAGCGCCGGCCAATTCCTTCCAGATACCCGCATCCCAAGGTTCATCGCCATCACGCAAGCGCCGTGCGCGCCCAAGGCCACCCGCCCGATCCAGAAGCGTACGAACGCTGTCGCGCAAAAGCCGCAGATCCTCGTCTTGTACAATGGTCATTTCAGGTCTTCCTTTCGGCGCTGGATCATCACCGGGGTCTCAACGCTCATAACCATCTCACCGGCGGGATTTCGCGCCTCGAGCGTGTAAACCAAAACACCCCGGTCAGGCTTGCTGCGCGATGGGGTCACAGACTGGATCTCGATCCGGATATTCAGTGGTTCTTCGGGGCGCACCGGTCGCAGCCAGCGCAGCTGATCAAACCCGATACCGCCAATGTTGGCGACGTCGACCATCAAATCCTGCATGATCGGTTTGAACACGATCAGAAGGGTCTGGAAACCTGAGGCGATCAGCCCGCCGTGGACACCTTCAGCATAGGCTTCATCCGTATGCAGACGCTGAGGATCCCATTCCTGGGCAAACCCCATGATCTGCTGTTTGGTTAACGGCGCAGAGCGAAATTCGAAAACCTGACCAACACTGAAATCGTCCAAATACTTCATTTTCCAGGCGAGCCTTCGGGACCAGCAAAACCTGCATCAAAGAACTCACCGGAAATCCTGCGCCGGTTGAATTCCTTCAGCTTCGGATAGGTCTCACCAAATGCGGTCAGGAACTCCTGCATCGGCGCATCCACAAACAAGCCCCGATCATTGACATATTCCATATGGCGGCGGTTCTTGTCGTCAAATTCGTGAAACAGCGCGTCGCGCTCTCCGTCAAATTCCAGCGGTTTGACGCCAAAACGCTGGCACAATTCCATGTTGAAGGCCGGGGTCACCTTGAAAAATGATCCACCCAGCCAAAGCTGAACATAGCCGTGGTAGATGAACAGGTCGGTGCCCATCAGTTCGGCCAGTTTGGGCGTATTCAAGTGGTTACGGACATCCGCAAACCCAAGTGCCGCCGGAATGCCAACGGCCCGCAGGCCGGCGGCCAGGAGGATTGCCTTGGGCACGCAAAACGCAGATTCCATGCCCGCGATAACACTTGCTCTATAATCCTCAGCGTTCAGAGAAAACGTATATGGATCATACCGCAGATCGTCGCGCACAGCCTGAAACAGGCGCACCGCCTTGTCTTTTTGGGATGCATCCGGTGCCATGTGGCGCAGTGTCCGCATCACAAAGGCCTGCACTTCCATACTATCGCTATCAACATAATGGGCAGGAGAGACAAATCGCTCCGCTTCAGCGGAAAGTTCCGGCATCGGCTCAGACATTGTGACCCCTTCCAAAGGCAATTCTAACATATTTCTAACATTTGTTAGATTATTTCAAACAGCTTCAGCCGTCAACCTATTCTCACGACTCAGCGACCACTATTTACAATCCAAACTCGGCATTTTGCTCTCCCAGATCTGGTGCTGCGGGGGTGTCCGACATGGCACCGCGAAATTCTGGCGCAATCGGCAAAGGTAGTGCAGGAACCTGCATACCCCCAACCGAAACCACCCGCCCGAACGTGTCGCGCGCCGTGAAATGCAGATCAGTTGCGGCCTCGGCCGGTGTTTTGACAATGGTGCAGCAGCAATCCGCCGCCTCCAGCAAAGTCGCCCAATGATCAGAAGGTTTGGCCGCAATCCGGCGTGCGACCTCGGCCTTTGTCGCCACCGGGTCGACGAGGTCATCGCGCAGGTTCTGCGGCAGGTCGATAACGTTGCAAAACGCATCCCAGAATTTCTGCTCCAGCGCCCCGACCGCAACCTGTCGACCATCTGATGTCGAATACAGCCTGTAACGTGCCCTGCCCCCGGTCAACCTGTCGCCGCCATTTTCAATAGGCTCGCCCGCGATGACGCCCTTGGTGTGCGCCCAATAAGCAAAGGCAAACGCGCCCTCGGACATGGCGATATCCAGATGGACGCCTTGCCCGGTTTTATCGCGCTGACGTAGTGCAAGCAGGATATTCATGATTGCCGGATAGGTGCCCCCACCGATATCGGCGATCAGACCAAACGGGGCAGTCGGGCGGTCAACCGGACCCGAGCTGAGAGACAAGACACCCGCATCACCGACATAGTTCATGTCATGGCCTGCGGCATCCCGTTTCGGGCCGCTCTGGCCGTACCCTGTTATAGAACAATAGATGATTTCGGGGTTAAGCGTCCTGACCGCATCATACCCCAATCCCAACCTGTCCATGACGCCGGGGCGAAATTGTTCGACGATGACATCGGCCTTTTCGATCAGCGGCCGCAAACTGGCCACGGCCCCTTCCGCCTTGAGATCCAGCGCGATGCTTTTCTTGCCCCGGTTCAGGATGGCATACCCCAGACTGCGGCCCTGGATCATGGGCGCAGTCTGGCGCATGTCTTCCCCGGTGCCGGGGCGTTCCAGCTTGATGACCTCGGCCCCGGCTTCGGCCAGCATCAGCGTGGCCATGGGACCAGGCAGGAGCGTGCTGAAATCCAGCACCAGAATGTCATCAAGCGGTTGGGCCAAAGGTCTTTCTCCTCAGACAAGTCTTGCGGCACCGTTGTTCAGCACCACCACATCACGTTCGGGGACCAATGCGCGGAACCGAACCTCTTTGCCGTCCTGCCAGATTTCGAAGCGCACGGTTTCACCAGGGTAAACCGGCGCGGAGAAACGCACATCCAAACCGGTCATGCGGCTTGCATCATAGGCGCAGATCGTCTTCAGGATCGCCCGGCAGCCCAGACCATAGGTTGCCAGCCCATGCAGGATCGGGCGGTCAAAGCCTACGGATTTCGCAACAGCCGGGTCTATATGAAGCGGGTTATAGTCACCGCTCAACCGGTAAATCAGCGCCTGACGTGGCAGTGTCGTCAGATCACAAATATGATCCGGTGCCCGGTCCGGCAACGTCGCCGGAGTTGGCCCTGCAATCTTCTCTCCGCCGAAACCGCCATCACCGCGCGCAAAGGTCGACATCGTGACCCGCGCCAGTATCTCATTGCTGGCCGCGTCAATGATATCGCGGCTGATATAAAGCACCGCGCCCTTGCCTTCGCCTTTGTCAGAAATATGATTAATCCGAGTGCGCCCGATCACCGTACCCTCGACAGGCAGAGGCTTGAACACATCCAGCCATTGTTCACCGTGCAGGACTTTTTTCCAATCGACACCTGTGCGCGGATCGCTCAACCAGAAACCGGGATATCCCAGAATAACGGCCATGCTTGGCGCGGCCAACAGACCGTCTTCATAGACATAGGCCAGTTCTTTTTCATCGCTCGGGTCCTCTCCGAACCCCAGACCAAGCGCATAAAGCATCGTGTCCCGCTTGGTATAGCTGTGCTCCAGGTCTTCGAATTCCCAAGCGTTCAGCGCATCAATATCCAAAGGCATTTCCGGCCCTCCCCTGTCGAAATCAAACGGTGCTGGCTGCGCCCAGAATGGCCGTGACCTGGCTGGATAATACCCCGCCATTGCCATGCGCCAGCGCCAGTTCCACATCATCCAGTTGCAACCCCGGTGCATCGCCTCTGATCTGGCGCGCGGCCTCGATCACTGTGAAGATTCCGTACATTCCGGGATGCACGCATGACAGCCCGCCGCCATTGGTGTTGACCGGCAACGCTCCGCCCGGCGCGATGCGGCCATCGGCGACAAATGCGCCGCCTTCACCCTTGGCGCAGAACCCAAGGTCTTCGAGAAACAGGATGGTGTTGATGGTGAACGCATCATACAGCTCAACAACGTCGATATCGCCGGGTGTGACCCCGGCCATCGCAAAGGCATGTTTGCCGGACTCTCGCGCCGCTGTAACCGTGAAATCCTGCATTTGCGAGATCTGCCGGTGGCTACTGGCTGCCGCAGACCCCAGGACATAGACCGGTGCCTTGGGGAAATCCCCCGCTCGATCAGCCCGCACCATCACGATGGCACCACCGCCATCCGTGATCAGGCAACAATCACGCGTGGTCAGCGGATCGCCCACCATACGCGAGCCCAGTACATCGTCGCGGGTCAACTCGCCTTGCTCAAAAGCTTCGGGATTGTGCCGGGCCCAGGCCCGTGCGGCAACGGCCACGTCGGCCAATTGTTCGCGTGTAGTGCCGTATTCATACATGTGCCGCGCGGCGGCCATCGCATAGGCCGAGATCGGATAGCGCGGGTTATATAGCCCCTCATAGGGCGGCAGCTTTGACACAGTAACGAGCCGCCCAGATGCCGTGCGCTGGTTGGAGCCATAGCAGATCAGCGCCACGTCGCAAAGACCGGCCTGCAACGCCAGTGTCGCCGAGGTTAGATAGTTCACAAACGAAGATCCTCCCGTCATCGTGCCATCGACATGGCGCGGCTGGATCGCCAGATACTCCGCCGCCATGAGAACCGGCATGGCGTCCTCCATCATCGTGCAGAACAGGCCATCGACATCGCTCAGCTTCAACCCGGCATCATCCAGCGCTGCGAGCGCCGATTGCGCCATGATGTCATAAGCCGAAAACCCCGGCGCCTCGCCAAAACCCGCATGCCCCACGCCCACGATCGCGGATTTTCCGCGCAATTGATCAACCATCGTTCAGCCTCCCGCCGGTTTACACAGCACGGCCGGAACACCGTCAATTTTCCCGACAACGGCCGTGACCGACAACCCGATCTTCACGTTGTCAGGAGATATCCCATCAACCCGGCTCATCATCCGCACCCCCTCGGCCAGTTCAACCATGCAGACGTTATAGTCACCGCCGCGCTCAGGCTTTCGCCGCACGGTGGTCGTGGTGTGAACGGTGCCGCCACCGGATGCTGCGCGCCATGTCAGGGATCGTCCTTTGCAATGTGGGCACAAAACGCGCGGAAAAAAAACGAACCTTTCGCAATCATCGCATTGCTGAAGGTTGATCTGCCCCTTTGCCAACCCGTCCCGGAAAGTTTTATCCGGCCCCTGATTTTCCGGCATTTCGCCTGCTCCTTCGGTAGTTCGAATCTAAGTTGACCGTATTTCTAACATTTGTTAGATTAATTGCAACTCTCCACCTCAACAATATCGGGTACCTGAACATGAGCACCAATAAAGACGGCTTGCTTTCAGGCGTCAGGGTCATCGACATGACATCCGTTGTATTCGGTCCCCTTGCCACGCAAATGCTTGGTGATCTGGGTGCCGATGTCATCAAGGTCGAAAGCCCCGAAGGCGACATGCTGCGTCAGGTGCAACCTGCCCGGACGTCCGGAATGGGTGCAGCATTTCTGGGCACCAATCGCAACAAGCGCAGCATTACCCTTGATCTGAAAACAGAAAAGGACCGCGCCGCTTTGCTCGACCTGTTGGACGATGCGGATGTGTTTGTGTCCAGCGTCCGCCCTGCTGCGCTGGCACGGCTGTCCCTATCCTCCGAGACCCTGCGCGAACGCAATCCCAGGTTGATTACCGTGGCCGCAGTCGGGTTCGGCTCGGATGGGCCGTACCGCGACAAGCCCGCCTATGACGACAGCGTCCAGTCGGTCTCGGGCATGGCCGGACTGGCCACGATGTGTAACCCCGACAACCCACCTGCCTATGCTCCCACGATTATCGCCGACAAGCTTGGCGGGGTCACTGCGGCCTATGCGATCATGGCCGCACTGTATCACCGCGAACGGACAGGGCAGGCCCAACATGTCGAGGTTCCGATGTTCGAAACACTGGCCTCCTTCCTACTAGTCGAACATATGGCCGAGGCAACATTTGAATCCGAACCGCAAAGCTTCGGATACCAACGGATGCTAGTCCC
>Ga0209633_10005508_pt1 | contig 11086 bp, 11 predicted proteins | sample Cruoilmetagenom1_FD_187290 | JGI IMG/M metagenome (GOLD analysis project Ga0209633, IMG submission 187290) | Oil polluted marine microbial communities from Coal Oil Point, Santa Barbara, California, USA - Sample 1 (SPAdes) (version 2) | ecosystem: Environmental > Aquatic > Marine > Oil seeps ... | reverse complement strand
CAAAGATATTGACTACTCCGCTTTTAATAAGCAAGAGAAGGACAACACCTATAATTGCAATACGCAACCAGAATTTCAGTAAATATCCTTTCTGACCCTGTTTCGCTTTGGCCTCCCTCCCTTCAATCTCAGGGAAAGATGTAACCGACTCAATAAATCCCTTTATATCTTTCTGGGATATCAGAAAACTTATATTTGAAATAATCCCCCCGGCCAATACCGACCAGGCAAAAGAAATCGAAACAAAAAAAAACGACCCTAACGTAAGTATTGCCAGAACGATCCAGCATACACCCTGCATTTTCTGCAGAGATAAAACATCACCACTCACCCAATCACCTGGGAACTAGTCCTCATTATCCGACTTCTTATGACTCTCCCTGTTACGCCAGATAATTTCAAACAGAGATTTATATCCAGCGGCAATACCAAACGCCAATCCTATAAAAGTGAACCACGGTGCAGTTCGACCATCAAAAATTTTCTGATCCAGGTAGATACCACCAGCCAGTCCGATAACAATTGCTGCTGCAAATGTAAACCCAATATGCCCATAATTTGCTAAAAGCTGAACAAATTCCCGCTTAACATCTGACATTTTGTTCACCTTCAATTTACAGAGTTACAATTCATCGCATTACAAATGGATTTGGTATCATGACTCCACCGCAAAGTCAATATATTTTCACCTTTAAAGCAAATTTTTGAATGACCATTCAGTCATTTTAACCGCTTTTTCAAGGTCATTTTTACTCTGAGCAGCCGATATAAAAGCAACCTCAAATTGTGAGGGAGCAAGATAAATCCCCTTCGACAGCATTTGTCGATAGTGTTTTGCATACATATCCGTATCGGCCTTCATCGCTGAGTCGAAATCTGTAACCTGCTCACTGGTAAAAAAAGAGGTCATCAGTGATCCGACACGGTTCAATTGTACAGGTATTCCAGATGCCCCGGCAACATTTTGAAGCCGTTCCGCAAACCCCCCGGCCTTCTCTTCGAGCTCATCATAAAATCCGGCACGCTGCAGCAGCTTCAGGGCAGCAATGCCTGCAGCCATGGCAAGCGGGTTCCCCGATAATGTCCCGGCCTGATAAACCGGTCCGTCCGGTGCAATATTATCCATGATCTCAGCTTTCCCGCCATAGGCACCAACCGGCAGACCACCACCTATGATTTTCCCCAGGCAGGTCAAATCAGGAATAATATTATAATATTCTTGAGCACCACCGTAGCTTAACCTGAAGCCGGTGATAACCTCATCAAATATGAGCACAATCCCGAGTTCTTCGGTAAGGGATCTCAGTTTCTCTAAAAATCCGGGTTGAGGCGCCACACATCCCATATTACCAGCAACCGGCTCTATAATAACACAGGCAATATCCAACTCTTCATCTCTCAGGGTTTTTTCCAGAACCTCCTGATTATTGTAAGGGATCGAAATTGTATTTTTAACTATATCGTCGGGGACTCCGGGACTTCCGGGAATACCAAGTGTTATAACACCGGATCCTGCCTTTACCAGAAATGAGTCCGCATGCCCGTGGTAACAACCGTCAAATTTCACCACAACGTTCCGGCCTGTATATCCACGTGCAAGCCGAACAGCACTCATGGTAGCTTCCGTCCCCGAACTGACAAACCTGACTTTTTCTATAGATGGTAAAGCCTCAACCACCATCGCTGCCAATTCTATTTCAGTTGGCGTGGGTGCCCCGAAACTGGTGCCGTTTACAGCAGTTCCATGCAGTGCTGCAATGATATCAGGATGAGCGTGCCCCATTATCATCGGCCCCCACGAACAGACGAAATCAACATACTCATTGCCATCTGCATCAAAAACAGAAGCACCCCTGGCTTTGGTGATAAAAACAGGATCACATCCGACTGATTTGCAGGCCCGTACCGGGCTATTCACTCCCCCCGGTATATATTTACGTGCCTCAGTAAATAGTTTTTTGGAAACTGTATATTCCATTCTGTTCTCCTCTTTATATATTTCTTATTTTGTTCAAATTAAATATCGGATCGAGAATTTTGAAGCACGGAATGCAATATAGCATGGAGTCAGTTTTTCTGTCAATTATCCTTTCCCCTTGATTTTTTTAGTGTTTATGCACATTGTACAGTCTCGTTTAGGAAAAGCCAGTGAACTCAGTGGAGACAGGCTGTTTTTTCTGCTTGTCAGCTATTAAAGCAACATGTAAACTAGCAGGGAAAATATCTTTGAGCATTTACATATCCTAAACTACGAGTTCATAGCGGTTTAATATATGATGGTTTCGTAAAAAACTTCATAGCTTCGTTGCTATAACTTTTCTATCATTCCATCAATGTATATCCAATTTAAAGGAGACAATAATGGCAAGTGACAAAGTCCAGCAGGTAAATGATGCAGAATTTGATTCCCTGGTAAAATCAGATCAACCTACTCTTGTAGATTTTTGGGCTCCATGGTGCGGCCCCTGTAAAGCTATCGGTCCTGTCATTGAGGATCTTGCAACCGAATATGAGGGAAAGGTTACCATCGCAAAAATGAATGTTGACGACAACCCTGTTACTCCGGGTAAATTCGGTATTCGTGCTATCCCTACTCTTATTATCTTTAAAGACGGTGAGGTTGTTGATCAGATAACAGGATCCGTAGGCAAGTCCGAACTGATAGAGCTTATAAGTAAGGCCGGGTAAATCCACGCCCTAGGAGCTTGTCCGAGAATAAGCACAGCCATATACATAATATTGCGAGCATTATGTTTTTGAAAATAACGAAGAGTTTGGGCAAAATGCATTCTCGGACAGCCTCCTGGGAGGATGCCCTGCAACGCTAGTCTGCCGACGGATCGTTGGATGCCAAGACTATTTTGTGTTTATTATATTTCACTCAGCCAGTACTTTAAACGGATATAGAACAGATGGAAAAAAAAGATCACTATGAACTCATTATTTTAGGTGGAGGACCGGCTGGATTGTCTGCCGGACTCTACGCTGCCCGTGCCCGACTCGATCATTTGTTAATTGAAAAAGGTGCACCGGGAGGGCAGGTTCTATTGACAGACTGGGTTGATAATTATCCCGGTTTCCCTGAAGGATTATCCGGTTTTGATCTCGTTGAAAAAATGACCCAGCATGCAAAACGGTTTGACTTGAACATGTTGACGGAAGAGGTGACCAAAGTTGATCTCAGCGATGAGAAGCGTAAGGTTCTCCACCTTACGGGGGGGGGCAGTATCAGTTGTGACTCCCTTATTATTTGTACCGGTGCCAGCGCCAATACACTGAACGTTCCGGGTGAACTTGAGTTGCGTGGGAAAGGTGTCTCATACTGCGGCACCTGCGATGCACCTTTCTACAGAAATATGCATGTTGCAGTTGTTGGTGGTGGAAACACAGCGGTTCAGGAAGCCAATTACCTGACTAAATTTGCCAGCCGTGTTACAATTATCCACCGCAGAGATGAACTCAGAGCAACTAAGATTGTCCAGGAAACTGCACTTGCAAACGAGAAAATCGATTTCATCTGGAATTCACAGGTCACCTCCATAGAGGGAGAGAACGGAGTTGAGCGCCTCAATCTGGTTGCAAAAGATGGAACCACATCAACTCTGGACGTTGAAGGGATATTCGTACTCATTGGAGTTACTCCAAACAACGGTACTCTCCCCCTGGATCTCCTGAAAGCAGAAGAATGGGGTTTTATCCCCACAGATATAGAATCCCGTACCGCTATACCCGGAGTAATGGCTGCCGGCGACATTTGCAACAAAGATGTCCGCCAAATTGTCAATGCAGCCGGAGAAGGTGCAGTTGCAGTGCTCGCGGCAGAAAACTATCTCCATAGCCCGAAATAATAATCAACCCCTGGCATGACCATGGAAAATTATGAAAAACCATTTGTGCAGTTAAGTCTCCGACTAGCGACACTCTTTTTCCTGGTTGCTTTTCTCGGTGGCTGCAGTCAACTGAAATCAACTTTTACGTTCACTTCCTCCGAGGACATTGACAAGGAACTTCCGGCTAAAAGCCTGGCTATCCAGGGAATGGATGACTACAACGTCGGAAAATATTTTACAGCTATTGAATTTTTTGACGAAATTTTAACCCGGTATCCTTTTAGTCCTGAAGCGACCCTGGCGGAATTAAAAGCCGCAGACTGCAGTTACCATCTGGAACGGTACCAGGAAGCAGCGATGCTCTACGAAGAATTTGAAAATCGTCATCCTACCAATGAAAGCATACCTTACGTGATGTTTCAAAAAGCTATGTGCAGCTATAAGACCATTGACAGGATTGACAGGGATCCCTCCGGTGCGACAAAAGCAATTCAGCTCTTTGAGCAACTGCTGAAAGCACACCCCGACTCACCCTACACCGGTGAAGCCGAGAATCGTATCAGTTCCGCAACCGAGTTTCTGGCAAATCATGAATATTTTGTCGCCCAATACTATGTGCGCACAGAAAAGTACAACCAGGCCATAGTCCGGCTGCAATATTTGCTGGCAACATACCCTGAGACAACAATAAAAGATAAAGCAGAGGATCTGCTGACAAGGATCGAGGCTGGAGATCCGCCAAAATCACGCCTCTGGGCATGGTTTCCCAAATTAAGTATGCCAGACTGGTCATTTTTCGCTAACGATGAGGAGGAGAACAGTCCGGCAGGAGAGTTTAAACAATAAACCTAACCCGACAAGTCGGAAAACTTTTTAGTCACACTGAATAAGTGCCTTGATGCAGGTATTAACCACTTGAGTTAAATAGCACTTTAGATTTCGAAGTCTGCGCTTATCTCTTGTTTTTTATTACAGCTTTAATGGAGTAAGGCACTAAACCGTAAATTCTTCAGAGAGTATCCAGGTATCACCAAGAGATACCTCCATTGCCCTCACCGGACATAACGGCACGCAGAGACTGCAACCGGTACATTTTTCCACATCAAATATCACAGACATTTCCGGACGTTTAATATAGAGAGCGCCCGCTGAACAGACAGCTGTACACGCCCCACACTGGAAACATTTTTCATCATCACGACGAATACGGGCCGCTAACCGTTCGACTTTAATTCCCATTTCCCGGAGAAAATCAAGTCCTGCTTTGACATTGTTCTTAGTGCTGCCCTTCAGTTCGATTATCATTACTCCTTCCCGCTGGAGAAGGATATCTGCTTTCAAAATGTTAAACTCAATGTCATATTCTTTTACCAATCGGTAGACAAAGGGCTGATCGGAGGTATCCTTCGGAAAACGGAGGAGATATATCTGTGTAAACACGTTGACCTCTTTTAATTGACGACTTTTTTCGGAAGGGCTCAGTACCCTGCTCCGGACAACTCATTATTTACTTTTAGACCACGTTTTTCGCAAGAAACTTTTTTATGGCAACTTTTATGCTCAACAACGCCATCAACCATAACAGCAAAAACAGCTCCCTTCATAAACAAATTTGAATTTTCTCGACATCAAAGGCAATTATCTTTATGGATATACACTCATTAACCACCCTTCTCTCAAGCCTCCAGGACGGCAGCCTGTCCCTTGAGGAGACTTTGGTAAAACTCCGCAATTTCCCCTCTGAGAATCTACCCGAAGCCTGCGTGGATCACCATCGATCATTACGCACCGGAATACCAGAGGTCATTTATGGTGCCTCCAAAACTCCGCAGCAGATAATTTCCATTGCATCAGCTTTGCTCAAAGGTGGTGGCCCTTTTCTGGCAACCCGGCTTGATATTCAAAAATCTTCATTGATTATGGAAGCATTGCCTCAACTCATTTATCATCAGGAAGCGCAAATGCTGACCTGTAATGCAAGACCTGAATCTCCAGATAATTACAGGGGCTATAGTGTGGTTGTCTGCGCCGGCACTTCTGATATTCCAGTGGCCGAAGAGGTGAGAATAACACTCACCACACTCGGTCATCCGGTCGAAAAACTCTATGATGCCGGGGTGGCGGGCCTACATCGCCTGCTCAAACATCATTCACTGATTACAAACGCAGCAGTCATTATTGTGGTTGCCGGCATGGAAGGTGCTCTGCCGAGTGTTATTGGAGGGCTTGTGAGCTGCCCGGTAATCGGAGTGCCAACTTCCATCGGCTATGGCGCCAGTTTTGGAGGTATCGCTGCTCTTCTCGGGATGCTCAACAGTTGTGCACCGGGGCTTGCAGTGGTTAATATAGACAATGGTTTTGGTGCTGCATGTATGGCAGAAGCGATAAACCGGCTATAATTTAGTAAGACAGACCGCACCCACGACCCAAAAGCTCTATTCTCTCACCACAGAGAGCACAGAGAAAAGCATATATAGTTTTATCCTCTGTGTTCTCTGTGAACTCTGTGGTTTAGTACCTGAGAAATTATTTTATGCAATAAAAAACAAAAAAATGATTTCTAAGATGCCAAATACAGGTGCTGAGTCTTGCAAGATTCAGCCATTGAGGTATAATCGCTGAGTTTGACATATAAATTAACGAAAATAAATCCTTTTTGACCATATCGAGCCTGCAGGGGTACCAATGAACACAATGCTGAAATTAAAACTCACTTTTCTTATATCACTTATTCTGTTTGCAATTGTCACAATTGTGCCTTCATTTTACTCTGGAGCTCCCAACTGGTGGAAAACCTATATGGCCCCGGAAGGATTACGGCTCGGTCTTGACCTGCAGGGTGGTATGCACCTTGTGCTCAAGGTCAATCTAAAAAAAGCCGAAGAGAATACGCTGGAGTTTGCAGCAACTGACATCAAGGACACTCTTGCAGAGCAATCAATCAGTGCAGTCAGAACCTCTTCATCGTCGGCTGACACCATCATCTTCACTCTGCCAAATGCGAGCAGTGCAGACCAGGTCAGAGAGATAGTAACTGAAGATTTTCCTGACATTACTGTCCGGGTTGAAACCAAAGAAGGGAGTTTCCCCCGTATCTTCCTGACACTCAAAGAGGAGAAGAAGGACTATATAAAAACCCATGCGGTAGAACAATCACTTGAAATCATTCGTAACCGTATTGATCAATTTGGTGTGGCTGAACCCGTGATCATCCGCCAGGGAGATGATGAAATTGTAATTCAGCTCCCCGGGGTAAAAGACCCTAAACGAGCTCTCAAACTCCTTGGTGATACGGCCCAGCTTGAATTCAAACTCGTTGCTGAAAGTGCAGGACTGAATCTGCCGCAACTCATCGATCAGGCCAGCTCCACAGGTCAGTGGGCTAATGGCGAATCCGTAACCAAACTTAACAGAGCCCTGCAAAGCAGGTTGCCTGACAACACTTCGGTACATTTTGAGAAGAACATCGATAAAAAAACCGGCAGAGAAACCCTGACACCTCTGCTCCTTGAAAACACGATTCTTATGACAGGAGAAATGATTAAAGATGCCCAGGTAAGGATCGGCGGCAGCTTTAATGAGCCCTATGTAAGCCTCGATATGACAGGACGGGGAGGCAAGGTTTTCGCCACACTCACAGAGAAAAACGTAGGTAAGCGAATGGCTATTGTACTGGATGAGGTTGTCCGATCCGCACCTGTTATTCGTGAACGTATTCTCGGGGGTTCGGCACAGATATCCGGCAGTTTTACCCATGAAGAAGCGGCGGATCTGGCAATTGTTCTCAGAGTTGGTGCTCTTCCCGCTCCGGTGGACATAATCCAGAATATGACGGTAGGTGCAAGCCTTGGTCAGGATTCCATACAAAAGGGTCTCTACTCCGGCGTTTTCGGTGCCATACTTGTTCTCAGTTTTATGATCATTTATTACCGTACCTCAGGTATTATAGCCAACAGTGCACTGATCCTGAATATTCTGTTTCTCTTTACCGGTCTGGCTATCCTCAATGCTACTCTAACTCTGCCGGGTATTGCCGGTATTGTCCTCTCCATAGGAATGGCCGTTGATGCCAATGTCCTCATTTTTGAAAGGATGCGGGAGGAGTATGCTCTGGGCAAATCTGTGAGGGCAAGTATTGACAGTGGCTTCGGCAAGGCATTCCTGACGATCATCGACTCCCAGGTGACCACCCTGATTACTGCATTGGCTCTTTTCATGTTTGGCACCGGGCCGATCAAAGGTTTTGCCATTACCCTCTCTTTGGGTATTATTTTTAACCTCTTTGCTTCACTCTTCTACTCCCGTGTGATGTTTGATACGGTTAACGCAATTAAACCGATGAAGGTGCTCAACTTTCTCCAGTTTACTAAACGACCGAATCTTGACTACCTGAAGCTGAAAAACATCACTTACGGTATATCTGCAATTCTCGTCACCATCGGTATCATAGCCTTTATCCAGGTCGCCAGAGGTAAAGCAAATATGGGAGTAGATTTCTCCGGTGGATCTCTTCTTCAGTACAAGGCCAGTGAGGATTTTACAATGGCCGAAGTTCGTCAGGTATTTGAAAAAAATGATATGAAAGAGGTCAGCCTGCAGGAGGTTGAAAATGAACATCGTCTTATTGTTAAAATAAAAAAATCTGAAAAAGTTGTTGCCAATCTCAGTGAGAAAGTCGGGGCTATCCTCTCCACTGACCTTGCTGAAAGGCAGTTTGTTCTGGAAAGCCAGTCAGAAATCGGCTCTTCAGTAAGTGCCGTACTGAGGAATAAGGCTATCCAGGCCATCATTATTTCTCTTGCCGGAGTTATAGTCTATCTCGCCATGAGATTTGATATCCGTTTTGGTCTTGCTGCAGCCATAGCAACTTTCCACGATGTTCTTGTGGTTCTCGGTATCTGCTGGCTCTTCAATGTGGAGATTACTCTGCTCATAGTCACAGCGTTGCTCACCCTCGCAGGTTACTCACTGAATGACTCAGTTGTTGTTTTTGACAGGATCAGAGAAAACTTTCGCAAAGGGGAAAATAAATCTCTTCCAGCAACCATCAACGACAGTATTAACCAGGTGCTGAGCCGTACAGTTGTAACCTCACTTACTTCGGCAATGGTTCTTCTGGCTTTATTCTTCATAGGTGGTTCAGTTATACATGACTTTGCTTTAGCTCTTTTAGCAGGAGTGCTGGTTGGTACCTATTCTTCTATTTTTATTGCCAGCCCGCTGCTCACGCTATGGAAGCCTAAAAAAGTTTAGTGCTTACTCCTGAACTTCTATCATAAAAAACAAGCAAAACGTAAACCACAGAGTTCACAGAGAGCACAGAGGAAAGAAAAATAAATGCTTTTTCTCTGTGTTCTCTGTGGACTCTGTGGTGGGGTAATGTACCTTTTGGGTTGTGGGTGTCCCCCACTTTAGTACGGTATTGAACAAAAACTATGGTTTCCCAGGCCAATACAGAATCCATTATGTCACAACGCTCAGAACTTCCTGAATACGTCACCCGGATTGATCCAGGCACTCCGTTTTCCTTTTCATGTCACAAGGGTGTAACCTGCTTTACAGAGTGCTGCAGATTACTGGAGCTTGCACTTACTCCGTACGATGTCCTGCGCCTCAGAAAAGGCAAAAAAATGCATTCCGGCGAGTTACTTGAAAATTTTGTAATCGTTGAACAGAACCCCAACGAACCATTTCCGAGATTTTATTTAACAATGGTGGATGATGGTCGTGCCAGTTGTGTCTTTGTTGCTGAATCCGGTTGCACCGTTTACAAGCACCGACCTGCGGCCTGCCGCACCTACCCTCTTGGCAGAGCTGCCATCAGAGTGAAGAATAATGCTATGGAAGAATATTATGTCCTGATGAAAGAAACCCACTGTCACGGTTTTTCTGAAAAAGAGACACAGGACATCGCCAGGTACAGCCAGGATCAGGGGCTCGAAAACTATAACCGGTTCAACGATGCCATTGCTCCCATTCTCCAGCATGACAAAATCCGCGAAGGGTTCACTCCATCAAAAGAACAGGCAGACCTGTACACCCTTGCTCTTTATAATATAGACACTTTCCGGGAAAAATTATTCTCGGACGAGATTAAATCAACAGACCTTACCACCTTGGAAAAGGAACAGCTTCTGAATGACGAGAAACTGCTCCTTTTTGCTATTGACTGGCTGTATAAAGAACTCTATCCCTAGCCCGACAAGATGGAAACTTTTTAGTTACGCTGGATAAGTGCCTTGGAAGTGGTATTAACCACTTGAGTTAAATAGCACTTTGGATTTTCTTGTATTTTGTTACAGCTTTTATGAAGTAAGGCGCTAAATTATGTTAAAACTTATCGTATTTGACTGTGATGGGGTCATGTTCGACTCCAGAAATGCAAATCGCATGTATTACAATTTCCTGCTGGCACATTTCGGCTTCGGGGAAATGAATGAAAATGAAGTTGACTTCGTACACATGCACAGTGTCGGTGATTCTATAAAGTATATATTTCGTAACTATCAGGAGATTCCACCGGATAAAGTACACCAGCTCAGGCGGGAGACAGGTTACACGCCTTTTTTAAAACATATGACAATAGAACCTGACCTTGTCGATTTTCTCAAGGTAACCGTGCAGAAATACTCTCTTGCCATTTCGACAAACCGCACCAATACAATGATCCCCCTTTTACAATCGTACGGACTTGAGAACTATTTCGGCAAGGTCATGACAGCGAGCAATGCACCCCGCCCCAAGCCCGCACCTGATGCCCTGCTGGAGATTCTAAAATATTATGTCTGTGATCCGGAAGATGCCATTTTCATTGGTGATTCAGTGATTGACGAACAGCATGCAGCATCATGCAATGTTGACTTAATTGCATTTAGAAACAGAGCACTGAATAGCCGATTCCATGTCTCTTCGTTTAAAGAGATATTGGCACTTCCCCCATTAATGAAATCGTAAAAACAAGAAAAACTTAAACCACAGAGTTCACAGAGAACACAGAGGAAAGAAAAATAAATGCTTTTTCTCTGTGTTCTCTGTGAACTCTGTGGTGGGGTAATGTGCCTTTTTTTGGGTTGCGGGGGCTTGCCCCGCATTGGACTTTTACGAAACCATCTCATTTGAGGGGGGGGGAAATGGTATTAATCATACTGCTCTTCATCAACCCGCTTAACCCCCTCCATCAGCAGCATCATAAAATCGCCTATTTCGGCAACCTTCATCTCTTTCGGAGACAATCCATTGGTGAATCGGTACACTCC
>Ga0209633_10005507_pt1 | contig 11086 bp, 12 predicted proteins | sample Cruoilmetagenom1_FD_187290 | JGI IMG/M metagenome (GOLD analysis project Ga0209633, IMG submission 187290) | Oil polluted marine microbial communities from Coal Oil Point, Santa Barbara, California, USA - Sample 1 (SPAdes) (version 2) | ecosystem: Environmental > Aquatic > Marine > Oil seeps ... | reverse complement strand
GAAGACCAGCCAGATGATCGGCACCCCGGTCACCCAGGTAAACCAGCGGGCGCTGCGATACCGGTCGAGCGAGAACTCGCGCGCCATGTGGATGACCATGAACAGCACCAGCGCGTCCGACGCATAGCGGTGCAGGCTGCGCATCACGCCGGCCGCATACCACTGCTGATGGGTCATGTACTCGACCGAGCGGTAGGCCGACGTCGTTCCGGTGTCGAAGAAGATGTAGAGGTAGATGCCGCTGACCGCGACGATCCAGTAGAAAAAGAAGCCCAGCGCACCGAGATGGTTGAGCGGGTTCCAGGTCGGCCCGACCAAACGGTCGAGCCCGGCCTCGAACGGCATGAAGCCAGCGCGCAGAATTCTTCGCAGCCAGCTCATCGCGCGGGCTCCCTTGTGATCGATCGCCTGGTCATAATGTTCGGACGCCGCTTACCCCGATCGCCGCAATGCGTGAGCACGGATACCGGCGCGGATCAGGACAAATGCCATGCCCGAGAGGCTTGCCAGTCCGATGATCAGCGCGACGAAGATACCATAGTCGAACCGATAGCGGTCGGCGGCGGGGCTGTAAACGGTGCAGAAGAGGCGGATGCGGTTGACGATGCCGGAGACCGAGACAAGGTCGCTCCGGCGGCCGTAGACGAGTTCCTTCAATGGCTCGACCAGTGCCGGGGGCTCGAAGGCGCCGCCATAGATTTGGCGATAGACGCGGCCTTTTGCGTCGACGATCGTAGTCTGGGTTACATGCGAGAAGCCGCCGACCGAGGCGCGGAAGACGAACCCCGTATCGGCCGCCAGCCTGTTCACCGTCTCGCGATCGGTCGAAAGGAAGCGCCAGTTGGGCAGGACCGCGCCGCGCTCGCGGGCGAAAGCGCGCATCCGCTCGGGCGTGTCGCGGCTGGTGTCGAAGCCGACGGTGATCACCTCGAAGGATCGGGGCCCAAATGCATCCCGCGCGATCTGGATGCTTCGGTGCAACGTGCCGATCACCACCGGGCACGATTGGTTGCAGCCGGTGTAGACCAGGGTGACGATCAACGGTTTGCCGCGGAGCTGCGCCAATTGGATGGCGCGGCCGTCGGTGCCGACATAGCGGCCGTCACGCAAGGTGCGCCCAAGCGCAGCCTGGCTGATCGCCAGCGCCTTCTTCTCGTCGGTGACGATCGGCGGCTCGTCCGCCGCGGCCCGCATCGCCAGCGCCGAGAAGGTCAAAGCGCCCATTGCGAGGAGCCGGACCACGCTCACGACATCACCAGATAGTCGGCGACCGCCGCAAGCTGGAGCAATCCGAGCTGAAGCAGTGAGGCCTTGAAGTTGGCCATGGCGAACTTGCGGGTGGGCCGGCGCACGAAGGCGATGCTTGCGCGCAGGAAAAGGAAGCCGCCGAGCGCCGCGCCCAGACCATAGATCCAGCCAAGCCCGAAGAAGATCGGCGCAACCGAGAGCGCGACCAGGACCACGGTATGGGCGAGGATGATCTTGGCGGCCAGCGGGTTGCCGACCACGACCGGCAGCATCGGCACGTCGGCGCGCGCATACTCCTTATTGAGCGCGGCAGCGAGGCTCCAGAAATGCGGCGGCGTCCAAAGGAACAGCACGACGGCCAGGATCACCGGCGCCGGCGCCAGCATCGGGTCGACCGCCGAGGCGCCGGCCAGCACCGCGAAGCTGCCCGCCAGGCCGCCGACCACGATGTTCCACCAGGTGCGGCGCTTCAGCCAGATCGTGTAGACGATGCCGTAGACGAAGGCGCCCATGAAGACGTGGAACGCAGCGGCCAGGTTCGTCGCCAACGCCGCCGCCACGACCGCGACGGCGAGGATCAGCAAGATCGCCGAGAGCCACAGCGGCCCCGCCTGAAAGGCGCCGGTCACGAAGGGCCGGTTGCGCGTGCGCTCCATGCGCGCATCGAGATCGCGTTCGAAATACTGGTTGAGCGCACCGGCGCTCGCCGATGACGCCATCACCGCCAGCGCCAGAACCACGACTTTCCAGGCGGCTAGGTCCGGGCCCGGCGAGACCGCGATCCCCGCCAGCGCGCTCAGCATGATCGCAACGCCGATGCGCAGCTTGAACAGCGAAGCGATATGGCGGACGGTTTGGATCATGGTGTCTTGCGCCTCGCCGTGCCTGGGCTGCCGGCTGGATCGGACCAACGGCCGGACGGCGCGGTGCCGCCCGGCCGGATCCGACTTAGCGCAGCGGCCAGACGTCAGACAGGAACTTCCAGTTCACGAAGTAGTAGACGACGAAGGTGATGAAGAAGACCGACACCAGGATGATGGTGCCGGGAAGCTTCAACGTCGCTTCGCTGCCTGCTTTTGCGACCGGCGTTCCGGAAACCACCGTGGGGTTTGCCTGAACCGCCGCCGCATCGCGCTTGCCGCCGAAGAATATCGACATGAGCACGATCAGGACGAACGAGACCCCGCCCACCGTCGCCAATATGGCGGCCAGGCCGTTCAACGCCAGCATCAAATGGGCGATCGGCGCGTAGTCGAACTTGAGCGTGGCGTCGGCGAAGTTGATGTCCCAGTGCCGGCGCGAGACCCCGACGATGCCGCTGCCCATCATGAAGATGGCTATGCCAGCAGCGCCGAAACCGAACAGATAGGGCTGCCACTTGGCCAAGCCCTTCCAGACGATCTCGCGCTGCCAGACGAGCGGGATCACCGCATAGGTGATGCCCATGAAGGCTAGCGTCGTACCGGCGACCACGGTGCCGTGGAAGTGTCCGGGAACATAAAGGGTGTTGTGCACCAGGATGTTGATCTGCTCGGTGCCCATCACCACGCCCGAGATGCCGCCCAGGAAGCCGAAGAAAACCAGCGACATGAACATGCTGGAAAAGGCCGGGTTGCCCCACGGCGCCTTGCGCAACCATTCGAACGCGCCCTTGACGAAGCCATTGCGGCGTTGGGCGGCCTCGATCGCGCCCGGGATGCTCATGCCGTGGATCAGGCTGCCGAGCACGGCGAGATACAAGGCATAGCTGGTGTTGAAGATCTTCCATTCCGAACTCACGCCCGGCTCGACCAGAAGGTGGTGCGCCGAGGCGAGTTGCAGAAAGAGGATGTAGAGCAGGAAGGCGGTGCGGCTGACTTTCTCCGACAGCGGTTTCGCCCCCACCGTCATCGCCGCAATCGCGTACCAGACGGCCACCATCGCCGCCATGTTGATCTGCTGGGAGGAATGGCCCATGCCCCACCAGACCACCTTGTAGACCAGCGGATCGATCTCGGAGATCAGCCCGATCGACCAGAGGAAGGTCGGGATCAGGATGATCGCGCCGGAGGCGATGGTGAAGACGGCGATGATTGCGGCCGTCAAGGCACCGAAGGTGACGAGCGGGATAGAGCCCTCGTAAGTGCCCTCTTCCTTGGCGATGACCAGGGTGCCGAAGAAAACGAAACACCCGATCAGTGCGCCAACCGCAAACAGGATCAGCCCCAGATAGAAATGCGGCGCCGCTTTCAGCGGCACATAGGAGGTGAACATGACCGAGCTGTCGCCCTGCAGCACGGCGACGTTGGCCATCAACGCGCCGACCACCATCAGCACGAAGCCGAGCCAGGCTATCTTGGGCGTCGCCAGACGGCAGTTCAGCAGAACCGCCGAGGTAAAGTAGAGCAGCGCAATTTCGAAGAAGATGAGCCAGAACAGCAACACGTCCGCGCCATGCGCCGTCAGCGCCAGGTAGAAGAGCTCGCTGTCGAGCAGGTGAATCGTCTGCCAGCGGGTGAGCGCCACCAGCAGCCCGAACAAGCCGCCAACCGCCAAAAAGACGACGGCAACGAAGGCGTTCGCCTTGATCAGCCGCTGGGCGGCGAGATCGACGTGAAGGCCGGTCTCCAGACAGACACGATACGGTGAGACCGTGCCGGTGGCGGGGCCTGCAGCTGTTCCAGCTATAGCCATTGTTTCGTCCCCCTACTTGTCCACCACGATGATGCGCCCGGTCATCTGATGGTGGCCCAGACCGCAATATTCATTGCAGACGACCCCGAAGGTGCCCGTACGCGTCGGCGTGATTGTAATGACCATCTCGTAGCCTGGATGAATCTGCAGATTGATGTTCTCTGGTTGCAGCGAGAAGCCATGCTGCACATCGGCCGCGGAGAGATGCAGCCGGTAGCTCTTGCCCTTTTGGAACTCAAGGACCGGCCACCATTCGAACTGGCGGCCGAGCATGTAGACCTCGCTGCCGGCCGGCGGCTTGACGACCGGTATGCCGGTGTCACCAACCTCGCGCACTTTGTACTTGGCCACCATCGCCTCGGTACGCTTGACGAATTCTTCCTTGTGAATGCGGTAGGCCTCGTTCGACAGATTCTGATCTCCGGCGGCGTGCCAGTAGATCATCATGCCGAACATCACCAACCCCCACAGGAAGGCGATGGATATCCAGAGGATCTCCATGCCGTGGAGCGGCTCCTTCCACCAGAGCCTTTGTTCCGGCGGTGTAAGCGCCATGACGTATCCCCCTATTTCGCGATGGGTATTTGGGCGACTTCCATGACGCCCCACATCAGGTACAGCACCGCAGGTGTCGCGACGCCGAGGAACAGCAGCAAAAACGGATTGTCGAGCACGCGCTGCATGATCGGAACGCGCTCGCCGGCATCCTTCGGGCCTTCTGGCTGTTCTTCATTGGCCATCGCAACCTCCCACGCAATTCTGCGTAATTACCCCCTAAGACCGAGCGCAAAGCTGGCACAGGCATCGGGGCGCTGCCTTGACACAGGTCAAGTTCGCGCGCCGCGATTTGAACGTGAGCGCAAGCCGGCCAACGCCGCCGGTCGGCAACGGTCAGGCGGTGGTCAGGCGGTGGTCAGGCGGTGAGGTGACGAATGATGTAGAAAGATCCAACGGCAAGCGCAGACAGCAATGCGAAGAAGTAAACGGTGCGATACTCGAAACGCCGGCCCGCGGCACGTTCGGCCGTATCGATGACGCGGTCCGCAACCAGGTAAAGGACGATCGCTGCCACCGTGTAATAGATCACTTCCAACGCTTCACTCCACTCCGGCAAACGACCGCGCGCCGCGACCGCCTGGATGCCGTTGGCTGGACGCGGGGATGATACCCCCTTGCCAACGACTTGCGCGCAGCACAAGCTGCGGCTTCCGCCAAGTGTCTCGACAGGAGCGGCCTGAGAGGAATGACCTGGATCAATCGCGCCCTTATCGCCATCGCCGCGGCGCTCATCGTGTTCGCGATCGGGCGGTACGTATTGAAGAGCTGGATCTTCGCCGCGGCCGCGGCTGCCGTCGTCGTCCTTGTGCTCGGGGTCTACTTCGGTCGCGCGCCCCGGCGCCAGTGAAGGCGTCGTTGGGCGCAGCCCGCTTTAGCGGCTGAATGTCCGGCTGAGTGTCCGGCTGGCTGCCCGGCTGCCCGGCTGCCCGGTTCGGTGCCCGGGCTGGCTGGCTGGCCAATTGTTCGTGGGCCTAGCGATAGCGTCGGCGTCCGCCACGGCTTGTATTTCGCCGTGATCGCTTCGGCCCCGGTCATCCTCAACGTATCCTGGCGCGATCTGCGCGTTCGCGCCCAGCCATCTGGACGTCGAAGAACCGGTCGTGCTGCAAGAGATCGACGTGTCGAAGCGCCGAGAAGTCCGCTACTCTCGCAAGCCATCCAATTGAACGCGCAACGACCAATTGAGCGCGCGATGAAATGAGAGCCGGCCATGGACGTGCGAAAAACCCTGCTCATCAGGGAAATCATCGAGGCAGACGACGTTGGAAAGAAATGCGACCCCATTGTGCGGGTCGTTGCCGCCGCCGTGGTCCTCAATCCGTACGCCGGGCGCATCGTCGAGGACCTGTCACCCTTGTTCGACTTAAGCCGCCAGCTCGGCAGCCGATTGATGGATGAGGCGGTGGGAATGCTTTCCGGCCCGCCCGTGAGTTACGGCAAAGCGGCCATCGTCGGCACCGCTGGCGATATCGAACACGGCGCCGCGATGATCCATCCCAAATTGGGCAAGCCGATGCGCCTTGCGGTCGGCGGCGGCGAGGCGCTGATACCGTCGAATGCCAAGGTCGCAGCCGCGGGAGCGCCGATCGACCTGCCGCTCGGCCACAAGGACGAGGCCTGGTCGTTCAACCATTTCGATACGATGACGGTGATGGTTGCCGGCGCCCCTCGCCCGGAAGAGATCGTCCTGTGCATGGCTGTCGCCGATGGCGGGCGGCCGCATCCCCGGGTCGGCACGCGCCCGATAACCGATTGAACACAATTATATTGCGCACTGTTGTCAGATGCCGCGCGTAGCTGGCGCCCGCGCATCCACATGGGCCCGAGACAGAGACCCAATACCGCCCGTCAGTGCCTCGTCCAAGCTATTTGGATTGTTGTCTGGAGCGGATCACCTCGAGCAGGCCGTTGTTGAGCACCGCCGCCGCCTTGCGCGAGCCTTCAATAGTCCGCTGTTAAGAAGCGGGAATGAGGGCTGATTGAGGGATCATCGCGGCGTAAATAGCGGCGATGAATTTGCACAAGATTTTCCTCAACCACTTGAGGACGAGGCGGAGGTTGTAGCCGACGGCGCTCATGACGGCGTTGATCTGGTCGCCGAGGCGGCCTTTGAGGAAGTTGCGGGCGAGATGGCCATCGTTTTTGCAATGGCCGATGACGGGCTCGATGGCGGATCGCCGCCGGAGTTGCTTTTTGATCTGCCCGTGGACGCCGCGCTTCTGGCCCGATTTGAAGACCCGGTGGGGCTTCGGCGCATCGTGGCCCCGGTAGCCCTTGTCGACATAAGCCCGCTCGATCTCGCGGCCGGTCAGCGCCTCGGTTTCCTCGATGACCTCCTTCAGGGTGTGGCCGTCATAAGGATTGCCGGACAGGACCTTGGCATGGAGGATAAACTGGCCGCCTCTGCAGCGTTTGTTGGTGGTGGTGAGCGAGACCTTGACGCCGAACTCGTACGGTGCCCGGGCCTTGCCCTTGCCGATGCACTCGGTCTCCGGGGCGAGCCAGGAATAAAGTTTCCAGCCGCGCTGACGCTGCTTCTGGCCGCGGATTTGCGCGGCCCGGCCAAGGGGAACGGCGAAGATCTCCTGTAGACCCTCGTCGCCGTCGATCTTGCGCCGGATGTCCCGGATGATCCGGCCCAGGCGGGTGCGCAGGAACTTGATTTGCCGGTTATGGCGCTTGAACTGCTTGGCGTGGGCGTAGCGCCCGGCCATCATCGCCGCCCGTCTGGCGAGGCGCGCATAAGACTGACGGAGCGGCACATCATGCTCCATTGTAGGGCTCTGGCCGCTGACGGCGAGCGGTGATCCCAGGTATTGGTCGCTCGCCATCGCCGCGTTGTTCGCGGCACTCGGACTGTTCGTCCCCAAGGCGCTCCGCCCCTTGAACATAGTGTGGTTCAAGTTCGGCATGGTGTTGAGCGCCATAGTTTCGCCCATCGTCATGGGTCTTCTGTTCTTTGTGGCGGTGACACCGACAGGTCTCATCATGCGCCTGAAGAACCGGGATCTCATCAACAGAAAGCTGGATCGGAAAGCCGAGAGCTATTGGATCAAGCGCGACGAACCGGTTGGTTCCATGAAGAATCAATATTGAGGCAGATATGTCGTTTCTAATCGAGCTTTGGAGTTTTCTGAGGGTCCGCAAAAAGTTCTGGCTGGTGCCGATTCTGGTCATGATGGTGTTGTTCGGCGGACTGATCGTGCTGACGCAGGGCTCTGCTGTCGCGCCGTTCATCTATACGCTTTTCTAGACCGATAAAGCAGGCCCAAATTGACCGCAATACTCGGAATCTCCGCATTCTATCACGATAGTGCGGCAGCTCTGGTCGTCGACGGCGAGGTAATCGCCGCGGCGCAGGAAGAACGCTTCACGCGCAAGAAGCACGATGCGCGATATCCGCATAACGCGGCCGAGTACGTGCTGGGCGAGGCCGGCCTCACCCTCAATGAGGTCGATCACGTCGCCTTCTACGACAAGCCCTTCTTGAAGTTCGAGCGCTTGCTCGAGACCTATGTGGCGGTGGCGCCGCGCGGCTTCCAGTCCTTCAGGATGGCGATGCCGGTGTGGTTGCGCGAAAAGCTGTTCCAGAAGGATCTGTTGTTCAAGGAATTGAAGAAGCAGGAAAAGTCCTTCAAGGACCGTTCCAAGCTCCTGTTTTCCGAGCATCATTTCAGCCACGCGGCCAGCGCCTATTACCCCTCGCCGTTCGACGAAGCCATCGTGCTGACGCTGGACGGCGTTGGCGAGTGGGCAACGACGACGGTGGCGATCGGTCGCGGCAAGGATCTGGACATCGTCAAGGAGATCCATTTCCCACACTCGGTCGGGCTGCTCTATTCGGCCTTCACCTATTACACCGGCTTCAGGGTCAACAGCGGCGAATACAAAGTGATGGGACTGGCGCCCTACGGTGAGCCGCGCTTCAAGGATGCGATCCTCGACAAGCTTGTCGATTTGAAGGATGACGGCTCGTTTCGGCTCGATCAGGACTATTTCAACTACGCCACCGGCCTGACGATGACCAACGACAAGTTCGCCGAATTGTTCGGCGAGCCCGTGCGCGAGCCGGACAAGGATCGTCTGACCCAGTTTCACATGGATGTTGCCGCTTCGATCCAGGCGGTAACCGAAGAGGTCGTACTCCGACTAACCAAGCATTTGGCCAGCGAGTACAAGATCAACAAGCTTTGCATGGCCGGCGGTGTAGCGCTGAACTGTGTCGCGAACGGCAAGATCCTCCGCGAGGGCGCCTTCGACGATATCTGGATCCAGCCCGCTGCCGGTGATGCCGGCGGCGCCGTCGGCGCGGCGCTGGCCGCATGGCACAAGGAACTGGGCAACGAACGTACGGTTGTGCCGGGCGACGCCATGAAGGGCTCCTATCTCGGCCCGACCTACAGCCAGGACGAAATCGAAGAGCGGCTGACCCGCTGCGGCGCCGTCTTCGAGACGGTTTCCGAGCAGGATAGGATCAATGCGACGGCTCAGGCGCTCGCCGACGAACAGGCGGTGGGATGGTTCCAGGGGCGCATGGATGGAGTTTGGTCCAAGAGCGCTTGGCGGCCGCTCCATTCTGGGCGATCCGCGCTCCGCCGGCATGCAGAAGACCCTCAACCTCAAGGTCAAATACCGCGAGAGCTTCAGACCCTTTGCGCCCTCGGTGCTGCGGGAGAACGTGGGCGAGTGGTTCGAGCTTGAACACGACAGCCCCTACATGCTGCTCGTCGCCGACGTTCAGGAGAAGCTGCGGCGTGAGATGAGCGATGATGAAAGCGCGCTGTTCGGGATCGACAAACTGAACATCAAACGCTCCGAAATTCCCGCCGTGACCCATGTTGACTATTCCGCGCGGGTTCAAACGGTGCACAAGGAAACAAATCCGCGCTACCACGCGCTGATCTCGGCGTTTCAGGCCTTGACCGGCTGCCCGGTCGTGGTGAACACTAGCTTCAACGTCCGCGGCGAGCCGATTGTCTGTACGCCTGAGGACGCTTTCCACTGTTTCATGGGCACCGAGCTGGATCTTCTCAGCGTCGGCAACTGCGTGCTCAAGAAGGACCAGCAGAACCCGGAGCTGAAGACCAGCTACCACGACGCATTTGAGCTCGACTGACCGGCGCGGCGGGGCCGCCGGTCCGATAACGGCCTTGCCGGCGACATAGGCTGGCGCCGGCGACGCCGATCTTTCGCCGGCGCCCCGGCAATACGGCGGCGGGCGATCTCCAACCAAAAAAGTTTTGTCAGGTCGGCAGGCCCAGTTCCGCCGGGCGGGCGAATGGCGGCCACCGCCGCCCGTTACTCGGCAGCCTGCGCCGCCGCGGCCGTTCCTGCCTGACGGCCGAAGACCGCACCGGACAGAAGGCCGGTTCCGCCCGGATAGTTGAAGTAGAAGATGCCGCCGACGAGCTCGCCGGCGGCATACAAGCCCGGCATCGGCTGAAGGTCGGTGTCGATCACCTGCCCCGTCGTCGGCACGATCCGCAAGCCGCCGAAGGTGAAGGTGATGCCGCAGCCGATCTGATAGGCCTCGAAGGGCGGCGCGTCGATCGTGTTGGCCCAGTTGGATTTCGCCACCGCCAGGCCCTCGGTCGCGCGCCCGTCCTTGACGTTGGGATTGAACGGCGTGTCGGTGTTGACCGCGGCGTTGTAGGCGGCGATCTCGTCGAGGAACGCCTTGGGCTCGACGCCCTCGAGCTTTGCGGCTAGATCCTCCAGCGTGTCGGCGCTGACCTTGGTCACCTGCTTGATCCGGTATTCGTCACGCAAGAGGTGAGCGACCTTCGCATCGAAAACCTGCCAGGCGAGCTGGTCGGGCTGCTCCAACACCACGCGGCCATACTTGGCGTAAGTGTAGTTGCGGAAGTCGGCGCCCTCGTCGACGAAGCGCCGGCCATGCGCGTTGACCATGATGCCGAAGGGATAGGAGTGCTTCTGGAAGCCGTCGCCCACCGCCAGATCGCCGAACTCGGGCGCGTTGTAGTCCCAGCCGACCGCGTGGCAGCCCGACCAGTTGCCGAACGGGCTGGCGCCGATATCGAGGGCCATGCGGATGCCGTCGCCGGTGTTGAAACGGCTGCCGCGCACCTTGGCCATCTCCCAGCCGGGACCCAGATAGCGCGTGCGCCACTCGGTATTGGCCTCAAAGCCGCCGCTGGCGACGATCACGGCTTTGGCGGCAAGATCGTAAATCTCACCGCCCGACCGCACCCGCACGCCGGTGACGGCATGGCCGTCATGCTCGAAGGCGATGACCCGCGCGCCGTAGCGGATCTCGATGCCGGCCGCCAGCGCCAGCTCGGTCTGCCGGTCGACCAGCCCCGGCCCGCCGCCCCAGGCCTCGATAGTGAGCCCGCCCCAGAACTTGAACATGCCGTCGACCTTGAAGGCCTGGCGCCCGTAGATCGGCTGGAAGCGCACGCCCTTGTCACGCAGCCAGCTCATGGTCTCGAACGACTTCATGACGAGCGCTTCGCACAGCGCCGGATCGCTGCGGTAGCGGGTGACCCGGAACATGTCGTCGTAGAACTGATCGGTCGTGTAGGTGCCGAAATCGGTGCGGGCGATCTCATCCTCGCTGAGGTCGGGGACGATGCGGCGGATATCG
>Ga0209633_10005506_pt1 | contig 11087 bp, 11 predicted proteins | sample Cruoilmetagenom1_FD_187290 | JGI IMG/M metagenome (GOLD analysis project Ga0209633, IMG submission 187290) | Oil polluted marine microbial communities from Coal Oil Point, Santa Barbara, California, USA - Sample 1 (SPAdes) (version 2) | ecosystem: Environmental > Aquatic > Marine > Oil seeps ... | reverse complement strand
CTTTTGCAATCTCATATGTGTTTAAAAACTCTTCTTCAGTTTCACCTGGAAAACCAACCATTATATCGGAGCCTATTGCTGCCTCAGGGATTCTTTGTCTTATTTTGCTTGTAAGGTCGAGAAATTTCTCAGGACCATATCGCCTTCTCATTGCCTTTAGTACTTTTGCATCGCCGCTTTGAAGAGCAATATGAAACTGGGGACAGATTGTTTCAGAATCTGCAATAAAATCTATTAGATCTAATTCTGTATCTGCCGGGTCTAAAGACGTAAGCCTGACTCGGTTTACAATCTTCTCATTCTCTATGTGGCGGAGTAATTCAAAAAAGCTAGTCCCGATATCTCTGCCGTAGCTTGCAATATGAACGCCGGTTAATACAATTTCTTTATATCCAGACTCAGCTAGCTTTTCCATACGAGTTAGAATTTCAGGAATATCTAGGCTTCTGGAACGCCCCCTTGCGCGCGGGATGATGCAAAATGTGCAGGCATAGTTACAGCCGTCCTGTACTTTTAGGAAAGCTCTTGTTCTTCCAGGAAATATTTCTATATCAGGAGATTCAAAGCCTTTTTTCTTCTCTTTAAAAATATCAGATATAAATACCTTAGGTTCTTCTTGGCGTTTACCTTCTCTTATTATTTTTAAGAGTGAAGAAAATTTATGCGAATTCCCTATTACGTAATCAACCCCTTGAACCTCTTTCAGCTCTTCAGGGGAGACCTGGGCATAACAGCCTGTTACCACTACTAGTCCATCAGGGTTAGCCCTCTTGGCACGGTTTATATAGTTTCTAGCTTCCGCGTCAGCTCTATGGGTAACAGTGCAAGTGTCTATAACATATACATCAGCTTTATCAGAAAACGGAACTTTCTCGTACTTGCTCTTAGGGAGTTGATTAAGTATGACTGCTGTGTCGTACTGATTTACCTTACAGCCTAATGTGACAATAGAAATACTCTTCATTATAAGACCCTGTTTATCCAACCGCCGCCGAGCACTTCTTTGTTTTTATATAAAACAACGGCTTGCCCAGGTGTAATGGCACGCTGGGGGTTTGTGAATTCTACATCTGCTTCGTTATTTGAGTTTATTCTAACAACGGCATCATCTTCGTGGTGTCTGTTTCTTATTTTAGCTTTAACCAAAAGCTCTCCGTCAGCATATAAATCATTAATATCTATTTTTGTCCTATCCACCCAGGAGAGGTTTTCTGCAATTAGTTTAGAACTGTAAATTTTGTCTTCTTCTCCAACAACAAGACGGTTTTCTTTGGAATCTATACCTACCACGTACATAGGTTTTCCTGTAGCTATGCCTAGCCCTCTTCTTTGTCCAACAGTAAAGTAGTATATACCTTTATGCTTGCCCAAAACTTCCCCTTGGGTATTCACAATGTCTCCTTGCTTTTCTGGAAATGCGTTATTACTGATTAAATAATCCCTATAGTTATCAGAGGGCACAAAACAAACTCCGGTACTATCGGGTTTATCTGCTAATTTCAAATTATATCCTCGGGCAAGATCTCTAACTTCGTTCTTATTTAATGAACCTAGAGGGAACATTAGTTTAGATAATTCTTTTTGTTTTAATGTGTATAAAAAGTAGGTTTGGTCTTTATTCTCATCATCCGCTTTGCTTAATTTATATGTGCCGTTATTGTTTTCTATTTTTGCATAATGGCCGGTTGCTAAATAATCAGCTCCAAGCTCAAGCGCCCGTTTTAAAAGCAGGTCAAACTTCACATACTGATTGCACAGAACACATGGAATAGGAGTCTTGCCTGATTCGTATTTCTCTACATAATCTTTCAATACATATTCTTTAAAGAAATCAATAAAGTTCACAACATAATGTGGTATATCAAGCTCCTGTGCTACTCTTCTAGCATCTATTACATGATCCAGTGAGCAGCATCCTCCCTCGGCATCCTTATAATCCAATAGCTGCATGGTTATGCCAATAACCTCATGGCCTTGTTCCTTAAGGAGTGCGGCTACGGTGGTGCTGTCTACCCCTCCGCTCATTGCAACAACTATTCTTTTTCTATCCATAGTTATATAAGAGATTACCTAAGCTCTATATGTGAAACAAATTTGTATTGTTATTGGGAAAGGCTGGTATTGTTGAAATTAACTTGTGGTAGTTCTTTAAACTAGGCCCTCTTCTACACCTACAATCGAGTAGTAGGATTCTCCACCGAGAGTGAGCTCTCTAGCTTCTACATACTCACTTACTGATAAATACATATCTGAGCTGACTATAACTCTCCATATCGGGGCTAAATCGCAAATACTTTTGGCAGAGTCAGTTACGGCTTTTATGCCCTGAGGAACTCCATTATCCCCATAAACATTTAATGTCTTGGAACCAATTCCTATTTTGCCGCTAATGGCGACCTTGCCTTCTAGTTTTCTTTCTCTTGTTATGGTTGCTAAGTGCTGAAGGACTTCTACCGCAGAACAAATTGCTCTTAATTCAGGGTTTGTTTGTTCTTCAGGGGCATTGAAAAATGCAACAATTTCATCTTTCATAAGAGCTTCAATTACACCACCATAGTTTGAAATTATTGAAGATGCAGATTTCCTGTAATCGGCTAGAAATGCATTGAACTCTGATGAGTCAAGAGTAGATGTAAGATCTTGAAAGTCTGCTATTTTAGCTACTATAACTGTGACTCTTCTATTTTTAGTTTCCTCTACCTCGTCTTCACTCTCGTCAGCCTCAATAAGAGTAGGTTGAAAAATGGGTTCTTCAGGTGGTTCTACCTCAGCCTTTCTTTTGAGTAAATCTAGCATTTGATTATAGGTTTCAAATGCCCTTATCATTGTTACATCATCTCCTGCTTCACTTGAATCAAGCTTGGTAGCTAAATCACCTCTTGATACTCTTTTCATTCCTGCTATCAGTTTTTCAATAGTGCCTGATTTGCCGTTAGAAAGAAATGATAGCAAAAAGAGAACTATTATAGAGACAACAAGCCCTATTAAGCCGCTCCAGATTGCTGTAGATATAGAAAGACTTTTAAAGTCTGTTCCGGCTAGTCCTATTAATATGGTCGAGTTCTCTGATGTAGTGATCGGGAGTATCTCCAAGTTATCCCCATCATCATTCCCAAGACTTTCTTGTAACACACCTTCAGAATCTACAAGTTTAATAAAATAAACATCTTGTCTTGAATTTAATATGTTTTCAGCGGTTTCTGGAAAGCCGGTATTTGAGTTACTAAAGAGTTTAACAAGATCTTGAGTCTTTTGTTCAGTAACAGTGGAGTTGAAATAATAAGAGCTGAATAATGAAATTGCTACAGATAATATGATGAAAACAGCGACTAAAAATATAGATATGCCGGTTCCGGGCTTAGTCATTTTGGTACCTGGTCCCATACTCATCGCGCTCCGAATTTATAGTTAGATTGATGAAATTTTGAGTTGGCATAATCAAACTTCATAATTTCTATAATACAAATTTAAAAAGAATTAGTAAAGAAGAATTACACAAAAGCCTGTATTTAATATTTTAAGAACCCTACCAGCACAAAAATTACAACAAATTATTTGCTAATAATATCTTCTGCAGAATTGCCGGTTAAGTCCATTTGAGTCTGTGTAGCTAAAATCACTCATTCCTCAAAAGTCTAATTTGTTAAGGGCTGTATGTTTATTTTAGTTCTGTTGTTTGCAAACTTCTGAAATTCAACTGTGCCGTCTATTAGTGCAAATAAGGTATGATCCCTACCCATCCCAACATTGTTTCCCGGATGGAACCTCGTGCCCCTTTGTCTGGCAAGTATATTTCCAGCAATTACTCTTTCGCCACCAAACTTTTTAACACCAAGCCTTTTTCCTGCTGAGTCTCTTCCGTTTCTACTACTTCCGCCGCCTTTTTTTGTTGACAATTGTATCTACCTCCTAATTCAAAATATCTGTTATTTCGACTGTTGTGTAGCGCTGACGATGACCGTTTTTATTGCGGTAATCTTTTCTTCTCTTAAATTTAAAAACTATTATTTTCTTGCCTTTCTTTTCTTGAACTATTTTTGCTTTAACAACTGCTTTTTCTACAACAGGGGAGCCAATTTGTACTTCCCCTTTGTCGTTAGAGATCATAAGTACTTCATTAAATTCAATTGCATCCCCCGGATTACCTGCCAGAAGTTCGACATCTAATATGTCTCCTGGGTTAACGGTGTACTGCTTCCCGCCTGTTTTAATAACTGCTTGCATTATAACATTCCTCCGAATTTACTAAAAGACTAACTATATAGAGTAAAGCACTAACATTATTCCATTATTTATATAGTGTTGTCAAATATTTTCGTAATATTCTTGATAGTTTTCAATGAATATCTAATTTCTGCATAGATTATACCTCAAATTCTAGTAATTGCACTATGATTCTTGATTTTGGTTTGCATAATACTTATGAGTAGTTAAGACATGTTGTAGATGTACGCACTAATATGTAGGCTCAGAGGTGCTGATTCAAGATTTATATGGCCTGAGGGAATTGAAGAGCAAGTTCCTCTGAATAATTAGTTTACTTATATTTGTTATAAGCTCGAGCTAATTTTTCATCATACTTGTTAGTTTTATATCCAGGTCCGTTGTAGCGTCTTGCAAATCCGGCCCAATCCTTACTCTTTAAATATTTAGACAAATTGTTGGTTAATATGAAGCGTCCAAAAGCTTTTAGGTGTTCCCCTTCGCTCTTGCCCATAAGCCTTACAAAATCTTTTACACTCTTATAGCCTAGGCTTTCCCAGTGATAACCCATAATTTGAAAAAGTCCCCAGGAGGCTGACTCAAGAGCTGCATTCTCATGAATTTTCTTTGCCTTGTCTAACCTCTGGTGCTCCCTTGCTCCTCCAAAGTAGTGCTCTCTGGTCCAGCGGCTATACAGAATGTTTTCATTGCCCTCTTTTAGAGTATTTGGATCAAGCCCATGTTTCTTGAGTTGACGCCAAAATACATGTCCTTCAAAAAGTATCTTAGGTTTATCCCCGGAGAACCCCTGCCCGCTTGACTCAACTTCATTTACTGCTTTGATAACTGCCAATTCAACGCCAAGATCTTTTGCCACTGAATTGAGATCTGACTCTGCTAGAAAGCGCGACTTTAATTCGAGGGGGTTTTCTGGTTCCTCGCTCAGTAAAGTACGCCATGTCTTTTGTCCTACTATCCCGTCTACAACAAGTTTGTTCTCTCTTTGAAAATCCATTACTGCTGCTTCTGTCATTGGTCCAAAAGCTCCATCTGCAGCAATATCATAGCCAGCTTTAATTAAAAAGCTCTGCAGTAGAATGACAGAGTCAGTCTTAGATGTATTTCTTCTAATGGTTTCCATTGCGCACCCTACTTATAATAAGTTTGTTTTGAATTCTGCTCCGCCATCTGGCGCAGAATTCATAGTTAGTTTAATACTTTTAATTCTCTAAAACTAGATTAAACACTGAAGAATCGACACTTACTTTGTCCCTTAGCTTTTCATGTACTGCTATATATATCCTATCTCCATGGCGTGAAAGTCTCTTGAATAACTGATTCATATGCTGACGCTGTGTTTCATGAAAATGATCAATGTTTAACGTAATCGAAGAGGAAGTATTTTGGAGCACTTTCTCCAGATGAGGTGCTACGTGTTCAAAAAAGTCCTGATCCATTATTCCTTTTATTGATATGGATATGTTAGCGGCTGTGTTTTTTACTTTGTTTAATGAAACTTCAAGCGCTCCCTTGTTCATATAAGGTTGAAAGGATTTTTCTATTGATTCAGAATAGGACTCTGCAAGAACGTTATTCTCTTCAAACTCTTTAATAAAATGGCGATCTACATAATCTTTCATTGATATGCCAACTGTCCAGTCCTGGATTACCATAGGAATTTGTTTTGGGTTTCTAAATGGAATGGTTCTAAGGAAATGATAAACTCGTCTGGGGCCGCCTTTTAGAATGCCGTTGGTCATAAACTTCCCAAAAACGCCGGCTTGGTCTTTTAGCGTGTAAGTGCTTTTGAAGATCGGATTTTTAAGGTGGACCAATTTATTGTTTATTCTGTCAGCAATGATTTTGTCATCTAACAGTCTGTAGTAAAGGTTACGGTAGCCTTCCACCATTTCTTCGTATGACATCTGTTTGGGAATCATATTGGTGCCTAATTTAGTATTATCGGTGCCACTAGCCTCTTTAATCAGTCTGCCGTCTTTTTCCAGTCTTTCGTAAAGAGGTGTTTTGGGCACAGCGGTTAAGAGGCCAACCATTGCGGTTTGGATGCCGGAGTTCTGAATAAAATTGTACTGCAGATCAAAGGTTCTAACAGTGTCGTTATCGAATCCGATAATGAAACCCGCAAGCACCTCTATTCCATAGGAGTAGACATGATGTATTGATGAGAGAATGTCTGAGCGTGTGTTTTGGAATTTCAATGTTTCTTTCAGGCTTTCTTCGTCAGGGGATTCTATTCCGATAAATACCCAGCCAAAGTTTGCCTCGGTAAAGAGCTGCAGCAGCTCATCATCTTGAGCCAGGTTTAACGAAGCCTCAGTTCCAAAAAGAAACTCGTAGTTATGCTCTAATTGGTAGTCTCTCAAGTAAGACATTAGTTTTTTAGCTTGTGGTTTATTGCCTATCAAATTATCATCAACAAAAAATACGTTTGTTACATTTAACTTCCTTAGTTCATCCAACTCTTTGCCGACTTGTTCACATGATTTTATCCTTGGCTTGCGTCCAAACATGACAATGATGTCGCAAAACTCGCATCTATATGGACAGCCCCTTGAGTACTGGAGACTTACAGCTTGGTATTTATCAATATTTAAAAGATCAAATCTCGGTGTTGGAGAGTCTTCAAGGGAAACTTCATTAGTTTCTTTGTAGAGAGCTCTGTGTTTGCCGTCTTCAAAGTCGCTACAAAATTCCTTCCAAATATATTCCGCTTCTCCTGAAATTACCGCGTCAGCAAGCGTCTCGTAGTATTCCGGACAAAGTGATGCGTAACTGCCTCCAGCAACTACGAAATGTCCTTGGTTTCTATAGAACTTTAATAGTTCGCTTTGCCGTTTGAATTGAACACCCATACCACATATACCGATGATATCTGCTTTAGGGTTTAAGGGGATTGATTCTATATTTTCATCCACTATTTCAATTTCCCAGTCTTGGGGGGTTAGAGCCGCTAATGTTGCCAAACCCAGTGGTGGATTTATGGTCCTGATGTCATTTGGCATGATATTATCTACAGCCCATTTAAAACTCCAAAAACTTTCAGGAAATCTTGGGTTAATTAATAGTAATTTCATATTCACCCCGTTTGATCATTACTTCCGATATTCTATAGTGATTCTAGATTATTTTATTGTTATAATCAATACACTTTATATCTGTATTAACTTGCTTGTGGGATCAAATAAATATAGACTAGCAAAGAATTTTTACCACTTAGAGTCTTTGAATAGCAGACAGTAATATCATATTTGGTTGAAATGACAGTTAAAAATCCAGAAATATTCCTTAAAATAGCTAGAGAACCGATGAGTGCTTTAACACATTTTATAGCATTTCTAGGAGCTTTGTTTGGCCTCTTCGTACTTTTGTATATCTCCATCTATCCAGTAGTTAAACCCCTTCATATTATTACATTTTCTATATTTGGTTTGGGAATGATGATGGTCTACGCGGCAAGCACTATTTATCATACTTTATATCTATCTGAGAATGGTATAAAGAGGCTAAAAAAGGTTGATCATAAGATGATATTTGTATTTATAGCTTCTACTTATACTCCAATATGTCTTATAGCATTAAAAGGGTTTTGGGGTTGGAGTTTGTTGGTCATTATATGGGCGCTAGCAATAGTAGGAATATTAATAAAAATCTTCTGGATTCATGCTCCAAGATGGTTTTCTTCCGTAATTTATGTTGTTGCCGGCTGGATTGCTCTAATTTACCTTTTTCCTTTAATTGATGCACTGGGCACTGCAGGATCCTTGTGGTTATTTATAGGAGGAGGCTTTTATACAATTGGCGCAGTAGTCTATGCTATTGGCAAACCTGACCCTTTCCCTGGATTCTTTGGCTTTCATGAGGTCTTTCATGTTTTTATAATGATAGGAAGCGCTATGCACTTTTGGCTTATGTATGAATATGTATCTAAGTTTTAAATACTCTTTATGTTTTAATCAAAGGTTCAACTGATACAATAATTCCTGTTTTGTCTGAATAGACAAATTCCCCTGGGGTAAAAGTAACACCGCCAAAGGTAATTGGAATGTTTATTTCTCCGATCCCTTTTCTTTGAGTTTTAAGAGGAATTGAGTTTAGGGCCTTAACGCCTATCTCCATAGAATTAATTGGCTCAACGTCCCTAATACTTCCGAAAACAATGAATCCTTCCCATCCATTATTTAGTGCGGCTTCGGCTATCAGATCTCCCAAAAGAGCCTTATTTAATGATCCCCCTCCATCAATAACCATCACCTTGCCCTCTCCATTAGTGCCAGCACTTTCTTTGACTCGAGAGTTATCTTCAAAACATTTCACAGTAACAATTTCACCCCCAAACGAGGATTTGCCACCGTAGTTTCTAAAAATTGGATCTACAATTCTTGCTAAATCCGGATAAGCATCGCACAAGTCAGGTGTAGATATATTCATTTTCTATGCTCCATAGAATCTTTGTCTTAAGTTTCTGATGTAAATGTTGCTTGGATTTTTTCTACCACAGTTTTTTGGGATAATCAAAGCTGACTAATTTAGCACTCTTTCTCCCCACCTTGTTCCAAGAGTCTTTAGCGAATTCTAATACTGCGATTCCACATGTAGGGATATTGTCAATATCGGATCCCGAAAGAAAGTTTGTGAGATCTGTGATTGCTGGATTATGTCCTACTATCATAACCTTGTTATAGGAGTCGCTAATTGATTTAATTGCATTTAATAACTCTTCAGAGCTGAAAGTATATATGTCATCATCGACAATTATTTCAGAAGGTTTAATTCCAATTTTGACAGAAATTAACCTGGCTGTAGTTAACGCCCTGAGACCTGAGCTTGAGTATATAACTTCAGGCAATATTCTTTGTTTTGCCATATGATCGCCCATTTTGGGTGCGTCTTTATTGCCTCGTTTGTTAAGAGGTCTTTGTATGTCATTTAAAGTAGAGTCACTCCAGCTAGACTTTGCGTGTCTTACCAAAATTAATGTTTTTTGTTTTGCCATTGGTTAGAAACCATTTTACCTATCTATAAGATGTGTACAAATAGATCATTATGACCAGGGTTCCCTGTAATAATAAACAAAATTTGCAACTTTAGGACGTTCAGTCCATCCTAACTTTTTATAAAATCCTGCTTGATAGGAAGGCTTTTCCTTACCATTAGTAAGCATGAGCCTCATACATCCTCTCTTCTCTCCTTCATCCATAACATGCTTCACCAGAGCGCTCCCTGCCCCTTTACCGCTTGCAGAAGGACTAACAAACACATCAGACACATACCCTTCCCAGCTTCCCAACATTACAAACGGAACCCAGTGAACGTTGGTAAATCCTATTGCTTTATTCTCTTCATCAACAGCTACGATTATCGTATGTCCGTCAGGGTCTTGATTACAGTGAATAATAAGATCTTTAATAGGAGAAGACACTTCTTCAATAGACATATTATTTCGTCTTTCTGACCAACCTATCTCTCTTAAAATTTCAGCCATGCTAACTGCGTCTTCTGTTTGAGCTAACCTTATAGTTACATTTGCCATATAGACTCCTTAAATCGTTTTAAAGTAAGGATATCAAAATATTGTTGTAAAGGGAAAAATTCCGCTCAAATATATTAATTGAGACCGAGCAACCTGATCATGCCCTTTTAGCCAATCTGTCCTTATTGTAACAAACTTAATCTGTGTTAAATTTTATTTAGGGGGATGTTAATATGTTTAGATGCACAAGTCTTACTTTGTCAATAAGTTTTATCCTGTTTTTCTGTTGTGCCTTGATTGTTAAGGCGCAAACACCAACGCTCATTCCTGATGCTCCGTCGCTGGACCGTGATATGAACCTGGTATTTAACGGCAGTTTTGAAGAGCTTCACCTTACAGGTGGGTTTGAATCTATATTTACACCAAGTGTCGACGGAGACGGTGTATACTATATAATAGACATATCTGATAGGGAGCCGTATGCCATACCTGAGGGGTGGACAACTTCAGGCGGCGGATCCATGACTTACGCGAGCTGGGGGAATAATATTATAAACACTTTTGTAGGCAATACTGTTATGGGACAGGCACAATCTGATCCGAATATAAACGGGGAAAGAACTGTTTATATGGGCAATTCCTTTGTAGAGTCGATTTTGGAGGTCCCTGAATTTTTACCTACCGGAGAGGTAGTGTTTAACTCTGAGCCCACTATTGTAACAAGACCTGGATTTGATGAGCCCGTAAGAATTACGCAAAATTTAACTGGTCTTATCCCTGACGGAACATACAGAATGAGCTTTTGGGTCTCGGGCGAAAACTCGGTAGATATTAATTTCCCTATCACCAGACATGAAGGTTTTTTTGGCTTCGAATTGGAGGGTTATGACACGATGTATTTAGTAATACCGCCGGGAGTTGCTCTGGAGCCGCCTGGTTTTCCGCATATTTTTGGAGACGATACCTCTCACGTATACACGGTTGAATTTGAGGCTGTAGATACTGAAATGGAATTAGCTTTTATTAACTGGGGGCACTTTGTAAATGAGAACAGCCTACCTCAGTTCAGGACCATCGGGTGGTCATTAAGTAGCACACCCGAAGTTATACTTGATGATGTAATAATAAACTTGGTAGCTGTACCAAGAAATGTTCCTACCCTCTCTGAGTGGGGGTTAATTATAATGGCAGTGATGTTTGGAATGCTCAGCCTGTTTGTGATTCGCAAAAGACAGCGCTCAATAAGCTAGGAGTTCTATAAAATTTAAGGGGCTGTACCAGATAACTACAATCGGTTATAGGTACAGTAAATGCGAAAGAGCAGATTAAGCAAAGAGAAACAACAGCGATTGATGGAGCATTTTGTGGCAGGTACAACAGCGCGATGTGCGGC
>Ga0209633_10005505_pt1 | contig 11089 bp, 13 predicted proteins | sample Cruoilmetagenom1_FD_187290 | JGI IMG/M metagenome (GOLD analysis project Ga0209633, IMG submission 187290) | Oil polluted marine microbial communities from Coal Oil Point, Santa Barbara, California, USA - Sample 1 (SPAdes) (version 2) | ecosystem: Environmental > Aquatic > Marine > Oil seeps ... | reverse complement strand
TGGTTACTCTCCGATTTGAATGGTTAACTATAAATGCCAATATCGCTATGATGCTATTTGGACACCTCTAATAATTCGTAGTTTGTCCGAGTTCAAGGCAGATGATTTTCGAGAACCGCAGTGTATATGGAATACATGAGGATCGCAGAAAATTATCCAACGCCGAAATCGGACAAAAAGGCAATTATTAGAGGTGCCCATTTGATGTAATACTGACTATAACCTTTTAGAATGACATACCTGGTTTTTTTCATCAAGATTTTATTGTGGTTTTGGTAAATAGCACATAAGATCTGATTAATTTGGAAACCAAAAGGTTCCCGGTTGTAATATCTCTGATTTCCCGGTCAGCTTGTTTTTGCTGAGTTTTTTAAGTAACAAATAAATCTGTTGAGCGGCATCTTGTTGCTGTTTGCCCCATTGATTTATTCGGCCATCGCAATAGCGTTTTCGGAGCAATTGTTGAGTTGTGGTTGAGCTGGTTTTGGTTAGTGGAATAATATGTTGCCAGGTTGAATCTGAATTACAGATAGAATCTTTAGCGACTTGAGTGGCTCTAAAAAAACGTTTGATAGCGTTTTGGTGTTGATCAGCCCAGCTTTGTTTAAATACGTAGCCTAAAAGTGGCACGGATACCGGAATACCTAAGTCCTTTATTATATTTTTACCATCTATAATTTGATGAAAGCCTTGCGCTTCAAGGCGAGCAGCATAATGCCAGTAAGTGATAATGGCATCTAGGCGACCCTGTGAAAGTTCCTGATTAAGTAGTGGGGGGGCGGCAAAAACTTTTTTATTGGCTTGATTCAGGTCGATGGTTTGTTTTTTTGCCAAAGCTTGTAATAACAACCAGTTTTTGTCCAGCTCACCTCCAGCTATGCCAATGCGCTTTCCTTTGAGGTCTGGTAATGAGGTTATATTGCTTTGCTTGTTAACGACCAAAGCACCCGCAGTGTTGGAATAGGGGTAGAAGGTCAAATTGAAACCGGCTGTGCGTTGTCTGGAAACCCATATCCAATCTGAAACAATCATATCCACAGAATTTGCAAGTAACGAAATTTTACCTGCCTGAGGGTTGGCAACTGCTTGAATTTCGATGCGGTATTCATCTGTTTCGATGAGTTCTAGTTTAGTTAATACCGTTAATTCCCAGTTGACAGTGCCAAAAGGCAGTACGCCTAATCGAATAATAGATTTTTCGGCCGCGATAAGGCTTTGGCTTACTATGCAGGCAAGCAAGAGAGCATGGAATAAAATTTTCATTTGTGCACTTATCAATTTTCTGTAGTCGTAATTTGATATTTTATCTAGAAACCAAATTGTTTGGAAATTCAGGATTAAAAACTGATAATATTAGTATACCAATTATTGAATTTGATATTAATGAGCCAAACATCAGGAACCACCCATTTAATCGACCGTTTCGGTAGACGAGTCAGCTATTTAAGAATTTCGATAACGGATCGTTGCGATTTTCGCTGTGTATATTGCATGTCGGAAGATATGACGTTTCTGCCGCGTGCCCAGATTTTAACATTGGAGGAAATTTTCACTCTGGCAAAAGTATTTTCTGAATTAGGCGTCAATAAAATCAGAATTACTGGCGGAGAGCCTTTGGTTAGAAAAGGCGCTTTGCAATTAATAGAGGAAATAGGCCAGCTGCCTGGCTTGAATGAGCTGGTAATGACGACTAACGGATCGCAGCTTGAAAAGTTCGCAAAACCTCTAATGGACGCAGGTGTGAAGAGACTTAATATCAGTCTTGATACCTTAAATGCAGAAAAATTCAGGGTCATAACTCGTAACGGTGATTTGAAAACTGTTTTGACAGGTATCGATGCGGCAAAAAAAGCTGGATTTCAGCAATTAAAAATCAACGCTGTCATTTTAAAAAACCAGAACCATAATGAAATCTTGGATCTGGTTAATTTTGCTATTGATAAAGGTATTGATATCAGCTTTATTGAAGAAATGCCTTTGGGTATCGTGTCTGACCATGATCGGGATGAAGCTTATTATTCCAGTGACTTGATAAGACGGGATATAGAACAAAAATTTGCCTTATTACCCACTACAGAAAAAACCGGTGGGCCTTCCAATTATTTTCAAGTACAGGGAACAGCTACAAAAGTTGGTTTTATTTCGCCACACAGCCATAATTTTTGCAGCACTTGCAACCGTGTCAGGTTAACTGTGGAAGGGCGCTTGTTACTGTGTCTGGGGAATGAACATTCTGTTGATTTGAAGCAGGTGTTGCGAGCTAACCCCGGTAACGAAGAAATTCTCAAACAAACCATGATTAAGGCTATGCAAATTAAACCTGAAAAACATGAATTTATTTTAAGCGAACAGCCAGTTATTTTGCGTCATATGAATGTGACAGGTGGTTAAATGAAAAATTTTTTATTAGTTTTACTCATCGTGTTATTCGTAAATGGGTGTGGAAATACAGGTAAACAAAATATGCAGCAGCAAGAATTATTGAGTTTGATAGAGTTGAGGCAGGCGCCAGCCATCATAGATGTTCGTTCTGAGTCTGAATATTTGAGCAGTCATGTTCCCGGTGCGATTCATATACCATTCTGGGCTGCATTTTCGCCTTCCAAACTGGAAAATAGAGAACCGTCAGATTTGCTAGTACTTTACTGTCAGCATGGGCCGCGTGCAGGGATAGCCAAGCTAGCTTTAAGTCTTTCCGGATTTGAAAATATTATTTATCTTGAAGGGCATATGAGTTCCTGGCTTAGCGCTGAATTGCCTATTGAAAAAAATAAATAAGCTGTCTCTTTTTTACAACATGTGTAGTTTTTTCCGGATTTAGGATGGGAATAGGAAAATATATCCTATATAATCTTGCACTTTATAGCTTCTTTAGAGAATGGATTATGAGAAAGTTAAGTCAGGTTGTTGGGATGGTTGGCGCAATTATCAGTTTGTCTGTACAAGCAGATTACCGCTATATCTTAGGTGTTGGGTATTTGTTCTAAGTAACAAATACTAAATATTTTTAATAACCAACTTTTGTCCGGGTTGCAAGATGCTTCTTAAACTCAAGTTATTCCAAGAGGCTAACTTTTTGCTATTCACTGAAAATTTCCGAGAAATATCCCAAAAAGTATCACCTTTTTTTACAATATAAAATTTTCGCCCTTTAGCTAATTTCTTGGCTATGGAGGCAAGGGGATGTTTAGGGTAATTATTAGACTCAATAGAAACCAATAACAAACGGCCAGCACGAATTCTATTGCTGGCCAAGCGATTTATTGCACGAATAGATTGAACTGAGGTTCGGTATTTTTTTGCAAGCAGACTTAAATTTTCACCAGATTTGATTTTGTGGCGGAGCCACTTTACACGATCATTTTTTGGAAGTAGAGCTAGTTTTTGTTTGAAAATATCAACTTTTTCAATGGGAACTAATAATCGGTGCGGGCCATCAGGGCCTGTATGCCAACGCTTGAATCCGGCGTTATATTTAAAAAAATCATCCAGCGACATTTCTGCCATTTCTGCCGCTTTGGGCAGGTTCAGTTGTGAACCTACATCAATAGTTGTAAATGCCGGTTGGTTGGGAATGTTTCGTAGTGGTATATTTAAACGCTCAGCGTTTGCAAATATTTTTGCTATGGCAAGTAGGCGTGGTACATAATTCCTAGTTTCTCTGGGCAGGTGCAAAGACCAGAAATCAGTAGGTTTGTTTTGTCTGCGATTTTTTTGGATGGCACGATTAATTCTACCTTTACCGCAATTATATGAAGCTAAAGCTAACAACCAGTCCCCAGTAAAAGAATTTCCCAGATTTTCTAAAAATTGGGTTGCCGCCTGGGTGGATGCAAAAACATCATGCCGACCGTCATACCACCAGTTTTGCTTTAAACCAAAATGGCGGCCGGTTGATGGAATAAATTGCCACAACCCAGCGGCACTCATTCGAGAATAAGCATGGGGTAGAAAAGCGCTTTCAATAACGGGTAGCAAAGCGAGTTCTCCAGGTAAATCTTTAGCTTCAATTTCTTCCAGGATATTGTACAAATAGGGTTCGGCGCGCTCCTGTATACGGTTGAGATAGTCAGGGTTATCCAAGAACCATTGATATTCCTGATCGACCTGTTTATTGTTCACCTCGGAAATTTTATAAAGCGAAATCATTCGCTCCCAAACTGTTTTAAATTCGATTGGAGTTACTTCTGGCTTGGGAAATACTGGTTGAATTGTTTGGCTTTTTCGGTTGATAATAACCAATTCAAGAGGATCAGCTTCAGCACTGGTATTTTTTGCTATAGGGGCAAAGTGACTATTAACGGCTTGTTTTGCGCATCCTGCAGTTAGCGATAATACTACTGAAAATAATATCAGGGCTGTTTTGTTAGAGCTTCTATGCATGACTAAAGTAACATCCGAAAGGTTTAATTTAGACTTAATTCAATGTCATTATAGATGGTTTTTTTGATTTCGAATCAGATTTTAGTTTATCCTGAAAAAATTAGTTGCATGCAAAGGAGTCAGAGTTAAGTATTTTCCTTGTGACGTAGAATTATCGTTCCAGTTCAAAACAGAAAAATAGGTAGATGGAAGTTATGCAACTATTTTTGTCTTTCACCCACAGATTTTACACTAAATCTGTGCTTATCTGATTTATTTAGGTTTATCGGTAAATGAAACGAAAATTTTTGTTTGATTGGTATTTATCCCCGAAAGGTCAGTTGTTACGCCAACAAGAGATTGATTTTCTCAAGCGGAACATTACTGTAAGCTGTAAACAAACTATTTTACAAATCGGAGCTTTAGGGTGGGAAGACCAGTTTATCGATTGCTCTTTATACAAAAACTTTGTTATTGCTGATACCAAGGCTCGTGGCTGTGATGAGAGCATTAAAATTCAATCCACAGCCAATTTGATGCCGATTAAAACCGAAACTATTGATATGATTATTTTGCCCCATCTATTGGAGTTTGAGCATAATCAGCATCATGTTTTAAGAGAAATTGAGCGGATTTTAACACCGGAAGGTAAATTGCTCATTTTGAGTTTTAACCCATGGCGCTTGTATACTCATTGGCAATATTTTAAAAGTCGAGAGAAGCACGATCCCTGGCGCGGAGTTTTTATAAGGCAGGCAAAAATCATAGATTGGTTGAAATTATTGAATTTTGAAATTGATTCAGTTACTGGTTTTAATTTTGATATCTCTAAGCTTCAACCTCAGTATATTAATGGTTTGAGAAAAAAGAATTCTTTTTTTGCTGCTGCATATGCGGTTAAAGCTATAAAGAGACGATATCATATGATCCCTTTAACACCCGCTAGAACGCGAAAGTTTCGGTTAGCTGTAGCGAGCGCTATTGAATCTTCAAATCGTAGTAAGCATTTATGAATGAACTAGTTGTTATTTACACGGATGGTGCTTGTCGAGGAAATCCAGGACCAGGGGGATGGGGAGCAGTTTTGCAGTTCAAGGATAAAACCAGAGAAATATATGGAGGTGAGCAGCAAACAACCAATAATCGTATGGAATTGATGGCGGCCATAAAATCTCTGGAAACTTTGAGCAGAGCGTGCAAAGTTAAACTAAATACAGATTCCAAATATGTTCTTCAAGGTATTACAGAATGGATGGTTAACTGGAAAGCCAGAGGCTGGAAAACAGCCGCTAAAAAGCCGGTCAAAAATGAAGATCTTTGGCGCAGACTGGATAGTGCCATAGAACGCCATGAAATCCAATGGCAATGGGTTAAGGGGCATTCAGGGAATGTCGGTAATGAGCTCGCTGATTCTCTGGCGAACCAGGGTATTGACGAGCTGTGATTGCTACACTCAGATAATAACTGTCATTTTAGTTAGAACTAACTGGTTGCTGGCCTAGTTGATCAGCTGTGCGATTTTGGCTTGGTGGCCTCTTAAAAATAGCCACAGGGCGGCCGTTGCGTTCTCTTAGTGCTTTATTTAACAGTTGGCCATCCAGTACCGGAATGATGTAGTTGTTTGCTCTTTCAATTAGATCTAAAGCCTTTTGCAATAATTTATCATGACTTAACTGCTCACCTTCCAATACTGGATAGATCTCAATGTAAAGAGAATTATTCAGCCAGCCGACTTTAAGCGGTTGGTTGACAATGTAAACAGGTGTGCCGACTTCGATTTCTGGAAATAATTTTTCAATATCTTCGGGATACATGCGGATGCAGCCGTGACTAACCCGCATGCCGACACCAAAGGGTTTATTGGTGCTGTGTATAAGATATCCCGGCAGGCCAAGGCGTAACGCAAAGAGACCCAGTGGATTATCTGCCCCTGCCGGTACTACGTTAGGAAGGATTTCACCTTGCGCGGCATGTTCCTTTTTGATCGATTCCGGTGGAGTCCAGGTCGGGTTTTCTTTTTTTTCAATGATTTCTGTGACCCCTAACGGTGTATCCCAATCCTGTCGGCCAATACTGATTGGATAAGTTAATACATAGGTAGGTTGCTCATCCTCAACGCTCGGATAATAATAGAGACGGTATTCCGGAAGGTTTAGAACCAAGCCTTCTCTAGGAGTATGGGGAAGTATTCGGTTTTTGGCTACCAAGACTTTTGTCCCTCCTCTTGGTAGCCAACGGTCTACCGTGGGGTTAGCCCAGATAATCTCGTTCTGACCGAGATCAAAGCGCCGCGCTATATCCAGTAAGGTATCTTGTTCATCTGCTGTAGTTGAGTTGTTACTTCCAGATGAATTTCCAATCACGCTGTCTTGTTGGTTTTCCGGTAATGAATAGGTCAAACCGAAGACCGAGAAGCTGTAGGCTATCAAGATAAAAAAACAAATCAAACCTTTTAACATTAGACGGTGTTATCTCCTCCAAACAATTCTAATAGGCGTGGTAGAAAACCGGCAAGTTCTAGTGACATAATAGAAAAATCGACATCAAATTGTTCGACTTCATCCGCAGTTTCTATATCTGACACTTGTTCCTGGATAAGGTCAAGAAATTTCAAGCGCTTGATATTGAGGTTTTCATCTATCAAAAAGGATAACCGATCTGCCCAGCTAATGGAAAGTTTAGTGACTTGTTTGCCATTATCAAGGTGATTTTTTATTTCCGGCAAGCTGAGGTCATGACGTTTACAGCGAACAATAGCGCCTTCTTGTTCAGGAGAATACAGTTCACATTCATCTTCGATAGTAATATCAGCAGGTGTCTGTTTATTCAATAGCCATTGAGTCATGATAACAGCTGGTTTTTCTTTTGTGACAGGTGGAACAACGGGTAGAGTGCCAATACATTTGCGCATATGACCCAATAATTCCTCTGCTTTTTTTGCGGAAGCGGCATCAACGATTAACCAGCCTGCTTTGGGGTCTATATAAGCGTAGGTCTTTTTTGAAAACGAAAAGGCTTTGGGTAACAGCTCAAAAATTATCTCATCCTTAATATCACCGCGCTCCTTTTTTGCCAATTTTCTTACTTGCTTATCTTCTGCTTCTTGAATGCGTTCCGCCACCAGTTCATTGATGACGGTGGACGGTAGAACCTTTTCTTGTTTTTTTCCGCACACCATTAAAAAATTATTGGCTGAATGCACCAATTGTTGCGAAGTTCTGCCGAGAGGCGCAGTCCAGCCAAATCGAAACAGTTCTTGATTTCCGCAAGGTTTAAAAGGCATTTCCAGTAGCTTCTGCTCTAGTTCAGAGGCTGAGAGTGTAAACGGTTCAGTAAAACGATAAATAGCAAGATTTTTAAACCACATAGATTAAGATAAGTTTATGAATGAAAAAAACCAAGCATTATCTCAAAGTTGCATAGAGAAATCTTATTTTACGTCTACTCTGGAAGGATGTATTTAATTGCCATAGCAAGGAAATACTAGTCAAATTCAGTTTTTCCGAAGTAAACTATTTTTATAGCATTTATTACATCAATCCTTTAACGGTGTACTGCCCTTTGGTTTTTAAAGTAACTCGAACCGGTGTTTGGGTTTTGTTTTCCCAATACCAGCCGTGAGAACCGGTAAAAGGCGCAGCTAAAGCGCCTTTGAATTGGCTGTCTGTAGCTTCTTTATAACTTTTGAAATAGCCGCTTGTATCGCCTTGCGGTTCACCATGAAAATCAAAATATAGCTTGTCGCCACTGGTTGTCCATGCATACTCCAGCTTGGCATCTTTGTTAAGATGGAACTTATATTCTAATCCGGAAGCCTCTGGAACAGTAATGACCACAATATCCAACCAGTTTTCTAATTCTACTCCGGCTGGACATGAAACCACTGTTTTTGCATTTTTTTCTAACGGCTTAGCTAATATTGTCAAGCCCATCATCTTGCCTAAGCCAGTGGGATCTATCCCGAATTCGGCAGGCCCCACTACAGTTATTAAAAGAACAAACGCCAGAAAAACTGCGCTGAGCATACTAATTATCAGCGTTTTTAAAGATTGCACGGGAATATTTGAATCATTCATAAATATCACACATTTAGCACATAGCTGGTCATTTGATAGCCAAATAAAATTAAGCCACCGGTCATTAACAAGGTATTAGTAATGACCGAAAAACCATAAAAGCTGTTAAATCGCCGCCAAAAATTTAACAGTATCAAAATAAACAATAATGCCAAAAATTGTCCAATTTCAACTCCGATATTAAAGGCTAGTAAGTTTTTCCATAAATCTTGCTCTGGCAGCGCAAAATCCTGTAACTTTGTTGCCAAACCAAAACCATGAAACAAACCGAAAATTAAAACTGCTGCTTTGGTATTGGGTTGAAAACCGAAAATTCGCTGAAACCCCCCAAGGTTATCAAAACCTTTATAAACGACCGATAATCCAATAATTGCGTCAATTAAGTAGGGATTTACCATGATATTACCTAAAACACCAAAAAACAGAGTCAGACTATGGCCTAAAGTAAACAAACTGACATAGAGCAAAATATCCTTTGTACGAAACAAAAAGAAAATCACTCCAAGCAAAAATAACAGATGATCGTAACCGGTCACCATATGTTTTGAGCCTATATATAAAAACGGCCCTATCGCCACTCCCTGATTAGCCAATAAAAATTGTTTAGTATTCGCATCGACACCATGCGCATACACCTCTGGCGAGAGCAAAAAAATCACTGCCATAACTAACACCGAACTAAAAATAGAAGTTCTGTCTGTTATTAGGTGTTTACTTTTCTCCATCTCAAATATTTTTTAATAAAGGTATGTTTTGCTGATAATTTCAAGATATTGTTATTGTTGGAATAATGCCAAACTGTGAGTATTCTTTCTAATCATTGACAATCAAGTTTATGCTGAATTATCTACAAAGGGTTTTGTCACAAAGTTAAGTTGAAGAAACTGTAAAAGTTTTCAATCTAGAGGCTCATAGGCCCGAAGAAAAGCTAAAGCACCTGTTTGAGTTGTTACCAGTCCATGATTCGAGCCTTGTCTGGCAAAATGATAATCCCCTGCTGATAAATGGATATCGCCAACCATTGCTTCCCCTTCCAGCATAAGACATTCCTCATCAGCAAGATGTTCGTGAGGAGGAAGCGTGGTTCCTGGCGCCATTCTAAGCAAATAAGATTGTACTCCACCTTGTTCTTGGCGTTCACTCAGAATTTTTTTTTCTACACCCGGTAACAAAGTGATCCATTCTCCTTCTTCTGCTCTAACAGTCATTAAGTCGAATTGTTTTTTACCGCGAATACGCGCCATCACTCGGGCTTTAAGTTCAGGAGCCCTTACGGTAGGTGGTGCGACAGGGGTAACAGCTTCTGCCACGCCGCCGATAAGTTCTTCTGGGATAATGTCTGTCACTGTTTTGTCATGCTTAGCCATGGTGTTCCTCCCCATCAGAAGAGTAACAATATTGTAATGTAGGTTCCGCTTTTAATTGAATTAAACTACGGCGAATATGACTTTTAACGGTACCCAGTGGCATGTCAATAAAATCAGCTATTTCCTGATAAGTCATGCCTCGAAAAAAAGCCAGCGATAATAGTTGCCGTTGTACTGATGAAAGTTTTTGCAATGCTTGATTAATTGTTGACTGTTGCTGGGTATTGGACAAAAGAAATTCTGGACTGGCAACTAAATCCATTAATTCAGAACATTCCGTATCAGAAATCTCTGTACTGGATTGTTGTCGTTTCCGTAAACGATCAATTGCCCGGCTGCGACACATCGTTAACAACCAAGCCATAATAGAACCTTTCTCGACACGATATCGATCAGCTTGTTCCCAAACTTGCAGATACACATCAGAAACTACTTCTTCTGCTTCCTCTACTTTACCGCAGATACGTAGCGCCAAACCATATACATTATTGATAGTCTGGTCATAAAATTGACTTAAAGCTTGTTCCTTTTGTTCCCGAATTTCTGCCAGACAGGCAGTCAGGTCTGTTTCTGTCAAATGGGCATCACCTGTCGATAAAAGCGTAGCACAACCATGATTATCCATTCGTTTATCTACAATGGGAGGTACTACCTGGGTTGTTTTTTCAATCGTTTCAAACATTTGAACAATACCTGAATAGCAGTAAAAATACAATCACTCAACTACCTAAGAACTTAAAATATTGAAATCAAACGCTCTTTGCAAAAACCAAACCATCGCCAACAAGGTGATCGCTTGTGACCCTACATTTAAAATTACGCGTTTATAAAACCAATATCTTCTTAATGAATAAGCCACGGGTAGAAAAACTGACACAATAACCAATTGCCCAAGTTCTACACCCAAATTAAATCCAAATAGAGAAATCCCTAAGCTGCCCACCGTTAAATCTAAATCAGTCAGTACACTGGCAAATCCGAATCCGTGGATCAAGCCGAACGTGAACGCGACAAACCAGGCACGTTCATTAAATAATGGATAAATATTATTCATAGCAACCAATATCACTGAAAAAGCAATTGCTGATTCAACCAGTCTGGATGGTAAACTGACCCATTGTAAAACAGCTAATACTAAGGTAATAGAATGCGCTAGAGTAAAGGCAGTAACGATTTTTCCAACTTGCCAGAGTGTTGCAGTAAAGTGGTTATTTGCTTGCCATCCTGTCGATGTTTTTCTAACTACCGATGGCAATAACAAGCATAGCAAGAACAGAATGTGGT
>Ga0209633_10005504_pt1 | contig 11090 bp, 12 predicted proteins | sample Cruoilmetagenom1_FD_187290 | JGI IMG/M metagenome (GOLD analysis project Ga0209633, IMG submission 187290) | Oil polluted marine microbial communities from Coal Oil Point, Santa Barbara, California, USA - Sample 1 (SPAdes) (version 2) | ecosystem: Environmental > Aquatic > Marine > Oil seeps ... | reverse complement strand
CCTCCGATGCTAAATGAAAATTAATTTCGTTTGCCATTCCAAGCATTCTAACAACCTAGTAAAGAATCATCAGCAAGCCAAGTTTATCGGGCAAAATTAAAATCCCCTAGCCCTAGGGCTAGGGGACTTAACCACAGCTTCTCTTGTCTCCCTTTGGCTCGAAGGGGCTATAACAAGTCTATCTGGGCAGGTCTCCTGACTTAGGGTTCATCGCCTCCTTCCACCTTCCCAGTTTCCCAGTGGCTTTCGAGGAAGGGGCTCCCCCATCACAGTGGCGGCACCGTGTTGGACTTTCACCAACTTCCCTATTAAGGGCAGTTGCCACCCAGATAAAAAATTCAATAGTTAAAGGGCAATTTACATTCCCGAGAATTATATAGCCTTCAGCTCATGTTGTCAAGCTGGCAAATTGAATCATCTAAAATGATTACCTGAAAAAGCCAACCTCCTGAGCAAAATAGGCTAAAGGGGGTGGCACATGGTATATGCTGGTTTAGATTTACCCAAGAACTTTTCGGGCACCACAATGGGTGCTCAAGGAAGGGAGAGGGTAAAACAGCTGGGCGATGGCTGAAGCCATCGTCTTCGCCCCGTTCATGGAGATAATCACTGTGATCTTAGTGAGATTAGGTTTTCTCATTCTTGGTGATAAGCCCTTGCTGTGACCTCCGACGGGGAAACTCCTCGTCGGGGATGCCAAAGGCAGGGGCTCTCGTTTTGCCCGAGGTCTCCTTCGGTAAGACCAAAGTATTGAGCTTGGAGAATTGCATCCCCCTCAGACTGGGAAGGTCAGCAGCGACTATCTTTTCCGATTCCTGCCCCAAATCCTCACAGACATAGGCTCGATAGCCATCCACCCCGCGTTCCAGCAGAACCCTGCCGCTGGCCGCCGAGGAGAATCTCCGCCTTTTGGATAAGCTGACTTGCCCCCGGCGAGAGGCTTGATGCTCCATTGGCACCAACGCCTATGATGTAGACCTTATCTTTCGACATAGGCCCTCCCCAGAACAGTGCCATCATAGTCGCTCATCACGCACTCTACGGCAAATGCCCCATCTACATGTCTGCGGCAACTCTGAGCCGCTAACAGACAAAGCCCGTCGCATACCTTTTTGACATTATCCTCCCCAAGAGTCTTGAGGAAATGGTGAGCATTCATTGCCTCCTGTGATGTTGCCACCACTGACTGAGGCACACCGCAGCTCGCAGCCATGCGTGCTAAGAAATTCACATCGATCTTGGAATCGCTGACATTGGTGTAGAGATCCCCGTTGGCGATCTTGCTAAGCTTACCCACCATGCCCCAAATGATTATCTTGGCTACTCCTCTTCTGGCGCACTCTTCCAGTGCGTAACCAGCGAAATCTCCCATCTGCACAAAGGATTCCTCGGCAAGCGAAAACTCTCTCTGGGCGAATTTCTCGCTTCGCCTTCCTGTAGTGAGCACCACTTCTTGACAGCCGCCGGCCACTGCTATATCCAGCGCCTGGGAGATGGAGACCTTGTAAGCCTCAACCGAGTAGGGTATGACCACGCCACTGGTCCCCAAGATGGAAATGCCCCCGATGATGCCCAGCCGTCGGTTCAAAGTTCTCTTTGCTAGTTCTTCTCCCTGGGGTATAGAAATGATCACCTTCAACCCCCTAGGTGCTTCCATCACTTCTTCAACGGATTGGGTGATCATCATCCGGGGCACCTTGTTGATGGCGGGCATGCCCACTGGCACCTCGAGTCCCGGCTTGGTGACCATCCCTACACCCTTCCCACCTTCGATAGTGATGCCAGGCTCATCCTCCCAGCGCACTGTGGCATAGATCTCCGCCCCAGCGGTGACATCAGGGTCATCGCCAGCATCTTTTATCACTGAGCAAGTCGCCTCACGGGTATCGAAGGCACAGTGGCTCAGCACGAAATTCACCCTCTTTTCGTCAGGGAGAGTGATCTGAACCTCTTTCACCGCTGCCTGACTCAGCAGGGCAAGTGCGGCCGCTTTGGCCGCTGCCGCCGCACAGGCACCAGTGGTATAACCATGACGGAGAACACTCTTCACCCTCAAACGATGGCCCTCCTTACCATCACAATACATCCCTACTAGAAAGGCTGTGCCGAAGGCCGTAAGCGCCAGCAGGGAAAGCCACGGGAAAGATTGTCCCAGACTTACTGCCCGCAGGCACTGACTGGAATGGGTCAGTGGGATGATACATAGGACGATCTTTAGCGCTTCTGGCAACTGGCTTAGGGAAAAGAAAGTGCCGCCAAGAAAAGTCATTGGCAGTAGCACCAGGCTGCTGAAGGTGGCCATGTCCTGATGTTGGCTTGGTCAGGGTAGTTAGGATGCGGATGATGATGAGCTTCCCAGTTACGATCATGTTTCGAGTTTCCCGATAGCGGCTTACGTCGAAATATTAGCATCTGCCCAGCGATTCTTGTGGATGGGAAATCCTTTATTCCGAAAATAGATTCCCCATGTGTCATTGCGACCCTGAGCGAAGCGAAGGGGAAGCAATCTCACTCTTCATTACCCGAGCTTGCTTCGGGGCCTTGCCCCTCGCAACGACATACCTATTTTCATGATTCGCTGGTGGGCAGCCGCCCATGGGGGTTTGTCTTATACTGAGTATATCCGAAATTTGCGAATTCAAGGAAATAACCTTATTTGCTTTGCTCCTGTAGATATGAGATATAGTTGCCAGATCGGTAATTTCGGGGCCTTTATTGCTTGTCTTACCTTATCTCGATCCCTACCCTGAATGATGTCCTGAAATGGCCAGCTTCCCCAAGAGTGCCTGGTCATTTAATATCTTCAGGGCCGCTGAATAAGGATCGAGGCCACCTCTCTCTACCTTCTCAGCTATTGCCACAAGCCTTTCTTCATTTTGCATAAGCATCAAGAATCGTCCCCCGATCTCCTGCTTTACAGTCTGAACAAGCTCATCTCTCCTTTGCTTCTTGCGCTGTGATGTGAGCTTGCCTGTGGATTCCAGAAACTCTCGATGCCCTTCCATGTGTTTGCAAAGCTCTTCAATCCCCAAGTTCTTGATTCCTTGGGTAGCCAGAACAGGTACCTGCCATTCTGACCGTTTCAGGCTCATGTCAAGTGTTGCTTTGATTGTAGTGATCAAACTATCGGCTCCTTCCCGGTCCGCTTTGTTCACTACGAAGAGATCGGCGATTTCCATAAGCCCTGCCTTCATAGCCTGGACAGCATCCCCCGCTTCAGGGACTAAAACTACAACCACGGTATCCACGCTATCCATAATGTCAATCTCTGTTTGCCCTACCCCCACCGTCTCCACTAAGATCAGGTCTTTACCAAAGGCGTCAAGGAGCCTTATCACTCCTCGAACTGACCTGGAAAGTCCCCCTTGATTCCCATGGGTGGCCATGCTGCGGATAAAGACGTCTTCATCCAGGTAGTGCTGCTGCATTCTTATCCGATCGCCGAGCACCGCCCCACCAGTGAAAAGGCTGGTAGGGTCCACTGCAATTATCCCCACGGTAAGCCCCTTCTTCCTGGCTATAGTGGTCAGCCTGTTAATGATGGTGCTCTTGCCACTTCCCGGGGGGCCGGTAATGCCAATACAGTATGCCCTGCCCATCCGGGGGTAAATCTCCTTCATTATCTGAGGTACCTCTGGGTCATCCTTTTCCACCAGGCTGATCAGGCGCGACAGGCGCCCTATATCTCCAGCAAGCATTCCCTTTACTAACTTCATTTTTCCTCCATAACATCAGCGTTCAATCCCATCCCGGGCGAGAACTCCCTTCTAGTAATAGTCAATTCTCGGAATATCCAACAAATCAACCCCTCCATTCACAACTCTTGCCATATGATCACCAAGGATCAGTTCCTCCAGGCAGGGTGGAAGTAAATAGCCCTTTGATTGATGATAATCCAGATAGGGCATGATTATCTCCTCCTAGCCACTCCCCTTTGAATTTAAATCACCCTCACTACCGAAATCCAAGTTTCCGGATAGCTTCTTTAATTTCTCAGCAAACTCTGGTAAAAAGCCCATTATTCGAGTTGGTTCCTCGGGACCAACGACAATCTCCCAGTCCGGCAGAGCCTGCTCAAGCTCAGCTTTAAATCGGGCAGCTCTTCCGGGGATGACCAGCTTTCTATGCTTTACTCTATCTTCAATCCCGCATTTCTTAATGAACTGCCCGGTGTCATCAGCATTGAGCTTACCTAGTTGCGCGCTGCGCAAGCAGTGATGACACCAACAGAGCACATCTGCTTCTTCTCCTACAGACTTTACGCAAAGAAAGGTAGGGATATTAGTAGCCTCGATTGCTGAGGATAGGATAAGATAGGTCAGAGCCCAGTTTGAGGTAAACAGGATAGGGGACTCTTCACTGGGCTTGCCTATTTCATAAATCCTTTCCTCTACTGATAAGGGCACTTGGGGATCAGTATAGATGTTAAGCCTCAGTGTAAGTAGACTATAAGCTATGGCTGGGGAGAAATGATCCAGGACAATAATGCTACTATATTTGACTATATGTTGTCCGGCTAGAATCGCCTCTTCATCTATTGATGAAGCCCCTTCCCCAGGGAAGCTAATTATGGGATAGCCAAAGGGCTCAAACTTTTTCATTAGGGCTAGCCTACGAACCTGAGTGAAGCTAAGCAATGAGTCGTGGAAGCTGCGATCGCCTGTGTCTAGGATAATATCCCCTACCCCAGCTTTGGCTGCTCTCTCTGATAGCTCTGCAAGTTCGGTTAATCCTTGCGAACTGCGGACAGCAAGAGGGCAAACAAACTTCTTGGCAAGCTCTACCATGTCATTGATATTATCCTTGGTGGCAGCATAGATAGCTGGCTTATATTCGTTGACCTTGTCCAGTGCTGCGCTCATACTGGCAGGGTCTGTAGCCAACAAAATTAAAGGCATATCGGTCTTCGACCTGACTAATTCAGCGCAATTGGCGAAGGTGGAGGGATCTCCGGAATCGTTTTGGATAGCAATGCCATCGAATCTAAATGTTATCCCAATACGCTCTACATTATAGTTAGAGACCTCCTCCGCTGTCTTGCCGATCTCTTCTTGGGGAGCTGTATCCTTGATCCTTACTACCAGTGCTGGGGGGTTGAAGAATTTTTTATCGTGGCGATACATAACTAGCTCGCCGCCGACTTTTATTTGCCTCCCACCGACGCCTACTGTAACCAGACGCATGGGTGGCTTAGAAGCCGCTTGTAGTTGCTTTTTAGCCTCTTCACTAGCGTAAGGACACTTGGAAAGCTCTTCCTGACCGGTTGCCAGCTTCATGGCAAAAGCCATACAAGTAACATAGCCACATTCCTTGCAATTTGTTTTCGGCAGGAGTTTGTAGATTTGAATACCAGTTAACGCCATCTCTAATATCTCCTCTCTAAGCCCTCAGTTTATCGATTACCATTCTGATATGCTCCACCGCTCAGCCGCGACAGGCATCAAGCATTTCCAGTAAGCATCTCCTTGCCAATTGCGTCTTTCTCTCTTTCTATCAGCGTTCAATCCCATCCCGGGCGAGAACTCCATTCTGGTAGTAATGTTTGATCTCCACCATCTCCGTTACCAGGTCAGCAGCGTCAATAAGCTCCGGTGGCGCATACCGTCCCGTGAAGACCACCTCTACACCTTCCGGCTTATTTGCTATTATCGCCAGCATGTCCTCCAGTGACACCAAGTGAAAATAATGAGCGGTGATGATCTCGTCAAAGATGATGATGTCATATTCGCCGGAGAGCATGGCTGCTATTGCCCTCGCCAGACCTTTCTGCTCCCTTCGAACATCCTCTCCCAGGGGAGGATTCTGGACATGAATGAAGGTGTCTTTGCCATACTGCTCGATGGTCATATAAGGATGCACCATTTTTGCTGCTTCAAGCTCGCCGTAGTGCTGACCTTTCATAAACTGCCCGATATATGTTTTTAACCCCCGCCCCATAGCCCGGAAGGCCAGGCCCAAAGCGGCTGTAGTCTTGCCCTTGGAATTTCCGGTGTAAACTTGAACATATCCCTTCCCTAGAGGGTGCGACTCTTTTGGCGTCATGACTATCTCCTTTATATTACTTCGAAAATAGATTCCCCATGTGTCATTGCGACCCTGAGCGAAGCGAAGGGGAAGCAATCTCACTCTCATTACCCCGAGCTTGCTTCGGGGCCTTGCCCCTCGCAACGACAGCCTATTTTCATGATTCGTTGGTGGGCACCCGCCCATGAGGGTTTGCTCTGGATAAATCACGATTGTGGAATGCCTTCAGGTCTGAATTTACGTTCTGCAGTTAACGTTTTGCCTTTATCTGTTAAGGAATTTCGCTCAGATTCACATCCCTGATTTTTTTACCGACAATTGCTATATAGTAAAGTTCTTTACCCCCTAGTGAAAATCTGTGACGATAACGCCTTCTTTGGTGGACAGAAAAATTATCTTTGCTAATACCTTCTATAGTATCTTTATAACCCGTATCATCTTTGTTTGCGAGGAATCTATCTTTGATATTAAAAGCAATCCAACCTTCACCTCCTATGAGATTAAATGCATTTAGGAATGCGCCAGGAGGTATGTCATTAAAGCCTAAAGCAGCCACAGTTATGAGAGCATTAAAATCATACTGCTTTAATTTCTCTGCTTCTTCACCATCAAATTGACTCAAATCCATCGCGTAATAGTCATCATAGATTCCGGGGCGATCTCTATCCACTGCATCTTTGGCTTCAGTTAGAATATCAACGCCGACTATCAAGTCACACCCTCTTTCTCTGAGTTGTTCTCCAACCATACCATTACCAGCACCAAAATCGAGTACCCTGAGATCCCTTGCACTGCACCCTGATTTCTCCAATGCACCACTTAACATATCACATATTACCTCCGGTGAATTGCATTGCAAACGTTCATAGAAGATTTCTTCATATAGTCTGGGAATTCTATAAATCGCACCGTAATCGTGAAGTCTCACTTTTCTCTGTCTATTCCCAAAGTCAACTATTATCCATTCTTCATCTTGTTCTAGTTGATGATCCAAGGCTGGAAATATAACTTCGTAATTCAAATCCTGCATGATTTTCTCCTCCTTCCCGATTTGTAATAACGGCGATTTCGCCTAACTGTTGATATCTGAAGGCCTGGCCAAGGGGCGGAATTCATACTCTTTCCCCTCCCCCAGCGCAAAGACAAGCCTCTCCTCCGAATCCTCCTTTATCCAGCCGATGTAAGTCCTGAGGTGTTCGGTATCATGAAAGGCAATCTCGTGGGTAGGCTCTCTGGTATCCTTTTCCAGCAGTGACTTATACTGCGATGATTCCTCAGGGCTCAATTCCCGAACATACGGGTTGAAACATCGTCCTTCTCGCTCGACCCCCCCGGCCTTCATAATCACTTTGTAGTAGTGGTGAGGTAGGAACTTCATTTGATTTTAGCCTCCATGGTGTTTGTAGTTTGATAGCCAGGATGCAGGATCATCGCCAGCTTTTCCACCAGGTCCGCCACTTTGGGCCCGGGACGGCAGATAGTCCGACAGGGAAGGGCGTGGACACGGGCATCCTTGATAGTGCTAATGCCTTGCCACCTATTCCAGCTATACATGTCCTCGATGACTCGCTGGCACGCCGGATCGAGGCGGGTACAGCCTTTGCACCTTGGTTTCGGTTCCTCGCCCCGTTTCCGACCGCAGGTTATGATTATCTCCGGATCGAAATCGATCACCGCTTCTAGGGGAATCTTTACATAGGCGTCTTCGGTATCCAGAGGCAAGGGCTTCCCCCCGCTGAGGCAGATGGCATCATACTGGCAAGAGCCCCGACCGGGAGTAAACAAGGGGTCGCGGCTCATCAGCCGGAAGACCCGGGGAGGGGTGGCACCCTCTGGAATTCTTGCCCTTGCCATATCAATCCTTTCTCTCAGGGAGCCAACCAGGGATTGGGCCCGTTTCCCTTGACCGCAGACCCGGCCCAGCTCCTCCACGCTCTCAAGTATCCCTTCGACGCTTCTGGAAGCGAAAACGAATACCGGGATATTTTGTCTCTTGAATTCATCCAGGAATCGCTCGTGAATCTTGCCGGAAGTCACGACCAGATCAGGCTGGAGCGAGGCGATCATCCCTACATCGGGGTGAGCAAAGGAACCAATCCTTTCCCTGTCTCTTGCCCCCTCTGGGTAATCACACTGCTCGGTCACTCCCACAATCTCCTCACCTAAGCCCAGGAAGAAGAGGGTTTCGGTATTGGATGGGGCGAGGGAAACGATTCTCATGGGCGAGCCCTCTATATCTTTCCCCTTCTTGTTGGAGCTAAGGGTACAATATGCGGTCTTCCTGAATCTTTATATACGGCGACCTCAATCCCATAGATCTCTCTGATGTTTTCTATATTGAGAATGTCGTTGCTTTCCCCGGCGGCATATACCTTACCATCCTTTAGCATCACTAATTTATCCGAGAATCTTGAAGCCAGATTCAGGTCATGAATGGCCATTATTGCCGAGAGTTCTCTTTCCCTTACCAGATTCCTAAGTATATCCATCACCTCAAGCTGATGCCTTATATCCAGGTTGGAGGTCGGTTCATCCAGCAAAAGAACATCCGCTTCCTGAGCCAGGGCACGGGCGAGGAGCACCTTCTGCTGCTCACCCCCGCTGAGCTCACCGAAGTCCCTCAAGGCAAAATCCTCAATCTCCAGCAGTCCCAATATCTCCACCACTCTATCCACATCCTGCTCGCTGCTACGCCAGCTCGCATGGGGTCGCCTTCCCATAAGAACCGTGTCGAAGACCGTGGTGGGGAAGATATGCGCCGCTCTCTGTGGCACATATCCCATGTGCCGGGCGATCTCTATCCGGCTTAGCCTTCTTACCTCCTGCCCATTCAGAAGTATGCTCTCCTGCTGAGGCTTGAGGATGTTATCGATGCATCTGATCAGGGTGCTCTTACCGCTCCCGTTGGGACCCACGATGCCCAGTACCTCCGAGGGGGCAAGCTCTAGTTTTATTTCAGGAAAAGTTGTTCTCATGAAGTTAGCGTGTTCCGGCTGAAGTCGAATGAGCTTAGCAATCTGGGGTCGCCGGTGGCATGGACAATGCGCTTTATTATCTGGTATTCCTCCTCAGAGCAGTCCAATAGCGGCAACAAATCCTCTATTATCGCCATACTGCGTGTCTTGATGTCCTGGGGAGCATAATGCCTCACTGAAAAGCGGCGCGGGGAAAGTTCTGGTGTTGTCTCATGTATGTGCTAACAACAAGGTCAATTAAATGTTCATCTACACCCAGCGTGTTTGCCAAAACGAACTCTACCTCCGCATTGGTCTGCTGATGAGCCAACTGCCTCTTCTAAGTTGGGATAGTTGAATTGTAGCGTTGCCCACACAACTTCCACATCTGGAGGGAGGTTTGTCTTTACCCCGTGAGAGATCTTTCTCAAGATTTCACCGGCTTCACACCCATTGCGACTACCGTGGGCTAAGATTACCCCCCCCTTCTGCCATTTCCCTCTCCTAAAAATAAAAAACCCTTGCCTCCATGAGAAAACAAGGGCTCACCAGAAATACCTAAATATTTCGGCTTACATCCTCTCCCCGGAGGCCTTCAGCTCACAGCAAAAGCGGGCGATCTGACTTATTAGCCTAACAGACTTAGCATCTGGGCTAAATCACAGTTGCGGGACAGTGCCGGATTCTCACCGAGCTTCCCCCTTTAAGCCCTTTTAGGACACCTTGCTGAATCTCTACTCACTGTAAATGTGCTGATACAAGCTAGCTAGATTTCAAACAACCTTGCTTTATGGTAACAGCGCTTAGTCAGGGTGTCAAGGCTATGAATTAAATGTGTCGATGTTATACGATTTTGTCACCATCTAACTGTTCTGGGAAAATGATTACCTGAAAAAGCCGACCTCCTGAGACAAAGGTGAAATGTCAAATTTTGATGATTGCACATTAACAAGTAAATAAGGGGTATCTTTGAGCAACAACCCCCTGCCTCGCACTGCAAGCGCGAGGCAGGGAAGATCTCCGCTGAAGGTCTGATCAACCCTCAGACACAGAGTACCAGAGAGTCAGACCTAATTTGCCGGTAATGGTGCTGCTTGGCTGGCCGGGCCGGACTCAGAAGCCGCTTATTCACCTCCTTAGTCAGATTCATGGAGGTGACATAGATTAACCATTGTATGATGGCGTTATTGTGTCCCTTTTGTTTTATCCGATAACCTATTCCTAAATGATTTATTCAAATTCGAGTCGGATTTCCACTATATTTTCCAGTTTTAGGGTTTGCCCAATTTCAGAAGAAACCAATGTGGGGTAGCCTTCAATGAACTTAGAGCCTACCTTGTTTGCCAATATGATGTTGTCATTTTGCGATATCTTTCTGCTATCGAAAATTGCCGTCTGCCCATCGGCTGTGGTTACAATTATCCGATAACCCTTTTGAGCCAGTTCATCGTTGAAGCCGCCACCACCATGCTTGACATCGTCATCTACCCAGCCGCACATTAACCACAGGGGAATACCGGTGTAGACACTTGTCTTGCCGTCCTGTTCTGTGAATCTACAGCGAGTTCCATGGCATCTGGCCCTGGCCCCCTTGGCGAAATATGTAAGCGTAACGGTCTCAGTTATTACCCCTATCAGCTTGATGCCTTCAGCCTCAGATGCCGGCGTCAGAGCCTGTGCGAGTTCAGATGCGGGTGCCGGAGGTGGCGTGATTTCCGCTTTTTCTTTCTCACCACAACCAACAGACCCCAAAACCAAACCTATCAACATCACTATAACCACGCCTATTATGGCTCTCTTCATCGCTATCTCCTATTTGTTTAAAAATTTGACTAACTCAAATTCTTCACCCTGCTTTCATCTTTACACTCCCTAACGAGTGCTTGAGGCTGTGGGGGGAAATTCGCCCTCACCTATCTTCTCCCTTACTCACAGGTGGCCAAGGGAAGAATAACCTGATGAAAAAGGCAATGAGAAACTATATTGTTGATGCCGTACTGGGTTTGCTCTTCCTAGCCCAGGCTATCTCTGGATTTGTACTATGGGGTTGCGATTCTGTATTTATCTTTGCCTGGCATACCTGGCTTGACATCCACAAGTGGGTGGGAGCTG
>Ga0209633_10005502_pt1 | contig 11091 bp, 10 predicted proteins | sample Cruoilmetagenom1_FD_187290 | JGI IMG/M metagenome (GOLD analysis project Ga0209633, IMG submission 187290) | Oil polluted marine microbial communities from Coal Oil Point, Santa Barbara, California, USA - Sample 1 (SPAdes) (version 2) | ecosystem: Environmental > Aquatic > Marine > Oil seeps ... | reverse complement strand
AAATGCGCCACTACGGCGTTGCAGTCCTTGAAAAGGACGCGCCATTCCCTGCGGACTGCGCCTTGTATTGACGCATCTGGGGGGCTCTGAACCCGGCAATATCACATTGAAAGAGTACTAGTGTAAATGCGTATCGGGGGGCCTTGATGTACTGGAGGCAAATAACTGTTCCACATCGACTTCATCAAACTCATACTTGTGATAACAAAACTCACAGGCCACTTCCAATTTACCTTGATCCTTTAACATGTCTTTGACCTCTTCATAGCCCAGGGTCATAAACATATTGGCCACACGATCACGTGAGCAGCTACAGCGAAAACACACGGGCTCGGCCTCAAAGATACGCACATCCTCCTCATGATAAAGGCGATGCATCACCTCCTCGTGTGACAGCTGCAACAGTTCCTCTGGTGTGATGGTATTGCTTAACTGACAGACACGGTTCCAGGCATCTTCATCCTTTTCCATACCCGTCTCGGGAAGACGCTGAATTAGCAAGCCACTGCTTTGTTGTTGATCCGCCGCCAACCATAAATAGGTCGCCAATTGATCCGATTGATTCAGGTAACGGCTCATGGCGTCTGCCAGGTTGTCACCCGATAACTCAACAATACTCTGGTAGCGTTCCTGTTGCTGTTCTGTCTCCAGGGTAATGATCAACTGGCCATCCCCCATTAGTTCGGACAGGTTACCTGCCGGGACATCATCATCACACTTGGCCACAGCACGCAATGTCAGGTTATTAGTACATTCGACGACGAGCAACTTCAGGGGACCGCTACCCTGAACCTGCATAATCATACGGCCCTGAACTTTGAGTGTTGTCGTCAACAGCGCCGCCGCACTCATCAACTCCCCCAGCAGTTGTTTTACCGGTGGCGGATAGTCATGCCGCTCCAGTACGGCCCGCCAGGTCGCGTCAAGATGCACACGACTGCCACGAATGGGGTGGCGCTCAAACAGGAAACGTTGCAGGGTATCACGCATGATGATGTATTCTTTTGAGAAAGAAGTGCAGATTAAGAAACCTAAGCCAACTTTTTCTTCATTAGCTCATTAACCTGGGCAGGATTGGCCTTGCCGCCCATGGCCTTCATGACCTGACCGACAAAAAATCCCATCAGCTTGTCTTTGCCCGCCTGCAACTGGTCAAACTGCTGCGGGTTGGCGGCGATAATCTCGTCCAATACTTTTTCGATAGCACCGCTATCACTAATCTGCTTGAGGCCTTTTTGCTCAATAACGGCATCGGCATCACCCTCGCCCTGCCACATGGCCTCGAAGACCTCTTTGGCGATCTTGCCGGAGATGGTACTGTCCTTAATCCGCAGCAACATACCGGCCAGCATCTCTGCCGTCACTGGCGACTCGCCAATATCCTTACCTTCTTTATTCAACATCCCGGCGAGTTCACCCATCACCCAGTTGGCGGAGAGCTTGGCCTCAGCGGATTGCTTGACGACCACTTCAAAATAATCCGCCAACTCACGACTGTTTGTTAAAAAGTCGGCATCGTACTCGGATAACTGGTAATCATTAACAAAACGCTGCTTCCTGGCCTCGGGCAGTTCCGGCAAGGTCTTACGCACTGCCTCGATTTCTGCAGCAGTAATTTCCACGGGCAATAAGTCCGGGTCCGGGAAGTAACGATAGTCCATGGCCTCTTCTTTGGAGCGCATGGAACGTGTCTCGTCCCTATTGGCATCATAAAGACGCGTCTCCTGCACAACCTTACCACCACCTTCGATGACATCAATCTGACGTTCCACTTCGATATTAATTGCGCGCTCCACAAAACGAAATGAGTTGATATTCTTTAACTCGGCACGGGTACCGAATTCTTTTTGACCCTTGGGGCGGACCGAGACGTTGGCATCGCAACGAAACGAACCTTCCTGCATATTGCCATCACTAATCCCGAGATAGCGCACCAGTGAATGCATTTTCTTCATGTAGGCAACGGCCTCTTTGGCCGAGCGCATATCCGGCTCGGAGACGATTTCCAATAAGGGCGTACCGGCACGGTTGAGATCGATACCGGTCATACCCTGAAAATCTTCATGCAGGGATTTACCGGCATCCTCTTCCAGGTGTGCGCGGGTCACGCCAATAAACTTGCGCGCACCATCTTCCAGGACAATTTCCATTTTACCGTGTTCAACGATCGGCAGTTCCATTTGACTAATCTGGTAGCCCTTCGGCAGATCAGGATAGAAATAATTTTTGCGCGCAAATACCGACAGTGGCGCGACCGTAGCACTAATGGCCAGACCCAACTTGATTGCCATAGTCACCACTTCGGCATTTAACACGGGCAACACACCGGGCAGGCCCAAATCTACGGCGCAGGCCTGCGTATTGGCCTCGGCGCCATAGGCCGTCGAGGCGCCTGAAAAAATCTTACTCCTGGTCGCGAGCTGCGTGTGGATCTCAAGACCAATGACTGTTTCCCATTCCATAAATTTACCCTTTTGAACCACAGAGGTCACAGAGGTCACAGAGGGAAATATCTTTATTAATAAAAGCTCTGTGTTCTCCGTGCCCTCTGTGGTGAAATTATTTAAATCCTTCCGGTATCTGTTGATGCCAATCTGTTACGTTCTGATACTGATGCGCGACATTTAATAGGCGTGCTTCATCAAAGTAGCTACCAATAATCTGTAAGCCCACCGGCAGGCCGTTGCTAAAACCGGCCGGGACGGACATGCCCGGCAGGCCGGCAAGGTTGGTGGCAATGGTATAGATGTCGGAGAGATACATGGTAATCGGGTCATCCGATTTCTCACCAATCTTGAATGCCGTTGAGGGTGCGGTTGGCCCCATAATGACATCGACGTTTTCAAATGCCTGCTTAAAGTCTTCACTGATCAGGCGACGCAGTTTTTGCGCCTTAAGATAGTAGGCGTCATAGTAACCCGCCGACAGGGCATAGGTGCCGATCATAATACGGCGTTTGACTTCCGGGCCAAAGGCCTCGCCACGGGATCGCTTATATAAATCTTCCAGGTCTTTTGGATCATCACAGCGATAACCAAAACGTACACCGTCGAAGCGTGACAGGTTGGAGGAGCACTCTGCGGGTGCTACTACATAGTAAACCGGCACTGACAGTGACGAGTTAGGCAGACTGATATCAATAATCTCGGCACCCAGTTTTTTATATTCATCCACTGCCTGTTCAATCTTCGCCGCCACCTCGGCATCCAGGCCTTCGCCAAAGTATTCTTTGGGTATGCCGATCTTCAGGCCCTTGATGTCGTTGTTAAGCACCGCCGTATAGTCGGGCACCTCTTTTTCGATACTGGTAGAGTCCCTGGCATCAAAGCCCGCCATGGCGTTCAACATAATAGCCGTGTCTTCGGCCGAGGGCGCCATGGCGCCAGCCTGGTCCAGGCTCGAGGCAAAGGCGATCATGCCGTAGCGTGAGACACGTCCATAGGTAGGTTTAATGCCGGTAATGCCACACAGCGCTGCCGGCTGACGAATCGAGCCACCGGTATCGGTACCGGTCGCCGCAGGCACTAAACGCGCCGCCACCGCTGCGGCCGAGCCACCGGAAGAGCCACCGGGGACCCTTTCAGTATCCCAGGGATTTTTTACTGCGCCGTAGAAACTGGTTTCATTGGAAGAACCCATGGCGAACTCATCCATGTTGGTCTTGCCGACCATGATGGCGCCCGCGGCGTTAAATTTTTCCACCACGGTAGCGTCATAGGGCGAGATAAAATTATCCAGCATTCTTGAGGCACAACTGGTACGAATGCCCTCGGTACAAAAAATATCTTTTTGCGCGATGGGAATACCGGTCAACGAGCTTAACTTACCACTGGTAATCTGTGCATCGGCGTGGCGCGCCTGCACCAGTGCCTGCTCTTCGGCGACGCTAATAAAGCTGTTCAACTGACTATCGTATTGACTAATACGATTCAGAGCCGACTTCGTCAACTCCTCGCTGGAGAAGTCTTTATTACGTAGACCCTCGGCCAGCTCTGCAAGACTCTTGGTATGCATGTATGAATCCATTTCCTTAAAAATTTCAAATGCGGCTTATGTGCCAGACCCGTATTATTCAATCACTCTGGGCACCAGAAACAAACCGGCCTCGACCTGCGGCGCATTGCGCAGAAACCTGTCACGCTGATCAATCTCCGTCACCTCATCGGGGCGTAGACGCTGCTGGGCATCCATAGGGTGCGCCATGGGTCTGACCTCCTCGGTAGTAACCGAACTCATTTGCTCGACCAGATCCAGGATATTGGATAGATTACGGGCATAACCCGGAATATCCTCTGCATCAATGGCGAGTCGCGCCAGGTGTGCAATTCGCTTGACGTCATCAGTTTCAAGGGACATATTCGCTCCCGCGTGGGTTGTGGTGTGACAAGTTGAGCAAAACCGTTAAATTATCACAGATACTTGCTTGCCCAAAGCCCCCTTGATTGATTAAAGTAGCTGCCACCAGGCAAAATCCTAACCTAAAAAGATATATCACTATGTTTGAGAGCTTTCGCGGTCTATTTTCCAACGACATTTCCATCGATCTGGGTACCGCCAATACGCTGATTTACGTCAAGGGCAAGGGCATTGTCCTCAACGAACCCTCGGTGGTCGCCATCCGTCAGGAGCGCGGCCCGGGCGGCCCCAAGAATATTGCCGCCGTCGGCATGGAGGCCAAGCGCATGCTCGGCCGTACCCCCGGCAACATCGTTGCCATTCGTCCTATGAAGGACGGTGTGATCGCCGACTTCACTGTGACCGAAAAGATGCTGCAGCACTTTATCCGTAAAGTGCATGAAACCAAGTTTTTCAAGCCCAGCCCGCGTGTCCTTATATGCGTTCCCTGTGGCTCGACCCAGGTAGAGCGCCGCGCCATTCGCGAGTCAGCCAACGGCGCCGGTGCCCGCGAAGTCTTTTTAATAGAAGAGCCAATGGCCGCCGCCATTGGCGCCGGCATGCCTATCTCCGAGGCCAGTGGTTCCATGGTGCTGGATATCGGTGGCGGCACGACGGAAGTCGCCGTTATCTCCCTAAGTGGTATTGTTTACTCCGCCTCGGTGCGCATCGGTGGCGATCGCTTCGACGATGCCATTATCAATTATGTACGCCGTAACTACGGCAGCCTGATCGGTGAGTCAACCGCCGAACGCATCAAGCATGAAATTGGCTCGGCCTACCCGGGCAATGAGGTCCGTGAAATGGAAGTCCGCGGTCGTAATCTGGCCGAGGGCATACCACGCAGCTTTACCCTCAACAGTAACGAAATTCTGGAGGCCCTGCAGGAACCCCTGTCGGGTATCGTCAGTGCCGTGAAGACAGCCCTGGAACAGACCCCACCGGAACTGGCTGCCGATATCGCCGAACGCGGTATGGTACTCACCGGTGGTGGCGCCCTGCTCTGTGACCTCGACCGCCTGCTGATGGAAGAGACTGGCCTGCCCGTCATCATCGCCGAGGAGCCGCTGACCTGTGTCGCTCGTGGTGGTGGTCGCGCCCTGGAGATGATCGACGAGTTTGGTGGTGACCTGTTCACGATCGAATAATTTTTTGCTTACGCATCGTCGTTGCTGAAAATTTTTCCCTGTCTTTTTTTCGTCCTGGTCCGCGAAACCGAACAGGGGACCATATCCGCCTGGAATAATGCTATTGTTTTGACCTTTGTGAGTTGGTGAAGGAGATTTACCATTAAACTGCTTTTCACACAGGGACCAGCGCTGGGGATCCGTCTGCTGATCTTCATACTACTTTCTGTCGCCCTGATGACCCTCGATCACCGTTTTCATCATCTGGACAACGTCCGTTCCGGCCTGTCCACCCTGGTTTACCCACTGCGTTTTATGGTGAATCTACCCGGTGAGATACTCGACTGGACCAGCGATACCTTTACCTCCCGCGGGACCCTGCAGGAAGAAAACAAGACCCTGCGCATCCAGAATCAGTTACTCAAGGCCGAGCTGCAGAAACTGACCTTTTTGCAGGTCGAGAACCAGCATCTACGCGCCCTGCTCAAATCATCCAAGAGTATTGGTGAGCGCGTCATGATTGCCGAGCTACTTTCCGTGGATCTCGACCCCTATAAACGCCAGATTGTGATCAATAAGGGTAGCCGTGAAGGCGTATATCCCGGTCAGCCTATTATTGATGCCTCCGGCGTCATGGGCCAGGTCGTTCATGTGGGGCCTTTTTCGAGTACGGCCCTGCTTATCACTGACCCCAGCCATGCCCTACCGGTACAGATAACGCGTAATGGCCTACGCGCCATCGCTATTGGCGTCGGCAAAGAGAATACGATTGAGCTACCGCACCTGCCGAATAATGCCGATGTTCTGGTCGGCGACCTGCTGGTGAGCTCCGGTCTGGGCTGCGTCTTCCCGACAGGCTACCCGGTGGGTCGCATTATCCAGATCGATACTAACCCGAGCCTGCCCTTTGCCAAAGTCATTGTTAAACCTTCGGCACGCCTGAATCGCAGCCGTGAAGTTCTGCTGGTCTGGCCGCAACAGTCCAGGCAACAATCGGCCTGCATGAAAAAAGGTCTGGCGCCGGGCAAAGGGAAAGGCAAATGAAGTCAAGCAGACCTCAGGGTATGGGCATTGTGGCCCTCAGCTTTCTCGCCGCCCTGACCATGTCGATTATCCCGCTGCCGGAATGGGCACGACTGCTGCGGCCAGAGTGGGTCTCACTGGTATTGATCTATTGGTTACTGGCCCTGCCGCACCGCATTGGTATCGGGGTCGCCTGGTGTATGGGGCTACTCCTCGATGTGATGCGCGATACACTCCTCGGTCAGCACGCACTGGCGCTGGCGCTAATTGCCTTTATTGTCATCCATATCCACCAGCGCCTGCGCCTGTTTCCACTCTGGCAACAGTCCATTATCATTTTCATTCTGCTGTTGATACAGACCGTGATCATTTTCTGGATTAAAGGCATTATCGGCGAGGCACCGAACTTTAAGTATACGCTGTTACCCCCACTGACGAGCGCCCTGTTCTGGCCTGTGGTGTTTACCCTGCTACGTCACGCCAGAAGACGCTATAAAGTCAGCTAAGTATCGATGCCACGATTTTCCTCTCTGACCATCAAGGACCATCTTCGCGAAAGCGGACTCATCAATAAGCGTATATTGATCAGCGCTATTGGTACCGGAATATTACTGCTCGTTCTGCTGGCCCGCATGTTTCAGCTACAGATTATTGACGTCCAGCATTACAGCAGCCTATCGGAAAACAACCGCGTCAGCCTGCTACCGATCCCCCCCACACGAGGACTCATTTATGACCGCGAGGGTCGCCTGCTGGCGCAAAACCTGCCGAGCTTTACCCTGGAACTCGTGCCTGAACATGTCAAAAATATGTCTGCAACCCTCAAGACGTTACAAAAGCTGATCCGAATTAGCCATGACGAGCTGCGAAACTTTCACAAACAGTTGCGACGCAAGCGCCGATTTGAAGGTGTGCCACTGCGTTTTCGACTCAACGATGCCGAGGTCGCCCGCATCGCCGTCAATCAGTACCGTCTCCCCGGTGTGGAGATCCGTGCCCAGCTCTCACGACACTACCCGCTGGGTAGCCTTGCCAGCCACGCCATCGGTTATGTCAGCCGCATTAATGAAGAAGAGCTTCGCCACCTGAATGCCTCGAATTACAGTGCCACTAATTATATCGGCAAAGTAGGGGTGGAAAAATCCTACGAGCACTTGCTGCATGGCAAAGTAGGATTTCAGCGCGTCGAGACCAATGCTCAGGGACGTGTCCTGCGTGTCCTGGAACGCACCCTGCCGATACCCGGCAAGAATATCTATCTCAATCTTGATGCCCGCTTGCAGGCCATTGCCGAAAAGGGCTTTAAAGATAACAACGGCGCCCTGGTGGCCCTTGACCCGAACAATGGTGACGTCCTGGCCCTGGTCAGCATGCCCACCTTTGACCCGAATTTGTTTGTTAATGGCATTGATAGCAAGTCATATAAGGCCCTGAGTCAATCGCCGCGTCGACCACTCTTTAATCGCGCCCTACGAGGTCAGTATCCACCAGGCTCAACCCTAAAACCCTTTATTGGTTTAGCGGGTCTTGAGTTGGATGTAGTGAAACCGAGTGACACCATCAACTGCCCGGGCTGGTACATGCTCAAAAATGACGACCGGCGTTATCGTGACTGGAAAAAACACGGTCATGGCATCACCAATCTGCGCAAGGCCATCGTCGAATCCTGCGATGTATATTTTTATGGCCTGTCGCTGGCATTAAAGATCGACCGCCTGCATGAATACCTGTCTTCTTTTGGCCTTGGCAAGCTCACCGGTATCGACATTAGCGGTGAACTCCCCGGCCTGATGCCATCACGTGCCTGGAAACGTCGCGTCTACCATCAACCCTGGTTTCCTGGTGAAACCTTGATCACGGGTATTGGCCAGGGATTTACCCTGACGACGCCTCTACAACTCGCCAGTATCACGGCCACCCTGGGTGACCTCGGACAGCGCTATCAACCACAAATATTGCATGCCATTCAGCAACCCGGTACCGGGGAACTGAGTATCCAGACGGCCATCCCGACAGGGAAAGTCCCTATCGCCAAGATCGAACATTGGCATACCATCATTGATATCATGCAAGACGTGGTAAGTAGCCTGCACGGTACCGCGCGTGGTATTAGTCATCACCTGTCGTATCGTATTGCCGGTAAGACCGGGACAGCACAGGTCTTTGGCGTAAAGCAGGATGAAGAGTATGTGGCAAAAGACGTTGCAAAAAAACTTCGCGACCACGCCCTGTTTATTGGTTTTGCCCCGGCACTAAAACCGCGCATTGCCGTGGCCGCCATTGTGGAGAATGGTGGTGGCGGTGGTTCGGTTGCTGCACCCATTGTCCGCAAAGTGATGGATTATTATTTACTGAAGAGTAAGGTGAACGCCAATGCTACAAAGTGATTTTGCTGAAAATCGTATTACCAGTGGCCGTCACCTGATGCATCGGCTGCATATTGACCTGCCACTACTCATTGGGCTGCTCATACTTGCCGGCGTCGGCCTGTTTGTCCTCTATAGCGCCAGTGGGCAGGACGACAGTATGATTCTGCGCCAACTGGTCCGCCTTGCCCTGGCCTTTTTTATTCTGATTGCGGTCGCACAGATCTCACCGGCCACCCTGTCTTTCTGGTCGCCCTGGATTTATGGCGTTGGCCTGCTGTTATTATTTGCCGTCCTCGTCTTAGGCGATATTGGTAAAGGCGCACAACGCTGGCTGGACATCGGGATTTTTCGTTTCCAGCCCTCTGAGATTTTGAAGCTGGCGGTGCCTATGATGATTGCCCGCTTTCTGGCGGATGCTCAGCTACCACCAAACCGAAAGCGCCTGCTGATTGCCGCCATTCTCATCGCAATACCTGCCTTACTCGTCGCCAAACAACCAGACCTCGGCACGGCCCTGTTGATTGGTTGTGCCGGTGTTTTTGTCCTGTTTCTGGCCGGGCTCTCCTGGCGTTTTATTCTCATCGCCATTATCGCCATAGCCGCCAGTGCACCCTTTGTCTGGAACCTGTTGCGTGATTATCAACAGCAACGCATATTGACCCTGCTCAACCCGCAAAATGACCCCCTTGGCACTGGTTACCATATTATACAATCCACAATTGCCATAGGTTCCGGTGGACTCTACGGCAAAGGCTGGTTAAACGGGACTCAGTCACACCTGGATTTTTTACCTGAACGCAACACAGATTTTATTTTTGCCGTTTTTAGTGAAGAGTTTGGCTTTCTTGGCATCATGCTGCTCTTGCTACTTTATATTTTTATTATTTCCCGTTGCCTGGTTATCGCCGTACAATCACAGGATACCTACAGCCGCCTTCTGGCGGGTAGTCTGGCACTTACTTTTTTTGTGTATTTATTTGTCAATATTGGCATGGTAAGTGGCCTCTTACCCGTTGTCGGCGTACCGCTACCATTAATCAGTTACGGTGGCACTTCGATAGTGACCTTGATGGCGGCTTTCGGTATTCTCATGTCAATCCAGACACATCGAAAATTATTAGCCGGTTAATTGCAGGACAGGCCCACGTATGAAGTTGAATAAAATCCTATTTCTATATCTGTTGCTGATTTATCCGGCAAACGTATTGTTGGCCAATACCGGCGGCTTTGACACCAATGACAAAAATATTCGTGGGTTCATTAGCGACATGGTCAGGGAACACAAATTCAACAGTCATAGACTAACGGCCCTTTTTGGCCAGGCCCACATTCAGCAGAGCATAATTGACGCCATTTCCCGCCCGGCCGAGGGTAAACCCTGGTATGAATACCGCCCCATTTTTCTGACCCGCGGCCGTATTCAAGGGGGCGTCCGCTTCTGGAAAAAAAATCAGAAAATACTGCAAGCGGCTGAAAAAAAATATCAGGTTCCGGCACATATCATCACCGCCATTATCGGCGTTGAAACCCGTTATGGTCGTCATATTGGCCGCTATTCGGTGCTGGACTCACTCATGACCCTGGCATTTGCCTATCCACCACGCAGTCGTTTTTTTCGTGGTGAGCTGGAACAATACCTGCTCATGGCCCGCGAAGAAAATATAAACCCTTTGAAACAACTCGGCTCCTATGCGGGCGCCATGGGCATGCCACAGTTTATCGCCAGCAGCTTTCGCAGTTATGCGGTGGATTTTGATAACAATGGTCAACGGGATTTGTGGAACAGCACCGCCGATGCCATCGGCAGTGTCGCCAATTATTTTCATCGCCATGGCTGGCAATATGCACAACCGGTGGTGCAACGCGTCCAGGTCCAGGGCACTGCCTATCGCAAACTGCTAACCAGCGACCTCAAGCCCAGCCTGTCGGTGGCCGAACTCAGGAAATACGGGGTCATTATTCCCAAAGTGGCTGATGAGAGCAAAAAGGCCATCTTGCTGGAGTTGAAGGGTAAGTCCGGCCCCGAATACTGGTTGGGCTGGCATAACTTCTATGTCATTAGCCGCTATAATCATAGTGCGCTTTATTCGCTCGCCGTCTACCAGCTGGGCCGCGAAATTCTGGGAGCAATGGAGTAGGCCTTTGATATCGCAAAGAGGTTCTGGTTTGCCACAGAT
>Ga0209633_10005501_pt1 | contig 11092 bp, 7 predicted proteins | sample Cruoilmetagenom1_FD_187290 | JGI IMG/M metagenome (GOLD analysis project Ga0209633, IMG submission 187290) | Oil polluted marine microbial communities from Coal Oil Point, Santa Barbara, California, USA - Sample 1 (SPAdes) (version 2) | ecosystem: Environmental > Aquatic > Marine > Oil seeps ... | reverse complement strand
CCCCGCCATGATCGCGCGCGCGCGCGCTGGTTGCTATGCGCGCGGATCGCTGCGCGATGTCCCCGGCGACTGGCCCGCAAAAGCATTCGAAGGCTCCGACAATCGCTACTGCGTCCACCCCGACTATCGCGGCGGCGTTGGCTTCGTTCAGCAGGACATCCGGACCGAAGCGCCGGATGGACCATTCGACCTCCTGCTCTGCCGCAATCTGGCTTTCACCTATTTCGACGAGCCTCTACAGCGCCGCGTGCTGGCGCGAATTCTGACCCGTCTCGCCGCCGGCGGCTATCTCCTGGTCGGCCGTCACGAGAAACTGCCGGACACCCGCATCCTGGCACCGGTAGCCGGCTGCCCGGAAATTCTCTGCCGGACGGAAGCGATGTCCGCAGCCGAACAGGTGCCATGATGGACGTCAAAGTGCGGCTTCTGGATCATCCGCTGCCGGCCGAGGCGCCGGTGGAGATCGTCGAGCGCAAGGGGTTGGGGCATCCCGATACGATCTGCGATGCGCTCGCCGAGCGCCTGAGCGTCCGGCTCTGCCGGTTCTACCTGGAGCAGATCGGCCTCATCATGCATCACAACCTCGACAAGGCCTTGCTGTGGGGTGGTACCTCCCGGCCCGCCTTCGGTGGCGGTGAGGTCACCGCTCCCATCGAGATTTTCCTGGCTGGCCGCGCCGTCGAGCAGATCGACGGCGTTACCGTCCCCGTCGCAGATCTGGTGAACGAGGTCTCCAATGACTGGTTCGCGCGCAACCTCCGCGCCTTCGACCCGGCCAAGCATCTTCGCGTGCACAGCCTGGTCCGCCCCGGATCGGCGGATCTCGTCGAGCTTTACATGCGCCAGAAGGCGGCCGGCGAATGGCTCGCCAACGATACCTCGTGCGGCGCCGGTTTCGCCCCGCTCAGCCCGCTCGAGGCGACCATTCTCGGCGTCGAGCGTCACCTCAACACAAGCGCGTTCAAAGCCGAGGTTCCGGCGGCCGGCGAAGTCATCAAGGTCATGGGCGTCCGGGTCGACGAGGGAATTGCCCTGACCGTCGCCTGCGCGATCATCGACCGCTATACCCCGGATTTGAGCGCCTATCTCGACCACAAGGCCCGCATCGCCGTGGCCGCGCGCGACGCCGCGGCGGCAACCACGGACATGGAGGTGACGGTGGACGTGAACACGGCCGACGATCCGGAGAACGGCGGGGTCTACCTGACCGTTACCGGGACCTCGGCCGAGGCGGGCGATGACGGTCAGGCCGGACGGGGCAATCGCTTCAACGGATTGATCACGCCTTACCGGCCGATGACGATGGAGTCGGTCGCCGGCAAGAACCCGCTCACCCATGTCGGCAAGCTTTACAACATCGCGACAAGCCGGATCGCCGAAGCCTTGGTCGCGGCGCTGCCGGAGGTGGGTGCGGCGCAGGTCTACCTGGTCAGCCAGATCGGCCGGCCGGTCACCGATCCGCGGGTCGCCGATATCTGTGTTGCGACGGCCGACGGCGCGCTGCCGGAAACGCTCAGAGGCGAAATCGCAGCTCTGGTTGGCGAGCAGGTTCAGAGGCTCGACGGTTTGTGGCGGGATTTGATCGACGGAGAAGCGGTCGTGATCTGATTGCCCTGGCGCGCGCTCGATGAAAGCAATCAAGCGTTCCGCTCCGTCGCCGCGCGTCCACGCTGGAGCACCGGCTTGGCTTCATAGATGAGATCCGGTTCGCCGCAGGCCTTGAGGATCTGGGCGCGGGCCCCCTCGCGCAAGCGCATTGCCGCCTCCCAATCCCGACCCTTGGCCCGGATCGGCTGGCCCACCGTCACCGTGATGCGGCTGCGGCGCGGAAAGGAGCTGTCCGCACGCAGCATGGACCGCGTTCCGTGGATGCCGATGGGCACCAGCGGCACGCCCGCTTCGGCCGCGACGATGAACGCGCCCATCTCGAAGGAGCGCAGGCCCGGCCGGCGATCGAAGGTGCCCTCGGGGTAGAAGACGAGCGATTGCCCTCGCCCAAGCGCAGCCGACAGCCGCCGTGTGTCCGCCACGCCCTTGGCCAGATCGAAGCGCTCGACAAACGCGGTGCCAAGCGCCTCGAGGAAGCGGCCGGCGATGGCCGATCCGGCCAACTCACGCTTGGCAACGAAGGCGAAGTCCGGCGGCAGCACCGCCGACAGCACCAGGCTGTCGAGGAAGCTGGCGTGATTGGCGACGATGACGCAGGGCGCCGGCGTTGGCACAAGGTCAATCCCCTGCGCCGTGGGCCCCGCGCCCAAGAGCCGCAGCATCAGCCGCGCCGCTCCCCCCAGCAGCTGCCGCCGCCAGGCGATCCGGGGCAGCGCCAGGGCCGTTACGAAGACGAAGGGCGAAAGCAGCCGGTAGAGCCCCCAGAACCAGATGTAGAAGGCGGTGGCCTTTAGAGCGCGCACCAAGCGTCGCAGTTCGGGACCCAAACTCGAGCCTGCCAGCCGAAATAGCTGTTGCCACAGGGCGGGCGCCCGCCGCCCGATCGCGCCGGCCTCATAGAGTCGGGCGCATTCGCTCCGCCGCACTTTTCCGTTCAAGGTCTTCAGCACGCTGCCCGGCGCGCCGAGCACGACGTCGTCGGGCGGAAGTTCGACCAGGTCCGTCACATTGGCATGGATCTCCTCAACGAGCGCCATCCGCGATCCTGGATCGCGCAACCGGGACTCGGCGAGCACGACCAGACCTTCGGTTCCCGTGGACCGGTCGCGTGCTGCGAATACTGCGACGCGTCCCTTGCGAACCCCTGCAAGGTCGCCGACCACCTCTTCGATCTCTGCCGGGTGCACATTCCGTCCGGCCCGTACGATCATGTCCTTGATACGCCCGGTCACGTAGAGTTCGCCGGCCGCCACGTAGCCAAGGTCGCCCGTTTCCAGCCAATCATCATGGAAGAGCTCGGCGGTCTTCGCACGGTTGTGCAAATAGCCGATGGTCGCCGACGGCCCGCGAAATTGCAGCCGCCCTTGGGTCCGTTCGCCCACCTCGCGCCCAGCCGCGTCGACCACCCGGACCTCGTGGCCGGGCAGTGCCGTGCCGCAGCTGACGAAAGTGGCGACCTTCGTTTCATCACCCTTTTCAGCCAGCTTTTCAGCCGGCCGCGCGCGGCCATCGCGGGCGAGGCGGCTACGGTCGACCCGATCGATCGCTGCACCCCGTCCGAGCGGCGAGGAGGTGAGCGCCACCGAACATTCGGCCAGGCCGTACATCGGGGTCATGGCCTCGGCCCGGAAGCCGTGTTGCGCGAACCGCCCACAGAATGTCTCGATCGTGTGCGCGCTGACCGCCTCGGCGCCGTTGCCCGCCATGCGCCAGGAGCCGAGATCGAGGCCTTCGATGTCTTCGTCCCGGACCTTGCTGGTGCACAAATCGTAAGCGAAGTTGGGCGCCGCCGACAGCGTCCCCCGGTAGCGGTCAATCGTCCGAAGCCAGCGGCTCGGCCGCCCGAGGAACGCGAGCGGGCTCATCAGCACCAGCGGGCAGGCGTGGTACAGGCTGCCGAGCCAACAGCCGATCAGCCCCATGTCGTGATAGAGCGGCAGCCAGCTGACCACGACATCCTCGGAGCGGACGTCAAAAACCTGGCCCATGGCCCGAATGTTGGCGAGCAGGTTCTCGTGGCTAAGGATCACGCCCTTCGGGTCGCCCGTGCTGCCCGAGGTGTATTGCACGAGCGCGAGGCTACCGGGCTGGAGCGCCGGCCGCGCAACCTCGGCGCCGGCCGATCCCAGTTCCTCGACCGTCGCCAGATGACGCAGGGTCTCGACCTGTGAGCGCATCAGCCGACCGAACAGGCGGGCTTCTTCTGGGACGATGAAAACCGGCGCTTGCGCATTGTTGAGGATGCCGGCATGCCGGCGCAGATGCTCACCGAGCGCCGAGCGCCGGAACGGGGGATAGATCGGCACCGGCACGCCGCCCGCGAGCAGGGCGCCGACATAAGCCTCGAAAAAGGCGCGGCTCGTCGGCAGCATGATGGCGACGCGCTGACCTATCTCGAGATCGCGTTGCCGCAATCCGGCGGCGATCCGTTGGGCGCCAAGCCACAGCATCTGATAGGTGATGACCTCTTCGCGCTCGCCGCTGCCGAGCAAACGCACATGGGGCCGTTCGCCGTGCCGGTCGACGTGGAAGGCCAACGCGTCGACCAAGGTCGCAGCCTCGACCGGCGTCGGCGCGGCCTTGGGCGGGGCTGCGATCGAGGGAGCCGCGGGCGCTGCCTGCGCGGCAGGCATGGCGGCACCGATCGCGCGCAGGAGTTCAGCAGGGCTTTCCGCCGCCATGACCAGCTCTTCGGGCAATCGAACGGCGAAGGTCTTTTCGATGCGCAGGTTCAGCTCAACCCGGGCGAGGCTATCGATGCCGAAGTCTCTCTCCAGCGAGGCCGACAGGCCGGCCTGGTCGACCTCGCGCCGATAGGGGTGCAGCTCCAGAGCAAGCGCCCGCACGACGTCGAGCAGCCGCTCGGCGGTTTTCGCCTCACCATTGTCACGCTTCCGCGTACCCGTTGTTTTCTGCCTTGCCATTGCCCTGGAGCGTCTTGCACCGCCCTCAACGAATAATCGTACCGGGCGTCAATTGCATTTGGATCACTCGGCAGCCTGCCGTGGCTCTTCATTTCGATCACCGACAAATGCGCGCATCATGGCCATGGGGACTGGGAAGACGATCGTGGACGTGCGATCGCCGACAATATCTTGCAACGCCCCGAGATAACGCAGCTGCAGGGCCTGCGGCTCAACCGCAATGATCTGGGCCGCCTGCAATAGCTGTTCGGCCGCCTGTAGTTCGCCTTGGGCATTGATGATCTTGGCGCGCCGCAAACGCTCGGCTTCGGCCTGCTTCGCGATCGCCCGGATCATCCGATCGTCGAGATCAACGTGTTTGAGTTCAACGTTTGAAACCTTGATACCCCAGGCGTCGGTCTGCTCGTCGAGGATACGCTGTATATCCGCGTTCAGCTGATCCCGCGCGGCAAGCATCTCATCGAGTTCGTGCTGGCCGAGGACCGACCTTAGTGTGGTTTGCGCGAGCTGGCTGGTCGCCGTCTGGAACTCCTCAACTTGAATGATCGCCTTCTGCGGATCCATGACCCGGTAGTAGACGACCGCGTTAACCTTCACAGACACGTTGTCGCGCGAGATGACGTCTTGCTCCGGTACGTCGAGTACCCGGATTCTCAGGTCCACCCGGACCATCTGTTGAATGATGGGTATGACGATGATGAGACCCGGTCCCTTGACCTTCCAGAATCGGCCAAGCAGAAAAATGACGCCGCGCTCGTACTCGCGGAGCACGCGGAGCGACGATATTACGATCATCAAGACGAGGCCGGCGACGATGTATGTGATGTAAGCCGTCATTGTTCATCTCCCTTATTGGGCATTGGCTTGACCTCTACGGTCAGCCCGTCAATGGAGGTCACCTCAACTCGCTGCCCCCGTTTCAGCCGAGCCTGCGCCCGCGCGGGCCAGATCTCGCCATGCGTGCGCACACGGCCTTTGGCGCCCTTCCATTCGACGACCAAGGCGGGGCTCCCGATCATTTCCTCGGCGCCGCTGACAACCGGCCGTCGCTGCGCTCGCACCATCATCGCCAGCACGATCATGAAGAATCCGGCGCTGACGATCGCGACCACCCCGACGACCCACCATGACAGCGCGAACTGAGCCACCTTCGTCTCGAAAAGCATCAGCGATCCGATCACGAATGCGGCAATGCCGCCCAAGCCCAGAATGCCGAAGCTGGGGGCAAATGCTTCCGCGGCCATAAGTGCAAGGCCAAGGAGGAGCAGCCCGAGACCCGCGTAATTGACCGGCAGAACGTGGAGCCCGTAGAGCGCGACGAGCAGGCAGATGCCGCCGATGACACCCGGGACGATGGCGCCCGGATTGCTGAACTCAAACACGAGCCCGTAAATGCCGACGAGGAGGAGGATATAGGCAACGTTCGGATTGGTGACTATCGACAGCAGCTCGGTGCGCCAATCGGGCTCAATGAGGACAACGCCGACACCCTTCGTCGAAAGCCGACGGCTTCGGCCCCCGATCTGGACCGTTCGCCCATCTATCCTGGCCAACAGGTCCGTGACATCGCGCGCCGTGAGATCGACCACCTTGGCGGCCAAAGCTTCGCTTGCCGAGAGGCTTGCGGCCTCGCGGACGGCCTTTTCGGCCCAGTCGGCATTGCGATCTCTCAACTGGGCCAGGCTTCGGATGTAGGCGGCAGCGTCCTGGATCGCCTTGTTCGTGGAGGACGGCTTAGACCCGGGCGGTGACGGTTGCGGCTTCCCGTCGGACTTTCTGTCATCGGCCGTTTTGCGGTCACCGTCTGCCGGAACCGGTTTCGGTTGGGGCACACCGCCGATGCGGACCGGCGTCGCCGCACCGACATTCGTCCCCGGCGCCATCGCAGCAATGTGCGTGGCATAGAGGATGAATGTGCCAGCGCTTGCGGCCCGGGCGCCGCTCGGCGCGACATAGCCTACGACCGGGACCGGCGAGGCGAGAATCGCTCGGATGATCTCGCGCATCGACGTATCCAGGCCGCCGGGCGTGTCGATGCGCAAGACAACTGCAACAGCCGCTTCTTCTGCGGAGCGTTCAATGCCGCGGCGGACATAGTCGCTTGCAGCCGGACCGATCGGCCCCTTGAGGTCCAGGAGCACGACGGTCGATGGCTTCTCCGCACGGGCCGCCACCATCGCGACGGTAAGGGCTGTGACGAGTACTAGCGCGAGCCTGGGCATCTGTTGGCTGAATGGCGTCCAGCGTGCCTAAACTTGTCGGGCCGCTTAATCGCCACCCCTCAGCCATGTCGAAACACGGCGCAAAGACGGTGCAACGTCGAACCTACTAATCCGCGCTAACGGGAAATCAGACATTGATTTGCGTCAAAAACGGGCAATGCCCGTCGCGGGTACGAAGTCTTCGCTTCGGACGTTTAGTCGATAGTGCGAACGCCGGGTTCTTTGCCGCAGTCGAGGTTCAATGTGTTGTTGATGTCCAACCGGACGCCGGCACCGAAATGGCGCCCCTCCCGGTTGAGAGTATCAATGAGCCAGGCCGTGTCCTCCGACGTCGCGCGGTGTAGCCGGAAGTTTCGGATTTGCATCGGAACCATTGCCAGTTGTTCCAGCGCGCCGTCGCGCGCGCGCAACGTCGCGAAATACATCAGCACGAGGTCGTCGCAGAATTCTTCGTAGCCGCGAATGCCCTCGTAATCGTCGATGAAATCGCCGCAGCCATAGAGGATCAGCCGCTCGCGATAGACCTCGATCGCCTTGGGATGATGCGAGGAATGGCCGAACACGACATCGGCGCCCGCCTCGTCGATGAGGGCATGGGCGAAATCCATCTGTTCGCGCGAAACCTCATAGCCCCAATTGCCGCCCCAGTGGATCGACACGACGACGATATCGCGCGACATCTTCATCTTGCCGATCCGTTGCGCGATAGGGCGGACGGAACCAAGCGAAAGATTCGCCAGCAAATTGATGCCCGGCTCGCGGTCCGTGGCGGCCCAGTTCCGCGGAATGCCGCTTGTGGTCGAGCCGAGCCCCAGCACCAAGACACGGCCACCGTTCGGCAAGGGCAGCGCGGCCGGTGCGGCAGCCTCGTCGATCGCGCGGCCGGCGCCCGCGGTCTCGATCCCAGCCGCGTGGAGCGTGTCGAGCGTTTCCAAAAAGCCCGGGCGGCCCCAATCCAGCACGTGGTTATTGGCAAGCGTGCAGCAATCGATGCCGGCGGCCGTTAGCACCGGGACGTTGTCCGGGCTCATTTTGTAGTTGATACGCTTGGGCTCGGGCACGGCGCTTCGCGTCACCGCGGTCTCCAGGTTGACAACACGGATGTCGGGTTTCCTATCCGCCAGCTCCCCCAGGGCATCGCCCCAGATGTAATTGAAATCTATCGGCTTCGGAATCGCCCCATTGGCCCTCTCCGCCAATGCGACATAGTCCGCCGACGAGGTCAGGTCCGGCTCATATATCCTGGGGTCGCCCGGATGCGGCAACCGTTGATCGATGCCGCGCCCGGTCATGACGTCGCCGGCCAGAAAAAGCGTGACCATGCCTGAGAGTCCATTCCCTTGAGTCGGTTCAGCCGGCTCAATCATGGCCGCCTTCCTCCGCGACTAGCAGCCCCGTCTCTGTTGACATGAAGCAATGACGCCAAGTTCCGATCGACATTTAATGCCGTGGTGATCGGCCCGGCCCTTTGGAGCATGGAGAAACAACCAGCTCATTGCCATCGATCAAATGACCCGTAAGAGGTCGGTGCATACGAGCGTGAAGACAAATGAAACCATCGGCAATCGCAGACACGGTCCTTCTAACGGACCTTTATCAGCTCAACATGCTCCAGGCCTATTACGAGGCCCGCATGACCGAGCCCGCCGTCTTCGAGTTTTTCGTGCGCCGACTGCCCGATGAACGGAACTTCCTGGTCGCCGCCGGCCTGGAGCAGGTTGTCTCGTTTCTCGAGACCCTCGAATTCTCTGATGAAAATCTCGCCTGGCTGCGCGAGACCGGCCGGTTCGCCGAACTGTTGCTCGAACGCCTGGAGACCTTTCGCTTCACGGGCGACGTCGATGCGATGCCCGAGGGAGAGGTCTTTTTCGCCGATGAACCAATCCTGCGGGTCGTCGCGTCATTGCCCGAAGCGCAGCTCGTCGAGACGCGTATCGTAAACCTGCTTCATTTTCAATCGGTCATCGCCAGCAAGGCGGCGCGAATGCGGGTCACCGCGCCCGACATGACGCTGATCGATTTCGGACTGCGCCGCGCCCACGGGGCCGAAGCGGGACTCTTGGCGGCGCGGGCCAGCTTCCTTGCCGGCTTTGACGGCACGGCGACCGTTGAGGCAGGACGCCGGTTCGGCATACCGATATCTGGCACCATAGCGCACTCGTTCATTCAGGCGCACGATGACGAGGTGCAAGCATTTACAAACTTCGCCCGGTCGCGGCCAGACAATCTGGTGCTCCTGCTCGACACCTATGACACGGAAGCCGCGGCCAGAAAGGTCGTTATGCTGGCGCCCAAGCTGGCGGATGAGGGCATAGCCATCTACGGCGTGCGACTGGACAGCGGCGACCTAGTTGCGCATAGCAAGGCGGTGCGGGCCATACTCGACCAAGGTGGCTTGCAGAGCGTGCGCGTTCTGGTCAGCGGCGGCATCGAGGAGCACGAACTGGCCCGGTTCGTGTCGGAGAAGGCGCCGGTCGATGGCTGCGGCATCGGCACCAGCCTGACCACCTCGGAGGACGCACCAGCGCTCGACTGCGCCTACAAGCTGCAGGAATATGCGGGCCAGCCGAAGCGGAAACTCTCCGAGGGCAAGGCGACATGGCCGGGCCGCAAGCAGGTCTACCGCACATGCGGACCCGACGGCGCCATGATCGAGGATGCCCTGACGTTGGAGGGCGAGGTGCTGCCGGGTGACGCGCTTATGGCGCCGGTCATGCGCAAGGGCACGCGTGTTGGCGATCTGCCGTCGCTGGAAAGCATTAGAAATCGGACATCGGCAAACCTCGAACGCTTGCCCAGGGCGCTTCGGTCGCTGGACAAAGCCCAACCCTATCCCGTGCACATCGCGCCGCCGCTGCGCTCGCTCGCCGATGCGCTCGGGACCGCATTGCGGGGCGACGTTTCGCCAGTCCTCCGATGAGGGCAAAGATGATAACGTTCGTGTCCGTTCTGTCGATTTCTTGAACCTCACCGGGGTGCCGAAGCATGTCGGAGTTCGCACAGCCCGCAGCGCCGATCCGGCGGCTGTTCTTCCGCATCGATCTCGCGGCGCAGCCGCAAAGCCTGGCGTTGAGACGGGTGCTGAAACACTGGCAGTCGCAACGCGGCGCGGACGTCTATCCCTCGCAAGGTATACTGGATGCCGATGCGCTCGGGTCGGATCGCGCGCACGTCTTTGCCTTCAACCGCGCCGAAGACGATGACTTCGGAGTCCGTTTCAGCGGCAAGGTGCTGGAAGAGCTGCTGGGACCGATCGAGCAAGGCGATCTTTTATCGAATCTCAAGGCGCGGAGGAGCGCGGCCATCCTGCGCCGCTTGTTCCGGTTGATCGAATTGCGCGGCGAACCGCTTGTCGCGGGATTTGAGGCACGTCTCCCTGATGCCGCGCCGTCGATGTCGAGATTCTGGTGGCGCCGACCTCTGGGGATCACCTTACGATCGAATCCCTCTTCGGCGCCCTGGCACTCACGGCAACCCCCGACGCATCTCCGATGCCCGATGACGATTGAAGCATGGCCCGATTGAACGGAACCGGCATCTGCCCGACTCATGGAGTGCGACTTACAAGATCGTACCGGCGGCGTTTCAGCCATCGACTGCGATAGTGGCTCGACCGCTTTTGTCAGGCTATCGAGTTTCGATAGTCTAGACATCAATCGAATCCGGCCCCGGCATCGACCAGCCGTGTCAGGCCGAGCAGAGCCGGATTCGGGTGCATCACAACCCTGGTGGGGATCGCCGCCATATAGTCGCTGAAGCGGCCCTTGTCTTCGAAGCGCGTACGGAAGGACGAGCGAACGAACTGGTCCATGACGCGTGGCACGATACCGCCCGCGATGTAAACGCCGCCCTTGGCACCAAGGCTGAGGGCGAGGTTGCCCGCGACGGTGCCCAGCATGGCGCAGAACGCATCGAGCGCTCGGACGCTGGTCGGACAACTGCCTTCCAGCGCCGCTTGGGTGATTTCCTCAGGTGTCCGCTCCGGTGCTTCGGCTCCCTCCAGTCCCGCGATCGCGTGGTAGAGGTTGACTAGTCCGGCGCCGCAGAGAACGCGTTCGGCCGAGACGTGGCCAAAGGACGCCCGCAGATGGTCAACGAGGCGACTCTCGTCGGCGTCTGCCGGCGCCATCGTGACATGGCCACCCTCGGTCACGAGCACGTCGGTCCCGCCGGCGCTCGGAATCAACCCCGCAACACCGAGACCCGTACCCGGCCCGATGACCGCCGCGGGTGCCGCGGGTACGGCCCGACCGCCACCAACGCCCACCAGATCCTGTTCGGTGAGCGCAGGGATGGCGTGTGCCTGGGCGGCAAAATCGTTGACGAGGGTGAGCGCCT
>Ga0209633_10005500_pt1 | contig 11093 bp, 8 predicted proteins | sample Cruoilmetagenom1_FD_187290 | JGI IMG/M metagenome (GOLD analysis project Ga0209633, IMG submission 187290) | Oil polluted marine microbial communities from Coal Oil Point, Santa Barbara, California, USA - Sample 1 (SPAdes) (version 2) | ecosystem: Environmental > Aquatic > Marine > Oil seeps ... | reverse complement strand
TCCCAGAAATTCTGTGAGCATCGGAGTTGGAAGTGGTTTGTTTGCTTCGAGATTGGGCGTTAAATATGGAGTAGACCCCTCAAAAGAGATGGCAAAATTGGCGGAGAAAAGGGGAATCAAAGTAAAAACAGGAACCGCGGAAAGCGTTCCTTTTGAAAATGAAAAATTTGACACGGTTTTATTAAGCACCGTACTCTGCTATGCAGATGATCCACAAAAAGCCGTGAAAGAAGCGTATCGTATCTTAAAACCAAACGGGAAGATCGTTGTTTCATTTTTAGCGAGGGAAGGTTCTTATGCGATGATGTATGATCTGGCTTATTTAAGGGGAAAACATGATCCCGAGATCACCCCCAAGCACCCATATCCAATCAAATTTATTAAAGAAGCTAACTGGTGTTCTATGAGTAAAGTTACCACTTGGTTAAAAAAGGCGGGTTTCGTTGATTTGGAATATATACAAACCCTTACAAATCATCCTAAGTATACGAATGATGGAATAGAAAAGCCAACGGAGGGGTACAAAAAAGGCGATTATATAGTTGTTAAAGGGAGAAAGCCATAAAAATGAAACCAAAAATGAAACCAAAAATGAAACCAAAAATGAAACCAAAAATAACAGAGATGCTGAGAGCCGACGCAGATGCGATATGGAAAAAGATAGTCGAACATCCTTTTGTAAACGAGTTATATGCGGGAGATCTTCCAGCCAAAAAGTTCAAATTTTATGTTTTGCAGGATTACAATTATCTCATGGCAATGATTAGAGTGCTGAGTGCACTGGCTTCAAAAGCTCCCGAGCTCCTTATAGGGGAGATCCTTGAGATAGCCCATCTGGAATCAACCACCGAGCTTGACGCTTATGAAAAACTTCTCAATAAGCTCGATCTCTCGCTGGATGATGCAATGAGCGTTGAACAGATGGAAGCAAGTTCGGCATACGCAAACTTTCTGCTTGCAACAAGCTCTTTGAAATCATTTTCAGAGGGGCTAACAGCGGTTTTACCCTGTTTCTGGACTTATGCCGAGATTGCTGAAACTCACAGAGATGAGCTTAAAAAGAACGCAAACAAAATTTATGTGGAATGGGGTTCAACCTACCTTTCAAATGACTATATATCATTGGTCGATAAAATAAAAAGCATCGTGGACAGGAGCTGCGAGCAAAGCTCTTATAAAGATCTTAGAACGACATTTGTTACCGCAAGCAAATACGAGCTGCTCTTCTGGGATGGGGCATACAAAGTTCCTACAAAATGAAGAGGTAAGAGGAAGGCATGGTGGAGATGATAAGAAAGTTTGATGTTAGAGACATGAAGAGGATACTCCAGATAGAGAAAGATTCATTTCCCAAAACTTTCTATGACAAACACATATTTTCATACCTGTCTAGATGCTGTGAATTTTTGGTTTATGAAAGCACTCGTGAGGGGATAATGGGATACACAATATTTGATCAGAAAGATGGACATCTGATCTCCATAGCGGTGGATCTCTTGCACAGAAGAAGAGGGATAGGGAAAAGTTTGATGGGAGAGGTGCTTGAGAGCTGCAAAAGAGTGTGGCTTGAGGTCAGGAAAAGCAACACGGTTGCTCAATCTTTTTATGAAAAATTGGGATTTGTCAAGACCGGGATCCTATCAAACTATTATGGCGATGAAGACGCGCTTGTAATGACCAAAGAGCAACAGTAAGTACCATTCACCAAATGTCTAAGATAAATGCCTCTTGATGTACCTGGCTGCAAAAGCTATATGCCGAGAAGCACATTTCTGGGGAACTTCACTCCATTCACCAAACTGTTCTCAATCTGAAGGGCGGTGTCTGCACTTTGTTCCTTCCTTCAACAATTCTCTTCTCATAGGATCATCCAGATATCTATCAAATGGACTGCTGCTATCCTCATTTCTGCATTATTTCTCAATCCTCCCATGGATATAAAAGGTAACACGAACAGGAAACAATTATGTTTCTTCAACTTTTCCAGCAATTCGATGGACTCAGTTACGTCCTCATCGCTTTCTTCCGGTAATCCGGTTATCATGGTCCCGCAGACCACCCATCCCATCCATTATCATTCAGTATTCCTATGGATTGTTCTATCAGGTCCTGCCATTGTTCCGCTTTGAAAGGCTTTGGCTTTCCGTTCATGTACTTCTCTATGATTCTGGGTGATCCCGTTAAGATGGTAAAAACACAACCGGGAGGAGTAGACAACCATTGGTTCTCAGTCTTTTAGAACTGTATGCTATGAAATTGTTGCTGGAAACTGAAGAAAGAACCTGTTATAACACCTGGTACACAATTCTTTGCCATTTCTATGGGCAAAACATCTATGATATTTTTTCTGATAACTTTTTTAAGTAGCTTTCCTATATCCCTTTGCGTGTATGTGTATTTCATTGATGTCTCCTCCCTTAAAGGGAATTATACATACACGCATAAATATTTTTTAGCTAAGAGAACCCAAAATGAACCTTCGGAAGTACTGAATTCACCAAAAACTATATAAGTCTCTTCTCTCATATTCATTTTATAGGTGAGATCGGAGGGAAATGAAATGGAAGGAAGGTCTAATGGTTCTAAAGGAGAGAGGAGATTACCCGGGGATGTAGTTGCCAAACCTTTAGGAAAGTTTGTTAGTGGTTGTTTTAAGCACGGTAAAACGGTTATTTTGATCGTCGTAGTTATCACGCTGTTCCTTTCTCTCGGATTAAGAAATCTGAGTTTTTCTGTCGATCCCACGGATTTTCTTCCGACAGAAGACCCAGACACCCAGGCCCTGAAGAGAATGCTTCAAAAGACCACTGGGCTGGAGTCCATAGAGGTAATAATCACAAAGTTGGATTATGAGAAATCTGTAAGGTACGGAGTTTACAATATGACGGACGCCACAGCCGTCAGGGCAGCAGATGAACTATGGAGATACATAAAGGAAAGAGTCCCAGAAGTGAATGACATGAATGGTCTGATGGCTCACATATATTCTTACTTAAACTATGCGAACCATGCCAACAACCCGGCCTATTATAGACTCCCGGAAAGCGATGCAGAGATGGAGTTCATAGGAATTTTTGTCTGGGCGATAGTGGGACAGATCGTTGCCCAACTTGGCCCATATCTGATGACGCCAGAAGGTTATCTGGATTGGTTCATTTTACCGGTGGGTTATACCCCCGCAGAAAAAGAGCCCGGAGAGGTCATCTCTCTAAAAAATGTTGAGATTGGACACGAAATTGAAAATGCGGTTGAAGAATATGTTAAAGATTGCAAGGCTGGAAGGATAGAATATGACATATTTGATTTTGATTACATAAAGCCCATTGGCCTGGGAACTGCGATGTACAGGCTGACAGATGTGGTGATAGAGTATGCGAAACTTCTTGGTCCAGCCGTCATCATATTTATTCTTATCTGTCTATTTCTCGCTTTCAGAAATCCTCAGACCATATTCATTGCTTTAATAAACCTGTTGATAGCTTTCGTCTGGACCCTCGGCTTTATGGGATGGATGGGCATAAAAGTTGCACCATTTAATATCGCTTTTCTTCCTTTGGTGCTGGGAAACGGGATCGACTACTCCCTGCATGTGCTCAACGAATGGTTTGAGCACAAATCAGCTGGACTTGGAGACGAAGAAGCCTATGAAAAGGTTGGAAGCAGGGCGGGTGTGGCGATGCTGCTCGCCACCATAGACACCAACATTGGATTGCTCGCCATGACCTTCTGTGGAATGGTCGCATTGGCCTCAATGGGAATAGTTTCTGCATTTGCAATGGTCTGTGTTCTGGTGCTTTCATGGGCGTTCATCCCCGCTCTAACGTCAGTATCCAAAAGAGCAAGAGCGGCTTCCGTTCGCTTTAAACCGTCAAAGTTTATGGCAAAGGTAGCAAAGGGGATTAAAAAGCACAGGGGAGCAACCCTGTCGGTCTTTGCAATAGTTTCATGTATCCTGTTCTTGAACATCGGAAACCTCGAATACATGACCGACCCGATAACCGATCTCTACCCTGAAGAAGACTATTTCATGCAGGACTACAGATTTTTCATGGATAAAATAGCGCCACAAATGGGGAGACCAGACGACACCGTTACCGCAGAGGTTTTGATTTTAGAAGGTGATTTGACGGATCCGGAAACCGTGGATTACATCCATGCACTGGAGGATGAGCTGAGGAAAAATCCGCGATCGATCAGCGCTCTAACGGTCGGTGTTCTGGGTTATCACTGGTATCTGGGCCTGTATGAATCAGAAAAGTATGGAAACGCCGGAACGGTTTTAGCTCTGGTGGACTCATTCATTTCCGGATATCCAATTGAGGGACTTTGTCCAACGACCAGAGAGGGGATTGAAGAAGCCCTCAAAAATTGTAGAGAAGACCCATTCTGGAGCCCGTGGCTTATCATGTTTATAGGTAAGGATGATACGATCTCTTTCTTGCCCGTGGTTTATATGGCGGGGTATGGATGGGATGAATCAAGAGACGTGAAAAATGAGATATCCCACGCCATAGAGAAAGTTGATGTTAAAAAGCCGGATGATATAGAGGTATATGTAGAAGGGCTGAGAACCTCAACCTACAACTTCATGGCGGTCACCATAACATGGTCGTGGATCTTGATGGCGGCGGCTTTTCTGGTTTCACTTCTATTGATGTATCTGTTTACCCGAAGACTGAGAGCTGTTCTGGCAATAGCTGTACCGATGCTGTTCAGTATCATGTGGTGGCTGGGAATAATACCGTTATTTGGGATAAAGATGAATCCCGGCTTACTCATACCGATGATATTCATAACAAGCATAGCTCCAGATTATGCGGATCACCTGATATGGAACTCTTACAAAACCGGTAGCGTCGAGCACTCATTTTCGACAACCGGAAAGGCGATAATGTTTTCGGCACTAACGGACTTCGGTGCTTTCTACATATTCAGTTTCATGTACATAAAAGCATTTGTCGCCCAGCCGATGCTGGCTGTGGCGATCTGTGTGGCAATAATGTTCATTTTGACCACAATACTGATTCCAGCGCTGTTAACCGATAAAGAATTGGAGAAGGGGGTTAAAAAATGAAGATGGAATGGAAAAAGATTGAAGCGGGAATTTGTGTTCTTTTGGCGATTTTTCTCCTATCCCTGACAATAAACCCCATCTTTTCCTTTTCCTCTTCTCAAAAAGAGAACGCTGTGAAAGAACGGATCGAGATCGGGGACACAGACGTATCTGCAGAATTTACCAGGAAACTTGAAATATTTACGAACGAGGAATATCTCTTCAAAATGAACTTTAAAAACAGTGGAGAGAACGATTTGAGATATCTCTCTTCACTGAAATTGACGGGTCCCGAAGAGGTCCAAATAAGCGCCTGGAGGGAAAGCTTTGTGATAAAACCGGGTGATGACTACGAATACATGTTCATATTGAAAGGTTTAGAGCCAGGAAGATACACGCTAAACCTTACCATTGAAGAGGACTTCTTCTGTTCGACCGAATTGATTGAAGACGTTCTAAGGCTGGGCGTGCTGGGATTTCTACCGAGAGTTGGGGGGATCGTGCCACTTCTACCAGGTATGCTTCCTTTCATAGTCGAAATGATCCTTTACCTTCTCTCTGACCTGTGGACCCCAATTATTGAAAGGATTTTTCTGGTGCTCGGAGGATTAGATGTGGTAATAGCAGAGATATTTAACGCTCTGGCGAGAGACTGGGATGTCCTGGCCATCGCAATCACAGATTTGCTGGGTGAGATACTGGTAGATCTCCCCCGAAGTCTGGTAGAATGGGTAAGATTTACACCCGAACTTGTAGAATCTTTTGAACCGATCTTATTGGAGGCCCCGATCTACATGATAGATCATCTTGGCCATCTCTTACTTGAAGGATACTCGCCCATGATCCGATATTTTCCCTTGCTGATTGACGGGCTGCTCGCTTTTTTTGCAATGCTCAGATACTTTGGTCCATTCGCAGCCGCAGCCCTGTTCGAGTTGATACCAGGCCTGATAAGTGAAAGCGGAAACATGACTCTTTTCAAGTTTCTCCTGGTTGGCGGCGGTTTTCTGGGGCTTGGAGGAGGGCTCTGGCTCTTACTTGCTCCATGGGGATTATTAACTCCAATCTACATACTATACCACCTAATTTATCCCCTGCTGGACAAAATATTCTATGTAATCCACAAAATTCTTTCTCCGATACTAGGGACCCTGGCTAAATTTGTGAGCAAATTCTCGGAACTTACGCTGGGAAATTTATATGAATGGTTTGCCCCCTGGATTATTCGTCCCGTATGGTACATATTTAATCCAATTATCAGATTTGTGATCGACATCATATGCAGGCTACTCGACGCGTTTTCAATACTGTTTAAGATATGGGAAGTCCCAGTAGGTTGGCTACTTTCTATACAAACCCCAAGAATAGTCTCATATTTGAGCAAACCTGCAGCACCAATATTCGGAGCAGCAAGTAAAGCACTCTGGCACATCGGTTCATTCTTTATGCCTCAGGATTATGGAGCAATGAAGGGAGAAGCTCACGTTTCAATAGAGGTTGAGGTAAGGGATCTGACCTTTTTCGAAAGAGCAATGATGAAGTTAGAAGACATCTGGGACACAACTGTTGGAACGATCGGCGAATATTGGGGGTAACCCGGTATTTGTATCGGTATCGGTATTGGTATTGGTATTGGGAGTAACCCAGGAGTAACAAAAACCACGATGTTCATGAAAAATGGGCAGGATCTCATTTTAGATGGATTCAGTGCTTTAAAAGGAAAGGATGCGAAATCTGCAAAGAGATCTTTTCAGGCGTGTCTGGAGAAAGACCCGGAGAATGAAAAAGCACATTACGGAATGGCAATTGCAAATGTGTTGATCGGCGTAAATAGAATTTCTATCCTGACTTCGATGGGTTATCAGCTGGCAAGATTTTCCTGCAGTGGAGCGGGATTGAAAAGATTGAAGGGGCTTCTCAAGCTCTTAAATCGGATGAAAATCTCCCTTCCGCTAAATCAGGCACTTGAAATGTTTTTGCGTCCCGTTGACAGATCTCTGAACGAAACTCTCTATCATCTGTCCTTCATTTCTGATAATTTTAGAATGAACATCGATTCCCTGCCCATCTCCTTGACTTTGGATGTTCCCTACACAATCGATCTTGGGGGCTATCGGGATGCTTCTACTGCTAAACTCGCAAAATCCATAATAAACGATCTCCGATTTTTGTCCATCTTCCTGCAATCCATAGATCTAAATATTAAATCTTCCTCCATCGCGCAGTTAATTTCAAGGTTCATAAACATAGACACAGATCCAAAAAGTCCATTGGACACACTGGCGAGCATGAGAGCTCTTGGTCTTGTCTTCGGGGAAAATCCGAATTTCCTTCAATTCAGAAAAAGGGAGAAACTGAGAGAGGAGGGAGTACCAAAACTGAGAGAAGCTTTAGCTGAAACAGAAGAGTGGATGGAAAAACTCGTGAAAAATGGGGGGGATCATGAAAAGGTTATTGGATTTATAAAAAAGGATATTAAAAATGATACAAAAAAAGAAAAAGGAAGTCCGTTACTAACATTAAGATTCTTAAAAAATCTCAGCTTCATTTCGCCCCTCTGGCTCAGTGAGATCACGTTTGAAGAAGCGGAAGAAATGTTCGAATCCCTTCGAATCCTGTGTGGCACCATCCGGGATGGATTGGACGGTAAGGAATCTTACCTGCATCTTTCAGGATTGAACGGGATACTGAAAATATTCGGTCTTTCGATAAAAATAGACATCCCCGATGCTGCAAGGATAGATCTGAAAACCTTTGTGAACGATTGGCTTTATTCTCATTTTTTGAGAGACTTTCTACCAAAGCTCTGTTGCATCGATGGAAAGTATGAATTCTTAATAGAGGCAGAGGTCGGGAAGAACACGAGGTTCGATCTGAGCAAATGGGTTTTCAAGGGGGACCACAAGCACTTTGGAGTGGAAGACACTCCAGAAATAGGGGCCGATGGAGTGGTGGTTCCGGAGTCCAACAATGTAACAGTCATTCCGTACATAGCATGGAACGATCCGTCGTTTGGAAATTCTCTGCACATCAGGGATGAGAAGGGCAAATTTGTGGTCGCAGACCAGTTTAGCTTGAACAAACTAACCGCAAATGGAGCAAGGGCACTATCCTTATATATTGACAACTTGACCGTTCAGAAGCCAGAAAAAGTAGAAAAAAGCATGGCGATCGAAAGTAAATTTGTCGAGCATGAAAAAGTGAGAAGGATGGATGTAAAATTCAGAAACAGGGATGGACACATGCTTGCAGGCAGGCTCTACTGGCCGAAGGATGCCAGCACAAGTGTTTACCCGGGAATAGTCTATTGTGAAGGGACCTTTTCATGGAGAGATCTCTATCACTGGATGGGGATGCATCTCGCAAGGAATGGATATGCGGTGTTAGTCTTTGATCCCGGAGGGCAATGCGATTCCAATGGAAGAGGCATGGGAGATTATTGGTTCAAGCACTTCTCGCCCCCCGGCTGGGAATTTGACCTCTATGATGCTATAACATACCTAACCGAATACAGCCCAATAAAGAATCTGGTGGAGCGCATTGGAACCATGGGACACTCAAGGGGATCTGTGGCGGTGGCAGAAGAGCAGGTGTTCGATGAGAGAGTCAAAGCATGCGTTGAGGTCTCCATGACCGACTATTTCAGTTCTTCAAAATCAAGGGTTCCGACTCAGATTCAGACCGCCGATTTCGACCTTCTGATTGGAGGTTATTTAAACTCACTTTTGTATACGGTGACAAATCCCCCAAAGCAGATAATAGTGGTTGAGGGAGGATCCCACAATGGTTTTTGTACAAGAAAGGAAGAAGGGGCCGAAACCGGCATATACCACTGGCCTATGTCTCCCAAATGGCAACACGAAATCAGCGGATATTACGCTCTGGCATGGTTTGATTATTATCTAAAGGGAGAGAAAAGTGCCAGAAGGAGGATAACCACCCCCTTAAAGCACCTATCTAAGATATATCCATTTAGATATGAGTTAGGCTAAAGATACTGAAACGAATTAATAGAAAATAAGGGTAAAAAGAGCGCCCAGAATTGTCGCAAATATGTTAATTTCACTCTTTGTTATGGTGGACAGACAGGAACCGATAAGGCTGTCTGTGTTGCAGCCAAAAAATCCAGCCAAAATTGAAATAAAAAGCAGTCTATGATCAGAAAATAGCATGAATAAAAGGATCCCCATTATCAATGAACCCACCAATGCACCAAATTCACCATACAAAGATATCGCCCCCCTAGTTCCAGGTTTAACTCTTTCCAGTTTAAGTTTGAATAGAAGAAGCGGGCTTTTATCGAGCACCCCGATCTCCGTTGCAAAAACATCTGCAAGGGCTGCAGAGATCGCTCCAGAAAACAGAAGAATAGAGAGCTTTGGGTCCACTGTGTAGAGCAGAGCAGAAAAGGTCGGTATGATCCCATTTGCTATGACAGGGTTTATCCCCCTTTTTGCACGGTTGGCTTCCGCTACCCCAATTTTTTCTTTGTAGTTGTATTTAAAACGTGAGATGATAAACCCGAGGGCAAGAAAATCTATGAGCCCTATCAAAAATTGCGGCGTGGACGAAAGAATAACAATGAGCCCGAAAAACATTGCTATAATAGTTCCAAGCAGATCGAGCATTTTGAAGAGGTAAACCAAAACTCCCAGGAGAATCAGCAGGAGGAACCAGATGTCCGGGTTTGCTTTTCCAACGCCACTCATTATGCCTATGCCAGCAAGGACTGGTATCAGTATGTTATCCCCGATTTTTAAAGGTAAAGCCTCTATTATCGTTATCGAAATAGCCACAAAAAATAGGGTTAGTATGCCCACCTCAAGGTCATAGGAAAGATGTGCCAGGAAAAGAATGATCAGGGAAACTGAGAACATTGCAAGCGATCCCTCAACACTTTTCTCGGGATTTGTCCTCCATTTCGTCTTTCCGAATCTTTTTCCGATTGTGGTAGCTGCGGGGTCAGAAAAAGCCAGAATCAGTAAAGAAGTTAGGGCAATTTTTTCGGGCAAAAAGAGAACTATGAGAAAAACACCGGTGAGATAAAAGAAACCCGACAGATAGCCTTTGGCCTCTCCCTCTCTGAAAGCGGGAGCCAGCAGATTTTTAACGAATTCTGAGAGAGCACTGTTCTCTTTTATTCTGACATATTCGGCAAAACTCAGCATGATCAAAAGAGCCGTGATAGCAATAAGAACAACACTTCCGCCAATGACTAAAAATACTGCAAGAATGACACCCATAAGAGTGTGAAACAATGATCTATAGAGCTGGGGCTTTATCCTACTCGCAAGAATATAGGCGACGAACATGGAAAACAGGCCAAAAGATATCGGGTAAATGAGCTCAAGCTTAAAGTATGAAATCACGCCGCTGGCTTCCTCGAAATACCCTTTCAGATCGAAGTTAAATAGAGCGAGGATTATGAAGAAGGAGCCAAAAATGGATAGAAGAATCGATACTGTGGTATTGAGTTTCGTCTTTGCCAATATGTACAGGGATAAAAACGCCATGCTAAAGATGAACATCATGGCACACGTGTGCAATATCTCTATATCCACCCATGATTATTGAATACCAAATACTTAAATATAACGCCTTGCTCTATGCAAGACGTTTTAGCGGGCGCGCCTGCTCATGACTAAACTGTTTCCTGAAAATATAGTTTGTTCTAACAAAAAAGAAGGGCGATTCGTCCCACGACCTGAAGGTCGGGGATTTCTCGCTTATAGTGAGCTTATAGTGAGTTAAGAAATATCTTAAATTGGTGCAACACAGTATTTTGTTTGATGGATTTAAATACTTTGAATATAATCTGGAAGGTATGCTAAAGGTGATTAATAGTATTGGTATCCCAGTATCCAATATGGAGAAGGCTGTTACGTTTTATGGAGAGACTTTGGGGCTAAAAAGGAAGTATGACTACTCTCCTGATTATGTTGAATTTGACTGCGGTGGAGTTGGGATAGGGTTAGAACCAGGTGGCGAGAAAGGCAACAAAGAAAATAAAGCTTACATTATGTTCCTAGTTGACGATATA
>Ga0209633_10005499_pt1 | contig 11094 bp, 10 predicted proteins | sample Cruoilmetagenom1_FD_187290 | JGI IMG/M metagenome (GOLD analysis project Ga0209633, IMG submission 187290) | Oil polluted marine microbial communities from Coal Oil Point, Santa Barbara, California, USA - Sample 1 (SPAdes) (version 2) | ecosystem: Environmental > Aquatic > Marine > Oil seeps ... | reverse complement strand
CAGGCTGTTGAAAGAGCAAAAAGCGGATGGGGTTTGCCGGCATTTAAATCAATGCTTAAGTACTGCCCCCAGGAAACAGCTTTTGATAAATACAGGCTTGAACAGGTAAAAAAGGAACTCCCTTATCAGATTATACTTCAATTTCCTCCATACCTTCGTGAAACTGCTTTGTTAGCCGCTTTTAATCAGCATATGGAACCTGCTTTTAAAGGTAAAGTCAGTTTTGATGATGCTTTGAAGAATGTTGCTGATCAAATCAACGACATTATTGCAAAAGAGATGTAGGTCTGAATAGATTATTGGATTATTAGTTAATAATGGGGCACAATGTGATAACATTAAAACATTGTTGCCCTATTATTCTTTGAAATTATGAATGATTTGAGGATTTAAATGCGTCAAGAAATAAAAACATTCTATTTAATAATTGGACCTTGGATTATTATGTTTCTTTTTCTTAACCTTTTTCCAATGCTATACAGTTTTTTCTTATCATTAACCCGCTTTGATGGTATTTCAAATCCGCGCTATATCGGCTTTATTCATTATATAAATCTGTTTAAGGATTATCGGTTTATACAATCAATACTGAATACAATTAAGTTTGCTTTTTTCAATGTTGCAGCTACTTTATTATTCAGTTTCTTTACTGCAAGTATTCTGAATCGTCTTACAAAAGCTAAAGGTTTATTTAGAAGTATTCTCTTTATACCTTATGCAATACCAATTGTAGCAACTGTTTTTATCTGGAAAACTGTGTTTAACAGAGAGTCAGGATTGTATAATCTTATTCTTGAACTGATAAAACCTGGCCTATCGATGAATCTTCTTGTTGATTTTCCAACCATAGCCTTAATATTGATGTTTGTATGGCAGGCAGGGGGGGGAATGATAATTTTCCTGGCTGGTCTACAGAATATTCCAAGAGAACTTGTTGAGGCTTCCGATATTGATGGTGCCAGTAATTTTTTCAAGTTAAGAAATATCATAATTCCGTTAATGTCACCTATAATCCTATATCAGGCAATTGTCGGAATAATGCTGTCATTCAGTGTAATCGTTCAACCAATACTGCTAACATCTTCGCCAGGTGCTGCATTTACTTCTTTCTTGAACCAGCAGCCTGCTATAGAGAATTATTTCACAATAATCTATGCCTTCCAGCAATGTTTTACAAATCAAAGTTTCGGATATGGTATGGCGGTTATCTGGTTAATGTTTCTTGTCATGCTGATTCTGACATTTTCTTTTATGAAAATTACTAAAAAGTTTGTCTATTATGAATACCAATAACAATATCAGAATTGAAAGAATCTTCAATATTTTGCTATATTCCTTGCTCATTATTCTTGCGCTGATTACACTGGCACCTCTTTTCTGGCTTGTTTTAAGCTCCTTAAAGACACAGCAGGAAATGGTAACCTTCCCACCAGTATTTTGGCCTAAAATTGCACAATATGGTAATTATCTGTTAGCTGTAACTAAAATAGATTACCTGCATTTTCTTCTAAACACCATTATCCTCAGTTTATTATATACAATCCCAGGTGTGTTGAGTTCCTCAATATTTGGATATGCTTTTGCCAGATTTAATGTTAAGGGGAAAGATTTTCTTTTTTCTGTTGTGATGATCGTACTTATGATTCCACCTATATCTGTAATATTGCCGGAATATATGTTCTTTGCAAAGTTAAGACTAGTTGGATCCTATAACATCTGGCTTCTTTGGGGTATTGGTGCAAATCCTCTATTTATTTATCTTTTCAAACAGTTTTTTTCATATTTCCCGGCAGAACTCGAAGAAGCTGCGACTATCGATGGATGTAGTAGAATCGGTGTTCTTTTGAGAATCTTTCTACCACTTTCAAAGCCTGCTGTAGTAACTGTTTCTTTATTGTCATTTCTGACTGTTTATGGTGATTTTATGGGTCCGGTAATTTTCTTAAGTGGTCAAAAGACAACACTCCCGGTAGCGATGGCGACTGGTTATGTTGTAAGGAATGGAATTCTCATGGTTTCTGTCCTGTTATCTGGTATCGTAATTTATAGTATCCCTGTTATTATTATTTTTATTGTGGGACAAAAATATTATATTCAAGGTTTATTATCTTCTAGCGGCTCAAAGGGTTAATACTTATTAAAAAACTATGGATATCAAGATTTCTGAATTTGGTTCTGGACTCTCAGGAAACGAAATAAAGTCATTTACTATTACCAATAGTGAAAGAACAAGCTTTTCTCTGATTAACTTTGGTGGAATACTGACATCATTCAGGATGAAGAATTCAAATAATAAAATTGAAAATGTTATATTGGGCTTTGAAAATATTGAGAAATATATTGATAACCCTCATTATTTTGGAGCTACGATTGGCCGTTTTTCAAATAGAATTGCTAGTGGCCGATTCAGTCTTAATGGCAAGGTATATACTCTTGAATGCAATGAAGAGTTCCAAATAGAAAATAAAACCGTAAAAAATCACGAACATGGTGGATCGAAAGGTTTTCATACAAAAATCTGGAATACTGAACCATTTTGTGATGAGCTTACTGCAGGTGTTTGCCTCAGAAATACCTTTTTAGATAGAGAAAGTGGATATCCAGGTAATTTAGAAGTGTCAATTACAATCAGTTTGAATGAGTCTAATGAGTTGATTTTTGACTATAACGCCAAGACTGATATTCCTACACCTGTGAGTATGACAAATCATGCATATTGGAATCTTGAAGGAGCTGGATCCGGTTCAATTCTGAATCATGAACTTAGGTTGAATTGCTCAACTTATCTTCCTTTAGGTGAAGACCTCATACCCACCGGAGAAATAAAAAATGTTGATGATGGGCCAATGGACTTTAGAACTCCTAAGAAAATTGGTCGGGATATGAAAATGCTGGACATTGGGTATGACCATTGCTATATTGCAGATTCTGAAATTGGGGAGCTTAGTAATATTGCCCGTCTATCGGCATTTGAAAGCGGTCGAATTATGGAAGTATTAACAACGATGCCGGCAGTGCAGGTTTATACGGCTAATTATCTGGATGGAATTGTCGGTGCTGATAATGTTGTTTTCAATAGGCATGATGCAGTTTGCCTTGAAACTGAATATTATCCCGATTCAGTGAACCAATCTCATTTCCCATCAGTTATCCTTGATCCAGGGGTAAATTATCATCATTCAACCATTCACAAATTTACTATTAAATAGGTATGCATGTTTTATTCTTAAATCTGAATAATTGTGAAACCTGACTAAACTGTAATGGAATATTCTCGTCCAAAGATATATATTACTAAATGACAAGTATATAAATTGGAGTCATTTCATATGAGAAAAAATAAAATTACTTTGATCCTCACAGCCATTCTGTTAACAGCAGCATTGTTGCCTGTGATGGCTGAAGAGCAGCAGGCTCTATTTGCCGGGGGCTGTTTCTGGTGTATGGAAGCCCCCTTTGAAGCTGTCAGAGGTGTTAATGAAGTTGTCAGCGGATACACCGGTGGGAATGTCGAGAATCCCAGCTATCAACAGGTTTCTCAGGGAAACACCGGGCATTTTGAGGCTGTCAGAGTTGTCTATGATGATGAGGTGGTCAGCTATAAAGAACTGCTTGATGTTTTCTGGCGGAATATCGACCCTACCGACCACTACGGACAGTTTTACGACAGAGGTTCCCAGTACCAAACCGCCATCTTTTTTACAGATAACAGCGAGAAAGGACTTGCAGAACAATCTAAAACTGCACTGAATTCCTCTGGAAAGTTTTCAGATCCCATAGCAACTGAGATTCTGCCAGCTGCCGCATTCTACGATGCCGAAGATTACCATCAGGATTATTATAAAAAACAGCCGGAGAGGTATTATGCTTATGCGGCAGGATCCGGCCGGAAGGGTTTTCTGGCTGAAAACTGGGGAAATGAGGAGTGGACTATGTACGAGAAACCATCAAACCGTGAATTAAAAACACAATTAACAGATCTTCAGTTCGATGTTACCCAGAAAGAAGGAACAGAGCGGGCCTTTTCCAACGAATATTGGGATAACCATGAAAAGGGCATCTATGTGGATGTTGTTTCAGGTGAACCACTATTCTCTTCTGCAGATAAATACGATTCAGGCAGCGGTTGGCCGTCATTCACAAGACCCATAGACAATAGTTTTATTATCAGCAAAACCGACAGATCTCTATTTTCTGTTCGAACAGAAGTTCGGAGTAAATACGGTGATTCACATCTGGGGCATGTGTTTGATGATGGTCCTGTAGACCAGGGTGGGCAGCGTTACTGTATTAACTCAGCAGCTATGCGTTTTATTCCCCAAAGTGAGATGGAAGCAGAAGGGTACAGCGAATACTTGAGTCTGTTGGAGTGATGAACGCTCGTTGATTCAGAAAAGTGACACAGCTAAGGATTATCTCTGAGCTGTGTCATTTACAATAAAACAGAAAGCTTTTATTCAATTGCAGCTATTGCATCCCAACCTTTTGCAATTGCCTCAGCTGCCAATCCAAGTGCTTCTGCATCATTTACAAAACTGACTATTTCATAATCTTTTGCTGGAGGGAATTTTGAGAGTACATCAGCCGGTAGATTCACACTTGTCCGAATGGGATGGACAAACCCTTTAGCATACTCAATTTGTCCTTCATCAGAGTACTCTGTTTCAATTAGGAGTTTTGCAGCATTAAGGTTTGGAGCTCCGGCAGTTATAAATTGAATGTACATGCCTGCGACAGTTCCATCCTGAGGAATAACAACTTCCAAAGAGTCCATAGGGAGTGAGTATTTTTTTGACAGCCCATCGAAATCCCAGAATAAGGCTATAGGAGCTTCACCTTTCTGGATGGCAGAAGTACTCGGTCTAACCGGTCTGATATTACCAGCTTCTTTGAGTTGCTTAAAAAAATCCAACCCCGGCTGAACATTCTTTTCACTGCCGCCATGTGCAAAGGCCGCAGCAAGTACCATCATGTTTGCTGTACCGGATTCCCTTGGATCCTTCATTGTCACCATATTTTTATACTCAGGTTTTAAAAGATCATCCCAGGTTTTTGGTACATTAGCAACAAGATCTGTATTGACAGTAAAAGCAAAGGCGCCCCAGTAAGCTGCAGACCATAAACCACTGGGATCTTTAGCGTAGTCAGGAATCTCTTCCCAATATTTATTTTTGTAGGGCTGGGATAGGTTTTCACTGGTTATTACGGTTGCAAAGTTAAAACCCAGATCAGTTGCGTCTGCTACCGGGGCACTTTTCTCTGCTTTCAATGCTGCGATGATTGAACCGCTCCCCATATCGGTGTCTAACGACTTGATACCGTATTTATTTTTCAAGATTCCAAGGATTCCACCATAGTTAACCCAGTCATCAGGCAAGCCATAGGACACTAACACTCCTTCATTTTTAGCGGCGGCTATTATTTCTTCCATTGATCCTGGTTCTACTGTAGGTCCCATTGTATCAGGTGCTCCAGTGGCAAACAAACCTATAGTCATAAGCAGATATACAAGGAATGCAGCAATAAAAACATTTTTTCTTTTCATTTTGTTTCTCCTTCTAATATCATTTCTTGAACGGAACTTAGCTTGACAAATATGTTTATAACCTCCTCATCATAAATTTCTTCAGTGTTTGACTACAGTTGAAACACGATCTTTTCTGGCGATCAGTATTATCGCAAGAGAAAGAATAAGAGCCACTGTAAAAGCAAACACTGAAATTGCAGATGCTATACGGCCATCTCTTCTGGTAAACTCAACGAGAAGTACCGGAAGAGTTTTATATCTTGCTCCAGTTATTAGTCTTGCCAAAGTGTATTCTGCAAAAATTGCTGAAAAGACAAGAAGACAACCACTGATTATTCCATTCATAATATTTGGTCCGATTATATAAAACAGTATTTGTATATTACTGGCACCTTGTAGCTGAGCTGCGTCATTAAGCGTTCGCAAATCTATAGCTTCAAGACTGTTGGAGACTGGTCTGTACATATATGGCATGGAAAATATTGTGCATGCACAAACCAATAGAAAGGGTGACCGGGAAATGACCGGGAACGTGTAAACAGTAATAAGTGATAACGCAAGAATTACACGGGGTATCCCAAAAGGAAGAATTGTCAGAATGTCCATCGGCAGCTTTGCTGAAGGCAGCTGAGTGTGAGCAATATAAGCAGCCGGTACTATCAGAACTATATTCAACAGCACCGTGTAAAAAGCTAAGAAGAATGAATTCTTCAGGGTTACAATAAAATAAGGATGATGGATAGTCTTCACATACCATTCGAGTGTATAACCCTCAGGCAGAATAGATCTGTCCCATCGAACAGCTACAGAGAATAAATATGTCGCAAGTATGGGGATTAGCATATAGAGGCCAAAAAGAATCAGTATAATGTATCTTGCCGGATACTCTGTTTTCATTTATCCCAACCTCGTGCTTTTGAGATTGTTATCCGGTAAATAAAAATGCAAAAAGCCATAATAACCAGTGACACTGTTGCCATAGCTTTTGCCAGAGCAGGGTCATGTAATACTTCTCCGGTTATTACAAAAGCTATTTGTGTTGTTACAAGCATTAGTTTTGATCCAACAAGGGTATAAGCAGTGGCATAAGCACCATAAGCATTTGCAAAAAGTAGAACTAATCCTGCCACCAGGGATGGAGTAAGCAGGGGAAACCCTATGTAGCGCCAATATTGCCAGGTACTCGCACCCATGCTTACCGCAGCCTCCCTCCATTCACTACGCAATCCAGTGAATGAGGGAATAATCAGCAGGATCATTAAAGGAAGTTGAAAGTAGGTGTACGCCACAACAAGACCCGCATAAGAGTAAATCTGAAAATCAGGATAAAGATTAAGATTTAAGATTTGAGCAAATAGCAATGTTACAACTCCATTTGCACCTAGAATAATGATAAAGGCAAAGGCAAGAGGGGCTCCGGCAAAATTAGTTGTGACATTCGACAAAGCCTCAAAAAGTGCTCTTATCCGTTTTGATTGGATACGAAGGATACTGTAACCTACGAAAGTTCCTATTATCGTACCAAATAGAGCTGTGATGGCAGAAAGCCGTATACTGTTCCAGAAGGAGCTTAAATAAACTTTCTGAAATAATCCTCTATAGTTGCTCAGAGATAATACGCCACTCGAATTATAAAAACTATCTTTAATCAATACCGCTATAGGGAGTAGTTCAAAAGCTATACAAAAGAAGAAAAAAGGAAGAATTGCAGATAATGTAGCTATTTTTAGATTTTTTGTCTGAATCCTGAACTTCTTTCTGCTTGACAAAATATCCCTCGATAAAAGAAATATTGAACTTCAAGTCTCACTTTGCCCTTGGAGATACCCTTTGTCAAGAGAAATCCTAAAACAATATAATAAATAAGCTTTAATAAAATATGAATTGTAAAATATAAAAAAAATTATCCATTTTACAATATTTCCACTGAAATACAGAGTTAATATACGATATACAACATTTTAAGTTAAATCGTTTCTTATAAACTAAGGATGCTCTAAACTGTTCTAAAGGGTATTATTAAGAACCCTTTAATAACATCAGCACTGCGAGATCTTCAGGTTGTTAAAATATTATTATTCGTAAAACACAAGGCTTGTTAAAAAGGCTGTAGACTCTAAGAGTTAAATGAAATATGACTGAATACGGAGTCAATATGCACACTGTTTTATTTTTATGTACAGGTAATTCCTGCCGGAGCCAGATGGCCGAAGGTTTTGGAAAGGCTTTTAAATCAGATCTTTTTGAATCTTATTCAGCCGGAGTGGAAAAACATGGAATGAACCTCCACGCGGTTAAGGTGATGGGTGAGGTGGGAGTTGATATTTCGAACCATAAAAGTAAAACCACCGATGAACTTACCGTAAAAGAGTTCGACTATGTGGTTACAGTATGCGATAACGCCCGGGAGCACTGTCCCTGGTTTCCGGCAAAAACAAAACTGATGCATAAAAGTTTTGAAGATCCGCCATTTATTACCCGGGATATGCCCGACGGCGAAGAAAAACTGGCTGTTTACCGCCGTGTGAGGGATGAAATCCGTAGCTTTGTAGAAACTCTGCCTGAAGTTTTTTCTGCAAAATAGCATCATTTCCAGACTTCTCATTCTTTGATAACGTCGATTTGAGCTGCATTTTTGACCCGTAGGGTTGTCATGATTTTTGCTTTTGTAAGAATCATGACAAAAGAATTGTCTGCTCCAAATCTTTGTTATGCAGCTTTTCTGATTTATTGAGCTTTCTTTAAGTGAATTTCAGGTACAGCACCCAAAGCTTCAGCTACTTTCCGGATGAAGCTTAGAGATAAGTTTTTATAATTTCCAGATTCTAACCTGGCGATTGCAGGTTGGGATGTACCTGCCAGTATCGCAAGGTCTTTTTGTGTTAGGTTATTGCTTTTTCGGAGCTGCATCACTTCCTTTGCAAGTATAAACTCATCTTCCAGTGCTTCATATTCAGCCTTAAAATCAGGATTTTGTAGTTCATTGTTGAGTAAGTCATCGAAATTTACAGATTTCATATCATTCATGATTTCCCTCCATGTACATATTCATGAGTCGTTCAGCTTTATCCAGCTCTGATTTACTGGTTTTGTCCTTTTTTTTGATAAAGCCGGAAGTTACTATGTAGACATTCCCTTCTGAATGGAAATAAAACAAACGGCAGATATTGTTTCCTTGTTTTACTCTCAATTCACAGAGGTTCTTTATCCCTGTAATCCTCTTCGAATGTGGTTCTGTTAGATATGGACCAAAATCTCGCAGAATAGAAATAGTTCTATATGCTTTAGCCTTCATTTTTAGATCTAATGCTTCTAAAAATTGTAATGCAGGTTGCAGCACTCTGACTTCATACCCTATAAATATAAATTATATCAAATATGGTATATTGTCAAGTAATTCTGACTTTCTTATGTAAAAGACCAATGTCTGTACGAAAATGATTCTTTCCGTCTTTGGCGTTATATCAGGGCAGCCACGGACGGGTGCCCTTTTTAGAATCAACAGGGCTGGGATTATCCGCGATGTCTTGGCATACCCCGATATATATGCATAACGCAGGATTATCGGGCGTAGAGAACAACACAAAGTGCCGATAATCTTTCGTTCTATCGCCCGTGCCTTTAGGTAGAATCAAATTGGGAGAAAATTCCTTCTTGTTTAAGTGCAACATGTGTACAGAGAACATTTACTTAAACTTTCTGATAAACTGTACTGACAAAAGGGCTCAGCATAATCCAATAATAATGACTAATAACACGAAACTTTGTGAACATTGCGTTACCATTAAAATCATGTTTGGTAGTTAGATACGACGTTTTTAAGCCGCAAAACTTGTGATACTGTACAGAAAATAGTATTCTTAAACTGCGTAGCCCCTGTCTCTGAAGGAGTACTGTATGAAGAAGAGCGATAATTTCGTAATCCCTTTGTTTTTGGCGGTAGTGGTGGCTTCTCAGTTCATGTCCTGCAATATGCCCGAAGGAGCCGGTAACGAAAATGCTCAACCGTCCATTGGTGCGATCCCCGAACAAACGGCATACGTTGGCACAACCTACTACATAAACCTTGCTACGTATGTCTCGGATGACATCCAGGCACCATTTGAGCTGACTTACGAGATCACAGACGGCCCCGGCACAATGGACGGCCCGATCTACTCAGTTCTTTTCTCGGAACCACAAGAGATCGTAGTACAGTTCACCGTCACTGACACGGAAGGAGAATCAGCTTCGGGCCAGGTTGAGATCGATGTCCTGAGCGGTTCCGGCGAGCAGCTCAGCTTTCCCGTGAACTATGTATTTGTCTCCGGTAGCGGAAGTGACTCGGTTCTGAGCGGTGATATTGATGCCCCTTATAGCTCTCTCGGTTTCGCACTTCAACAGGCGGAGATCGGAGGGAAGGCTGCAGTTGTGGTTGCGTGCGGAGTCTACATTGAGAACGTAATAATCCCGGATGGAATACATCTGTTGGGCGGATATGATCCCGGTTTCACACGGCACAATGTTGATACTCTGAAGGCTGTCATTCACGCTGACGGCACCGAACCGTACACTATTTTGGCCAATGACATCAGTACGCCAACGATGGTAGAGGGTTTCATAGTTGAAGGGCCCCACGTATTCGACGCGGGACAATCGAGTTCGGCTATACGCCTTGTTGATTGCACCTCAGCGTTGGAGATCTCCCACGTCATTGTGTTTGCTGGCAGTGGAGGAAATGGGGCGGCCGGTGGCGATGGACCTAACGGAATATCCGGCCCCGACGGCGAGCCAGGTCATGACGCATATGAAACTAATACGCAAAACCTCGCAACCTGCGAAGAACTTGGGGCCACGCCTGTTCCCGGTGGGGCCGGAGGTGTATTGATCTACGCCCTTACTAACATCAGTGGCGGCAACGGAGCGGACGCTCACTGCCCGAATAGCAACGACCAGCAGCACTCCGGAGATAGCGGTCAGGGAACCGCTCCCGGCACAGGTGGCTTAGGAGGTCATGACGTGTTTGATAGTCCACCACCGTCATGCCATCTCTTCTACACTGGCGGATACTCAGTTTCCGGATATAATGGCAGTGATGGGACAGCGGGAAGTGATGGCACCGGCGGATCAGGTGGGTTGGAGAGCGGATGGACCATCGTCACAAATGTAATGGTCTCTGAGGCTGGGAATCCCGGGACTGACGGTCAACCAGGGAGTGGTGGTGGTGGAGGTGGCGCCGGCGGAGGAACCGACATAGCTCTTGGGTGCTCTTACCATGACACCCTCGGCCCCTCTGGTGGCGGCGGCGGGGCCGGCGCTACTCCCGGTACGGGAGGCCAGGGGGGCTCTGGTGGTGGCAACGTGTTCGGAATTTTTGTCCACACCACCCATACACCAGTTTCATTTCCCGACATCACCGGTTGCACTGTTTACTGTGGAGTCGCCGGAAACGGCGGAGATGGAGGTTTTGGCGGTATCGGTGGCACGGGAGGCGCTGGGACCACAGGGGGGCGCAGCGGGATCGAGCCTCCCACCGGAACTGCTGGTGATGGTGGCAATGGAGGTGCCGGTGGTCATGGCGGTGGTGG
>Ga0209633_10005498_pt1 | contig 11094 bp, 12 predicted proteins | sample Cruoilmetagenom1_FD_187290 | JGI IMG/M metagenome (GOLD analysis project Ga0209633, IMG submission 187290) | Oil polluted marine microbial communities from Coal Oil Point, Santa Barbara, California, USA - Sample 1 (SPAdes) (version 2) | ecosystem: Environmental > Aquatic > Marine > Oil seeps ... | reverse complement strand
AGATGAGGTCTATCAGGCGAGGGACGTGGGCACGCCCCGCCGGGCTGCGCGCTAACCCTGGTCTGATTGAATTGGCGCACCCGCATCCCTCCCCGGTCGCCGGCCGGGCCCGGGATGCGGGCGGCCTCGCTTACGAGATCTCCCGAACCGAACCTTCTGCCGGCCGCAATCGTTCAATTGTGATTCGAAGACGCCGACTTGCACGCCTATGTCAGAGTCTCATGAGGTGTCAGAGCCTGATGGGGTGTCAGCGTCCATCAAGTGCAAGGCTCGTCTCGTCCGATCAGTGCCGGGCGGCGCGTTAGGAGGCAATCGGCCATGAGAAAGATCCTATTTGCTGCGGCGACAGCATGTCTGACCGTTTCGGCAGCCCAGGCCGCCGCCCCGCCGCGCGTCGTGCTCGAAGGCAGCGAGGTTCGGCGCAATGTCGAGTTCGGCGGCATTCGGCGCTACGAAGTCCTTCGCCTCGCCCCTGACGGCAGCTTCACGGGTGTTTACGAGACCACCCGGCCGGTGGCGCGCGGCAGTGCCGAGCGCCGTGCGGGCGCGGTGCGCGGCCGCTGGTCGATCGAGGACGGTGCGCTGTGTTTCGAGGGCAGCGGGCTGGAATATACCGGCCGCAATTGTTATCGGCTGAGCCGAGGCGGATATTCCAAACGCCAATGGTCAGGCGTCAATGAGCGCACCGGAGATATCTGGCAATTCTTCATCTATCCGCGCGGCAGTTGATCCGGGCCAGGCCCTACCGTTGCATCCAATACCGTAGCAACGCGGTCACCGCCTCGGGCCGTTCCATGGTCGAGAGATGGCCGCACGCTTCGATGGCGACGAGGGCCGCGCCAGGTATGCCGGCGGCGATCTCCTCGCTCAGCGCAAGCGGCGTCAGTGTGTCTTCCCGCCCACATATAACGAGGGTCGGCACGGTGATCCTGGCCAGATCCGCGCGGCCCTCGGCGCGGCCCATGATCGCGCCCTGCTGGCGCAGGAACGCGTCCTTGCCGACGCGCTTTGACATCGCCATGACGTCCTCGACCAGCGCCTCGTCGTCGAGCCGCTCCTGGGCAAGAAAGAGTGGCAGGATCCGTTTGGTCACGCCCTTGAAATCGCCCTTCTCGGCGAGCTCGATCATGCCGCGGCGGCGGGACGACTGCTCGGGCGTATCGGCGCGGGCGGAGGTATCCAGAAGCGCCAGCCGCTCGACCCGGTCGGGGGCCCGGCGCATCACCTCCTGGGCGACGTAGCCGCCCATCGAAAGCCCGGCCAGCGCGAACCTGCCCGGTGTCATGGCGACCACCGAGGCGGCCATGTCAGTCATCGTCTCCTGGCTGGTGAAATCGGCTACCAGCACATCGGCGATGTCGGCCAGATGCGCGCTCTGATGGCGCCACAGTGCGCCGTCGCACAGCAATCCGGGCGCCAGGATGAGCGTAGGACGTGTGCTCACTTGGCCGGCCAATCGCGGAATGGCGAACTGGGAGGGGTCATTTGATCAAGGCGGAAAGCTCGCGGAAAGCATCGCTTCCGGCTGCCTTCAGCCACTCGAAGACGACCATTTCGGTTGTCGCGATTTCGACCCCGTTGGCGGCCATGCGCTCGAGCGCCGCGGCCTTGTTGGCGGGATCGCGCGAGGTTACCGCATCTGCCACCACGGCTACCTGGTATCCAGCGATCCGCGCGCCAAGCGCCGTTTGCAGCACGCAGACATGGGCCTCCATGCCGGTCAGCACCGCCTGGGTGCGCCCGAGCGCGTCGAGCCGGGCGCGGTAGTCGGGATCGTCAGCGCACGAAAAGTGGATCTTGGGGTAAATCGAGCCTTCGGGCGCCATCTTCGTGAGTGCATCGACCGTCGGTCCCAGGCCTTTGGGGTATTGCTCGGAAATCAGCACCGGGACATCGAGACGCGCCGCCGCGGTCATCAAGAGCGCACTCTTGGCGACGACCCGTTCGGGATCGGCCATGGCCGGCGCCAGGCGCTTTTGCACATCGATGACGCACAGTACCGATTTGTCAGCATCCAAAAGCATTCCGACCCCCAGTCAGAGCATATTCCACTCGCGTGGGCTGGTAATCCATGTGAACGGAAAATGCTCCAGCCTCCCCTCCGGACGAGCCTACCTGAGGGAAACCGGCGGCGCTATCCGGCTGGCGCCCGATTTTCTGGGGGAACCCACTGAACAGGCCGGTTCCGGCCGCGTTGCGCGAGACGCGCCGATCTGCCGCATCTGCAATGAAATATGTTGATTTTTAGGCGGAACAGCCAATTTATAGGGCATCAGACACTACGGCATACGATATTTGCCCCTATTGACGAGATTTACGTCCTGAACGGAACCGCATGACATTTGAAACCATTGGCCTCAGCGACGGGGTACTAAAGGCCGTCGCCGATGCCGGTTACGACAAACCCACCCCGATCCAAGAACAGGCAATACCGGTGGTCCTCATGGGCCGCGATGTGCTTGGCTGCGCCCAAACCGGCACCGGCAAGACAGCGGGCTTTGTACTGCCGATGATCGATATCCTGGCTGAAGGCCGGGCAAAGGCGCGGATGCCGCGTTCGCTGATCGTCGAGCCGACCCGAGAGCTGGCCGACCAGGTGGCGAAAAACTTTGATATCTACGGCGCCAACCACAAGCTGACCAAGGCCCTTTTGATCGGCGGCGAAAGCTTCACCGACCAGGAACGCCTGCTCAATCGCGGCGTCGACGTGCTGATCGCCACGCCGGGCCGGTTGCTCGACCTCTTCGAGCGCGGCAAGATCCTGTTGTCGGATGTGAAGATCCTAGTGATCGACGAGGCCGACCGGATGCTCGACATGGGCTTCATTCCCGATGTCGAGAAAATCGTTTCGCTGCTGCCGAAGATCCGCCAGACCTTGTTCTTCTCAGCGACCATGCCGCCGGAAATTCGCCGGCTCGCCGACGCCTTCCTTATGAACCCCAAGGAAATTTCCGTTTCGCCGCCGGCGACGATGGCGGAGACGGTCGACGACTTCCTAGTTGTCGTCCCCTCGGAGGATTGGCAAAAGCGCGAAGCCTTGCGCAAGCTGCTGGCCAGCGAGGACGTAAACAACGCGCTTATCTTCTGCAACCGCAAGCGCGACGTCGACATCCTGTACAAATCGCTTGCCCAGCACGGTTTCAACGCCGCCGCACTCCATGGCGACATGGCCCAATCTAGCCGCACCGAAACCCTGCAACGCTTCCGCGACGGTGAGATCACCTATCTGGTGGCCAGCGACGTGGCCGCGCGTGGGCTCGACGTCCGCGAGCTTTCCCACGTCTTCAACTTCGACGTTCCCTACAATGCCGAGGACTATGTCCATCGGATCGGGCGCACCGGACGGGCCGGGCGCAACGGGCGCGCCTTCACCATCGCATTTCCCGAAGATGGCAAGTTCGTCGGCGCGATCACCAAGCTGATCGGCCGCGACATACCGCCGATGGAGATCGAGGGCATCGAGCGCCAGGAGCTTTCCGACGATGATCGCCCGCGACGCGGGCGCGGCCGGGCGGGACCGGCGCGGGGCCGCGGCGGCCGGTCGGCTAGGCCACGCAATGAGCGAGGCACGAGCAGTGCCGGCGGCAATGAGGGAAACACCCGTAGACGCGACCCGGTGCGGACGGATGACACCGCGGAGGCGCCCAGAAGCGAGCGACAGCCCGCCCGCGAGCCCACCGAGCCGAAGCGCGCCGCCAACGGCGACAGCGCGCGCAAGCGCGGCGGAAAGCGCGAGGGCGACAAGGCGCGGATTGAAAAAGAACGCCGCCGCGAGCGCAAACCCGAACCCGTCACCGATCACTCCGGTCCCGGCATGGGCGATCACGTTCCCGCCTTCCTGAGCAAGCCCGGCCGCGTCGATAGCTGACGCCCGGATTTCATAGGTGGTTGTCGCAAGGCCGCGGAAAGTGATCTAATCGGGGGCCGGCGGCGTCACGCCGCGAATGGGGGTCCCGGGTGCAGACAATTTTTGTCATGGTGAAATGCGAGCTTGGCGAGACGTATAACGTCGCCGCCCAGGCCGTTGATGAGATTGAACAGGTTTCCGAGGTTCATTCGATATCCGGGCAGTACGATCTGCTGATGAAATGCGCGCTCGCATCCGACGCCGATATCGGCCATTTCATCGCCGAGAAGATCCAGAAGCTCCCCGGCATCAAGGACACCTTCACGCTGATAACGTTCAAGGCGTTTTCGTAAAGGCACGCCGACACGCGGTCCTATTCGTATGGGCGGGTTTCAAACCCGCCGGCCTCTCGCACAATCGTTTGAGCATGCGGAATTGAGGCGCCACGGGCGGATTTCAAACCCGCCCCTACAATTTGCTTGCTACCCCAGAGCAAACCCCACCGCCGCCTCCAGCTCCCTCAACGCCGCTTCGGGGTCGCTGACCTTGATCGTGGTCATGCCCATGGCGCGGGCAGGCTTCAGGTTGTTGCCGAGATCGTCGAGATAGATAGCCTCGGCCGGCGCGATATCGAGCGCGCGGCAGGCGATCTGATAGATCTCCGGGTCGGGCTTGCGGACGCCGACCTTGCTCGATTCGATGACCTCATGAAACAGCGTCATGATCGCCGCCACCTCGCTCGATTTATGCGCATCGAGCGTCATACCCGGCCCTTTCCCGACGCGCGCATTGTTGGTGATGCAGGCGCATTTGAGCCGCGCGCAGCAGCGCTTCAGCGCCTCGACCATTTCCGGACGCACATCGCCCGCCAGCAGCGCCACCACGTCGCGCCCGCAAATCGCATGACCGCGCGCCGCGCTTTCCGCCTCGAAGGCGCTGTCGAACTCGTCGAGACCGATCTCGCTGCGTTCAAACCGCGCCCAAGCATTGGTGTCGGGGTCGGCCGCGTTGACCGACCGGATGAAATCCTTCGGCAAGCCGTGCTCGGCCTCGTAACGATTGAAGGCATCGAACGGGCTGGTGGTAAGGACCCCGCCGAAATCCCACAAAACGGCCCTGATCGCCACGGCCGGCCTCCCCTTTCCTTACGCCATTTGCGCCGGACCATCGCCGGTTCGCCCGGACCTGGCAAGCGTGGGCTTGCATCCATGGCGGATCGGTCTTGACCCATCTATTGTTTGCATTTACAAATACTTCCAACAAAATCGATAACCCAAACGCGCATCGCCGCGCCCGGGAGACCGCCCCCATGGAATTCGGCTATTTCACGCTCAGCGACAATCACTACAAAGACAACCCGCGCACCGCCAACCAGTTCATCACCGAAATCCGCGAGCAGGCGATCCTCGCCGACAAGCTCGGATATCACTCGGCTTGGATCGGCGAGCACCATTTCGATTCGCTGGGGGTAAATTCGCGGCCCGATCTGTTGCTCGCGAGCATCATTCCGGAGACTGAGCGCATCCGCCTGGCTCCCGCCGTCTCGGTGCTGCCGCTGCACCATCCGGTGCATGTGGCCGAGACCTGGGCGACCCTCGATTTGCTGTCGGGCGGGCGCGTCGACTTCGCTTGCGGGCGCGGCTATGACCCGCGCGAGTACAAGCCTTTCGGCGCCGATTTCATGAAATCGGCGGAATATTTCGAAGATGCCATGGACGTCATCCTCAAGGCCTGGAACACGGGCGGGCCGTGGTCGCACAAGAGCGAGTTCCATGACATCCCCGAGATGGAGATCACGCCGCTGCCGGTGCAGAAGCCGGTCCCCTTCTACGTCGCCTCGTTCTCCAAGACGAGCCTCGACATGGCCGCGCGCAAGGGACTCGACATCATCTGGGCGCCCTTCGCGGCGGGCATGACCTATGGCGGGCTCGACAAGGCGGTCGAGGCCTACAAGGAAGCTTGCGACAAATACGGGACCGAGCCTGGCCGCATGATGTGCAGCTACTTCATCTACATCGGCGACAAGCCGGAGGAAGAAGAGTACGGGCGCGCGCGCCAAATCGCTTATTTCAACGAGTGCTGCCTGCCCGCCTTCATCAAGAAGCCGGAAGAAGCGCCGCCGACGATGCAGTACTTCCTGAAGATCGTCGATATCATGCAGAACATGAAGGGAGAGGATCTGACCGACAAGTCGATCCTTCTGGGCTCTGCGCAGAAAGTCACCGATACGCTGAAGGCGATCGAGGAGACCGGCATTGCAGAGGTTATCCTCTATTCCAATGTCGGCATGAAGCCGCATGAAATGGTCAAAGACCAGATGCACCGCTTCATGGATGAGGTCGCGCCGCACTTCGACGGCCAGCACCGCCGCGTAGCGGCCGAATAGGCACTGCAATCACACTGGATGACCTGTCAATGGCGGGCCGCATCGACGCCGTGCTTGCCGAAAAACGCATCGAGCTGCCACGCGCGATGCCGCCCAAGGTCGGGCATATTGAGGGCACGGCGCTGTCGCGCGGCCAGCTCTACATCTCCGGCATGATCCCGCAATGGAACGGCGAACGCCGGTTCATCGGCAAGGCAGGCCAGGAATTCGATCTCGCCCACGTCCAGGAGGCAGCGCGGCTTTCGGCGCTCAACATGCTGGCCCAGGCCAAGGCGGCGCTCGATGGCGATCTCGACCGGGTGCGGCGCGTGGTCAAGCTGAACGGATACATCAACGCTTTGCCGGACTTCCACGATGTCACGCCGGCGCTGAACGGCGCCTCCGATCTGATGATCGAGGTCTTCGGCAACGCCGGCCGCCACGCGCGCACCGCCGTTGGGGTCGCCGTGATGCCGTTCAACGTGGTGATCGAAGTCGAAGGCATCTTCGAAGTCGACTGAGCGGCGAGTGGCGGGCGTTGCATTTATAAATACGGAGCGGGCATGTTCGATCTATCGGTCTACCTCCCCTACTTGCTCAACCGTGCGGGCTCGCGCATCGCCAGCAGCTTCAGCGAAACACTGAAGGAAGAGCATGGGCTTGCCCTGTCGATGTGGCGGGTGCTGGCGGCGCTCCATCACCGTGACGGCCAGTTCGTCGGCGAGCTTGCGCGCATGACCACCGTCGAGGTTTCGACGCTGTCGCGAATGCTCGGTACGATGCAGCGCCGCGGTCTGGTTGAACGCCGCCGCCCCGCTCTCCAGGCGGTTGGCAGCGATGCGCGCACCGTGGCGATCCATTTGACGGAAGCGGGCCGCGCCCTTACCGAGCGCCTTATTCCAGAGGCCCTGCGTTATGAGGCGACCGCGCTCGATGGCTTTACCGAGGACGAGGCGCGGATGCTGAAGAGCATGCTGGGACGTCTGTTCGAGAATATGGGCCGCCTGGAAGCGGCGCCGCGCGAAAACAAGCGGCTCGCCTCCTGATCGCGATACGGCTCGGGTACGCCCGCGCCGCCGCGGGCGCTAGGTTTGCTGGGCCCGATGGGGTATAGTGGGGTCTGCCGGGCGCAAGATGCCGGCGAATTCTTGACGGGTTGAGGCGGCAAAGGAACATCCGTGGAATGACAGCCGAACCACTTCTTTCGGTGCAGATGCTGAACAAGCATTTCGGCGGCATTGTCGCGACCGACAATCTGTCGATCGATGTGACACCCGGCGAGATCCATGCCGTCATCGGCCCCAATGGGGCCGGTAAGACGACACTCGTCGCCCAGCTTTCGGGCATGCTGAAGCCCGATGGCGGCAAGGTGATTTTCGACGGCCACGACGTGACCTCCTTGCCGGCGCCGAAGCGCTCCAAACTCGGTCTGGCGCGATCGTTCCAGATCACCAGCATCTTCCGCGACTTCAGCGTGATCGACAACGTGGCCATGGCGATCCAGGCCCACAGCGGACACAGCTTTCGATTTTGGCGCCCCGCGCGCAACGATCCGCGCTTACAGGATCCTGCGCGCGCCGTCCTCAAACAGGTCGGCCTGGAAGAGCGTGCTGATATCATCTCCGGCAACCTCGCGCATGGCGAACAGCGCCAGCTCGAGATTGCCATGGCATTGGCCACCAAGCCCAAGCTGCTTCTGCTCGATGAGCCGATGGCGGGCATGGGGGCCGAAGACTCCGAGCAGATGACCCGCTTCCTGATAAGCCTTAAAGGCAAATACACCATGCTGTTGATCGAACATGACATGGATGCCGTGTTCAGGCTTGCCGACCGCATCACCGTGCTGGTTTACGGCAAGGCGATCGCCACTGGAACGCCCGAAGAAATCCGCGTCAACGAGGAAGTGCGGACCGCCTATCTCGGCGAGGACGAGGCCGCCTGATGCTCGAGATCAGGGACATTGAATCGTCTTATGGCGCGAGCCAGGTTTTGTTCGGCATGAACCTGGAGGTGAACGACGGCGAATTCGTCACCCTTCTCGGCCGTAATGGCATGGGGAAGACAACGACGGTCCGCTCGATCATGGGGATGATGCCGACCCACGGCGGCGTGATCACGTTCAACGGTCAGCCAATCCACGCCACCCCATCATACAAGATCGCAAAGGCCGGTCTTGGTCTGGTTCCCGAAGGGCGGCAGATCTTTCCAAACCTGACGGTACGCGAGAACCTCGTCGCAACCGCCGGAAACCGCAGCGGCCGCAAGAATCCCTGGACCTACGAGCGGATCGTGGACCTCTTCCCGTCACTCGAAGCGCGGCGCAACAACATGGGCAACCAGCTTTCCGGCGGCGAGCAGCAGATGCTCGCCGTGGCGCGGGCGTTGATGACCAATCCGCAACTGCTGATCCTCGACGAGGCCACCGAAGGTCTGGCCCCGCTCATCCGCGCGGAGATCTGGCGCGTGCTGCAGCACTTGAAGGATCAAGGACTATCGATCCTTGTGATCGATAAGAATGTCGACGTGCTGACCCGGATCGCCGACCGCCACTACATCATCGAAAAGGGCCAGGTGGTATGGAACGGGGGCTCCGAAGAGCTGCGCAACAATAAGGATATTCAGCACGAATATTTGGGCGTCTAACCCGCGCGCCGGTCGCCAGCAGCGGCGGTTGCCGCGATCCTGAAGCATGCCCTCCGCCGGCCGCGGCCTTCGTCGACTCTGGCCTCGGCAGTGTGGCCTTCAGGCTGCCGAGGGGTGATGCCAAGCGCCGGCAAATTCAGCTAGCATGCGAGCTGCTTGAACCAATTTCCCGGAGACAACGCGTGGCGAGAGCCCACGGCAACGCCCTGCCCGCCGGCTATCAGTTCGAAGGCTATCGCATCGAGGCCATCCTGGGCGCTGGTGGGTTCGGGATCACTTACCGCGCGCGCGAAGTCCGGCTCGACCGGGACGTGGCCATCAAGGAATTTTTGCCCCGTGAGCTAGCCATGCGCGGCGAAAACGGCGCCTCGGTGGAGCCGATCAGCGCCGATGATCATTCCACTTTCGAATATGGGTTGAGCCGCTTTGATGACGAGGCGCGGACTCTCACCAAATTCCGTCATCCCAATATCGTACCTGTGCATCGCGCCTTCGAAGCCAACAATACGGCCTATCTCGTCATGGAATATGTCGAGGGGGCGAGCCTCTACGAAATCCTGCATGGCCGGAAGACGCTCGACGAGGCGCAGCTTCGCGCCGTCTTCACGCCGCTCCTCGACGGGCTAGAAACCGTGCATGACGCGGGCTACCTCCACCGCGACATCAAGCCCGGGAACATCTACCTCCGCGCCGACGGCACGCCCGTACTGATCGATTTCGGCGCCGCGCGAGCCGCCATGACCGAGCGGAGCAAGACGCTGACCAGTGTGGTCACTGCCGGCTATGCGCCATTCGAGCAGTACTTCGTCAAGGGCAAGCAAGGGCCCTGGACCGATATCTACGCCATGGCCGCCACGATGTACCGCACGGTCACCGGCAGGAAACCGCCCGAGGCGCCCGAACGCCAGGAAAGCGACCCTTACCGGGCGGCCGCAACCGCCGCGCAATCAAGATATGCGCCCGAGCTGTTATCTGCGATCGACAGGGGTCTCGCGGTCAAGCCGGACGAGCGGCCCCAGAGCGTGGCAGCGTGGCGCCGGATGCTGGGTTTTGCCGACGAAGCGGTTTCCGCCGACCCCAGCCTCGCCGCCGCGGTGGTGGCCAAGGTCACAACCGGCGAGACCTCCACCCGCAATCCGGACGGCGCGACGTGGCCGCACAGGCAGGCAACAGCCGTCACCACACTGAGCGTCAGCCGGCGACCCGCCGCCTTTGCCGCCACCTTGTCGATCCTGTTGTTCGCCGCCGGCGGCGTCTATCTCGCGGCGCGCGACGGCAACCTCGTGGACGGGGGCAAGAAAGCGGGATCGACAACGGGCACGCGGACGCCTGGGAAGTCGGGGACCGGCGGCGGCGCGAGCACCGGCGGCGGCGCTGGCGGCGCCACGCTTCCCGGACAAGAAGCCACGCGGCCCCCGGGCGGCAAGACGACCCCGGACCCCCTGCCCGGAACTGTACCCGGCGCCGGCGCCGATTGCCCTGGCTCACTGGCGGCGCTGCAGGGCCGTTATCACGAAAGCGACTGCGGTTTCGTTGCGAAGGTCTTCGCCGAGGCAATCGGCGCCGCGCGCGCGCCGGGCGCGACCTGGCGTTGGAGCAACCGCGCTTCGGGCAATCGCGGCACGATGACGGTGCTGGCCTTTTTCCAATCGGCCGACGGGCGTTATTGCCGCCGCATCCGGCAGACCTTGGTGAGCGACGGCGAAACGCTGAGCGATGCGGGAGTGGGTTGCCGCGAGGGCACGCGCTGGCGCATCACGCTGGCGAAGTAGGCGTTAGAGCATTTTCCGTTCACGCGGGATCGGCTCCAGCCCACTCCCCCGCCAGTCGATCCGCGTTGCGGTTCGACCCCCGAGGATACTGCCCCAAATAGGGAGTTGCGGGTGGCCGGGCCGGGGAGTGGGCCAGTGATGCCGTCTGAACGGAAAATGCTCTAGTCGGCGCCTTCCAGCCGTTGACGCAAGGCGGCCAAGGCGTGCTCGGCCTCGGCGATCTCCTTGCCGATCTCGACCCGTTCGCGGTGATCGATGCGCGCGTCGTCGAGCGCCTTCTCAACGGCGCGCAGCACGTCGGCGGCCTCCAAGACCGTCCGCGTGGCGCCAAGATGCAATGTCTCGATCGCCGATCCCTCGGGCAGCGATGTGCGATCGACCGCGATGAACGGAGTGTCGTCGAGGAAAAAGCCGATAAAGCGGATGTCGGGGGCCGCGGCGATCAGTGCGGCCACCTCCTCGGGGCT
>Ga0209633_10005496_pt1 | contig 11098 bp, 9 predicted proteins | sample Cruoilmetagenom1_FD_187290 | JGI IMG/M metagenome (GOLD analysis project Ga0209633, IMG submission 187290) | Oil polluted marine microbial communities from Coal Oil Point, Santa Barbara, California, USA - Sample 1 (SPAdes) (version 2) | ecosystem: Environmental > Aquatic > Marine > Oil seeps ... | reverse complement strand
ATCCTTTAGTAGAGATTGATCACAAGTATCAATATCAACATGACCTATATTTATTTCTTTTCCTATAGATGCATATATTGCATAATTCTTTCCAGACCATTGTCTGAAAGTAACAGATTGTTTTTTATTTTTTAAGCAAGTATTCATAAATATTTGGCAAATCTAAATTAATATAATGTTGTATACAACTGCACCAGCAATGTTTTATATCACATAAACTAAAAAGAATTACACTCAGTTTAAATTTATTTAATAAATTGTTAACTTATGCAGCATTTAAGAAATGTTCGCGTCTTTTTAATAGAAATATGAATAAACAGGAAAGTATTTACAAGAATATACACCAAGATATTATTGAAAGGTGTAGATCTGGCGAGCAAAAAGCTCAATTTCAGATATATAAGCTGTATTACAAAGCAATGTATAATTCCTGCTTACGCATTGTTAACAATACTTCTGAAGCAGAAGATATAATGCAGGAGTCGTTCTTAAAAGCGTTTGATAAAATTGATTCTTACAAAGGAGAAGTAAGCTTTGGTGCATGGTTAAAACGGATTGTTATAAATAATTCACTCGATGAACTAAGAAAAAGAAAGCTAGAATTTGATTCAATTGATGATTCGGTATATGAACTAAAAGATGAAGAACAGAATAATTCTGATTTTAGTCCTGAAATTAAAGCAGAAGATGTTAAAAAAGAAATTAACAATTTACCTGATGGTTACAGAATAGCTTTATCTCTTTATTTAATTGAAGGTTACGATCACGATGAAATTGGACAAATATTAAACATTAATAGTTCAACATCGAGATCACAATGTGCAAGAGCAAAAAAGAAATTAATTGATCGTTTAAAGAATAATAAATAAGTAAAGTGCTAAATATGAAAGATTTAGATAATATTACACAAGAAAATAGATCGTTGTTCGACTCCCAAGAACCTGGAGAAGGTCATTTTGATCGTTTCGAAGAGAAATTAATGGAGTTTCATAAAAAGAAAAACACCTTCTCTTTTTCATATTTACTTAAGGCAGCTGCTATTGCTATTTTAGTTGTTTTATCGGGTTTATGGGTTTTCGATAATATTAATAACAGACCTATTAACAATGGAATAGCGTTAAGAGAAGTTTCTCCTGAATATAGCGAAGTTGAAATGTATTATACACAATTGGTAAATGAAAAATATAATGAATTAAATGAGTTTAAATTTATTGATACTACCCAAAAGAATATGTTGATGAAAGAACTCACCGAAATGGATAAAATGTATGATATTCTTAAGAAAGATTTAAATACAAATCCAAACGATGAAAGAGTTATTAATGCAATGATAAAGCACTACCAACTTAAAGTTGAAGTAATGAATCAAATTGTACATCAACTACATCAAGCAAAAAACATAAACATTCAAAAATCTGATAATTATGAAAGCACCGAAATTTAAATCAACTCTATTACTAATATTCGTCCAAATATTGGTAGTGACTGCGGCTTTTGCTGGCAGTGAAGAATTCTCTAAAAATTTGCATAAAGAATATAATGCTGATGCAAATACTCTACTCCTTATCCAAAATAAATTTGGAGATGTTGATATTAACAACTGGGATAAAAACCAAGTTACAATTGATGTAATTATTACCGTTGATCATCATAACGAAGAAAAAGCTAAAGAGCTAATCGATTATATTAATGTTAAATTTAGTCAATCGGGAAATACTATTGAAGCAATTACTGAAATTAATGATAAATTTAATCGTAACACTTTTTCATTTGGCGATAGTAAAAAAGAATTTAGTATCGATTATAAAATAAATGTTCCTAAAGATATCAAGTTGGATCTTAGCAATAGATATGGCAGTGTTTTTATTAACGAAATTGCTGGACATACTAAAATCGCAGTAAAATATGGTAATCTGAAAATAAACAAATTATCGCGCAAGAATAAAAAACCTCTAAATGAGATTTATTTAGGTTACTCTAACGGAAGAATAGACGATTGCTCATGGGTGAATTTAACTTTAAAATATTCGAAACTTGAAGTTGTAAAAAGTAAAGCCATTATTGCTGTAACTAAATATTCTAAGCTTTTTGTTGACGAAGCAAGTTCAATCGTTTGTGAATCGAAATACGACGAATATAGAATTGGTAAAATTGCAAACTTTGTTACTACATCGGCTTATACTGACTTCGATTTTGATGAAATATCAAAAAAATTAGAATTCGATAATCGTTACGGTAGTTTAAATGTAGACTATGTTCCTGTAAATTTCAAGAAAATTGATATTGAAAATGAATATGGAAATATTGATATTTCGATAGATATGAATGCTTCTTACAATTTAAATGGTTCTGCAAAATATGCTAATATTGATTTTCCCGACGAAAGCAGAGTTAACAGAATAAAAGAAAGCACATCATTATCTGTAGAAGGATTAGTTGGAAAAGATAAAGAAACAAAATCGACGGTTTATGTGAAAACAAGATATGGCAACGTAGATTTGGACTAATCAATATTAAAAATATATAAAGAAGGTCTGTCGTATTTGAGAGACCTTCTTTATTGACAATATATACTATTATATAACTACAAATGGCACTTTTTTAGGATATCTTATTTCTTGAATCCATATGCCGACATCATTTTTTCAAAGACATCTGTATTCTGATAAATACCCCCGAAACTTTCTGCCCCTGGTCCATAAGCAAATACAGGAACCATTACTCCAGTATGATTATCTGTTGAAAAATGCGCTTTATAATCACTTTTATTGTCATCTCCCTTAGGCAAACTTAATCCACCAGTTTCATGATCTGCAGTTACAATAACAAGAGTCTCACCATCCATTTCAGCAAACTTTAGGGCTTCTCCGACGGCCTTATCAAAATCAATTACTTCTGATGTAACATAATCTATATCATTATCATGTCCACCCCAATCAATTTGAGATCCTTCAACCATAAGAAAAAATCCTTTTTCACTTTTATCTAAAAAAGTTAATGCCTTTTGAGTTGAAACAGGTAACATATCTCCCCTTCCTTTGCTTACTTCCGGATTATGTCCTTTAGCTGTAAAAACAGCAAACTTACCGTTCATATCCGGATTAAAACTCTTCAATTCGTCAATAATAGTATAATTATTTTTCTTTAGAGAATCAATTAAATTTAAGCTATCTTCTCTCTCATTAAAATGCTTTTTGCCCCCTCCAATAAACAAATCAATATCAACATCCATAAAATCCATGGCTATATTTTCATAATTGTATCGCGAAGTATCATGTGCAATAAAACAAGCTGGAGTAGCATGTGTAATAGCACTAGTAACAACAAGTCCTGTTGCTAAATTATTGTCTTCTGCATATTCCAAAATCGACTTAAAAGGATTACCCAAGGAATCGACCGCAATATGCATATTACATGCTTTATGCCCAGCAGCAAGTGCAGTACCGCCTGCTCCTGAATCTGTTATGTAATTATTAGCAGAATATGTTTTATGGAACCCAATAATTTTAAATTTCTCCAAATTCAAGGTTTCCGTTGCAACCGACATTGCAGCATAAATCTGCGTAACTCCCATTCCATCACCAATTAATAAAACAACATTTTTTGGTTTTTCACTAAACTTTACTTTCTCAGTTTCTTGTTGAACTTCATTTGGATTACAAGATCCTAATAATAATAAGACACTTAAAATAACTATTAATCTTTTCATTAAAATAATATTATTTATTTAACAATTCTTTATCTCTTTTCTTCGCCTTTATCCACCAATCTTCCGGTATTACTTTCCACTCATCTTTACTTTTGGGATTAATGATTCCTTGCTTTTCAATCCATTTCATCATATAAAATCGCAAATCTTTTTCTGTAGAACTAAGTCTTCTTTTAGTTAATTCATCTTCAGGTATTCCCGCTCCTTTTACCAAATGTCCACCGCCACCATTTCCACGATAACTATTTATAGCAACTGTATAGGTACTATCGAAAGAAAATAAACGCCCATCAGTAAGCGATTTTATATCTACTTTCTCCCCTGCCTGTTTGCTAACATCAACGGTATAAATTATTCCTGATGCAGCATCGTAATTATAATAATTTGTATTTAAAGCATAGGATTGATATCGCTTTGAAAATTCTAACTCCCCAGTACTATCCTTTTTAAACTGCAACAAATGATCTTCATCAGAGCTCATTGTATTAAACCAATTTGCAAATGAATACTCTAAATACGAATCAATTTCTTTTCCAGTAAGGTTTATAGTATACAAAAAATTCTCAAATTTATATAGTTTAAACATATCGCGAACATAAACAGGTCCTTCATTAATTGTTGATTTAAAAGTTAATGGAGCAGTAAAAGAAATATCAGCATTGGATATATCTAATTGAATTATATGAATTAAATCTGTAAAAACGGATGGTCCATAAATAGATTCATGGGCATATACATTAGTTTTAAATTCGCCAACTTTTCTTGAAACATAATTCTTTACTGTATTAAATTCTTTATTGAACTCAATATTAAAAAGTGAATCTACTTTATAATTTTTCATGCTTACAACATCGCCTATAATAATCTTATCGTAAACACCATTTTTATTTAGAGTAAACTTAATATTTGCAGTAACAACTTCTCGTGCAGAACTTGTAGGTCCTAATACAACAACTTCATCTCCATTAATATTTGTAATTTTCTCATTCCAAGTATGGTGATCGTGTCCAACTAAAATAATATCGAAACCGGGAACTTGCTCTGCAACAATTACCGATGCGTTCTCATTTTTTGGTGTATTATAATCAACATTTCCATAAGTGTAATCGAAACCTGCATGAAACAATCCAATTATTAAATCTGGCTTTTCTTTTTTCTTAATAATTGGGATCCATTTTTTTGCAGTAAGCACCATATCTTCAAATTCTATTCCTTCCCATAACTCTTCGGGTAACCACATTGGAATACCTGGTGTAATTAATCCTAAAATAGCAATTTTCACTCCCCCTTTATTTATTGTTGTATATGGCATAAAATAAGGTTCGCCTGTTTCTTTATCTACTGCATTTGCAGCTAACCAAGGAAAATCAATCTCATTATTGAATTTATCATACACTTTATGTCCTGCTTCAATATCATGATTCCCGACCGAACCTGCATCGTAATTCATATAGTTCATTACCTTGGAATAAACATGTTGTGATTCTGTATCTTCGTAATTATAATAATAAACAGTTGGTTGCCCTTGCAGAATATCACCATTATCGAGTAAAACAACATTGCTTGTATCTCTCAATTGTTTCATATACGTCTGAACACGCGACAATGAACCATTCATTATTCTATCGTTAATAAAATCATAATCGAAAATAGCTCCGTGTACATCGCTCGTTTCAACAATTACCAGATTATATGATTTTGGTTTTTGATTGCTATTACATGAACTTAAAATAGTAATTATTGCAAGTATAAAAAATATGTATTTTTTCATTAGAGTGAATTTAGTTTAACTATTTTTTGAGTTTTACACGTATCAAAAAAAGTTGTATAAATGTATTAAAAAGCAAAATATCCCCAATATAATTGAGGATATATAAACATTAATTTTATATAAAATCTAAAATAAATCTACCGAAACATTTTGGATAAATGCCGTATAATTAACTTCATTTTCTAATCGTGCCACAGAAAGTATAATTATTACATCAAGTTCATCTCCTTGATTATTATATATATATAATTCTTTTCTTTCTCCAACTATTTTATCTGCTTTCGGATCAATAAGGGCTTTTACAAATTCATTATCAGAATAGTTTTCTTCGCTGAATAGTTTTTTAACATTTCGACCAAGCACCATGTCTCTATCTATTTCCCACAACTCTTCTGCTGCTTTATTAAAGAAACGAACTGCTCCATTTTGATCAAAAGTAACTATTGCATCTGCAGCACCTTCTAAAGTTTTTTCATTAAATATTTTCGCTCGTTCTATTTCCTTAAATTTCTGCTTAACTTCTTCTTTAGCTTTTTTTAGCTGTTCTTTTAACTCAACTTTTGATTTTTGCAGCTCTTCTTCCTGCTGTTTTAATAAGTCGGTTTGTTTTTTAGCTTCAATAGCCATTAACTTTTCATTTGTTCCATCTTTACCAATATATATAATCTTAGCAATATCGTTATACATATCTCTTACTGGTGATAATGAAACTTCAACCCAAATTGCCTTCCCTTCTTTTGTTCGTTGGTACAAAACACCTTGCCATGATTTACCTTTTGCAACATCATCCCAAATATCTCTAAATCTGCTAAGCTCAGATTTATCTACAAAATCTAAAATCGTTTTCTCTTTTAATTCATATAACGAATATTCAATCAAATCAACAAATTTAGAATTACACTCTAGCAAATCTCCTGTAGGTAAAAACTCAACTTTTATGCTTGACATATTCAAAGCATCAATCTGTGCCTGATGATCGAGACTCAATTTCTTTTGTTCTGTAGTGTCGATTGCAAGAAATAGAACTTTTTCTACCTTGCCATCGTCATTTTTCATGCTTGTATAAGTCGATATAGTCCATAAATCACGTCCTTGTTTGGTAACGTGTTTCATATCCCCTTCGAAATGTTTTCCTCCATTAATCAAATCAGCCCATAATTCATCAAACCATTCCTTATCTTTTGAGTTAATAAACATCGAGATATTTTGCCCCTCAACTTCTGAATTTCTTTCATAACCAAGTTTCTTTAAGAATTTAGTATTAGCATATCTCAGATTTCCTCTTGAATCGTACTCAGCCCTAATTAAGGTATGATTTACTGCATTGGTAAAAGTAATGAACTTCTCGCTCTGACGTGCCGCTTCTTCCTGCGTTGCTTGCAACTCTTCCATGTTCTGACGCATCTGCTCTTCTTGTGCAGCAAGTGTTTCTGCTTGCATTTGAGATTCTTTCAGGAGCTTTGATGTTCGAGAATTCATTTTTACATTTGATATTGTCGCAGCAACACTCTCTGCCACTTTCTCGACAAACTCAACAATGTTCTTTTCAATATTATATAAAGATCCTATTTCAATAACTCCATAAACTTGTTCATTTAATTTTAAAGGAACTATCAATAAACTCTTAGGAGTTGCTTCACCTAATCCCGACGTAATATGAACATAAGTATCAGGAATGTCGGTCATAAATATTGTTTCCTGCTCCTGTATTACGGCTCCAATTAATCCATCGCCCCACTCAACCCTCTTATCGGCATACTTTCTACGTTCATAAGCATAACTAGCTGTCATCTGGATATACTTTTCATCTTCATCTTCAATTATGAAAAAAGCTCCCTGATTTGCTTTAATATATTTAACAAGATTACTTATTAAATTGTATGAAAGTTCTTCTAAATTATCAGTATCTTTTCTTAATATATCGCCAAACTTAGCCAAGCCTTCTGCTACCCAATTTCTATCTTGATCTTCATTTCTTCGTTTATCTTCTTCCTCTTTATTCTTTTTTAAATTATTTCTTAAATCTAAAATTGATTGACCAAGTACATCATCAGCCCCCTGAACCTTATAATCTGTATCTATACGCCCCATTCTAATACTCTCAACAAAACGATAGATTTTCTGATTTTTATCAAATTCATGTTTTAAAGTACTATGTAAAATTTCGGATGCCTGTGAATACTTTTTGCTACCCAAATAAGCATAAAATGCTAGTGCAAATGGAGATAAATCTAAAATAAGATAAACAGGATTATTTTTATGAAGTGCAACAATCTCCGAAAAACTAATCTCTTTAATAAAAAAATCAACAACTAAAATAAAAAGAACTGTAAGAACGCCAACAATAAGACCACTTACAGTGTATTTAAAAACAATATTGTTTTGAGAGTTTCTTTCTTTCATGTTGCATTTAAATTTTGGGGAAATTAAAAATAAATAATAATATCCACAAATTTCTTACAAATCAGGTATAAATTAAACAAAAATTAACGAACAATACTAGTAAGGTATGAAGCAATTTTATCAAGATGAAGTACCTTTTCTGCAGCATCCAATTTTATAGCTTCTTTTGGCATTCCAAATACAATTGAAGATTCTTCATCCTGAGCAATGGTTTTAGCCCCGGCATCGCGCATTTCAAGTAATCCTTTTGCTCCATCATCCCCCATTCCTGTCATAATAATTCCGATTGCGTTGGCTCCAGCATATTTCGCCGTTGATCTAAATAAAACATCAACCGAAGGTCTATGCCTATTTACAAAAGGTCCTTCTTTTACTTCAACATAATATCTGGCACCACTTCTTTTTAATAAGGTATGATAATTTCCTGGAGCAATAAGGGCTCTGCCATTAATTACGGAATCTCCATGAGCAGCTTCCTTTACTGTAATTCTACAAATGTCATTTAACCGATCGGCAAAAGATTTTGTAAAAACTTCAGGCATGTGCTGTACAATAACTATTCCTGGAGAATTAGGTGGTAATTCTTTTAGAAATTGGGCCAAAGCTTCTGTTCCTCCTGTTGAAGCCCCAACTGCAACAACCACATCTGTGGTCTTAATCATACTATGTTTTACAACTGGTGCCAATACAGCATCAGCTGAATATTTTGGTTCCACTCTCATTGCCGATGGCAAAACTTTTCGTTTTACTCTAGCATGTCCCGCTCCTTTTATAGCTTCACATATTCGTATTTTAGATTCTAAAATAAAATCTTTAGAATACATTTGAGGTTTAGTAATAATTTCAACAGCCCCATATTCTAATGCTTTAAGAGCTGTTTCAGTACCCTCGGTTGTTAAACTAGAAATAATAACAACGGGTATTGGAAATTGAGACATTATTTTACGCAGAAATGTTAAACCATCCATTTTGGGCATCTCAATATCCAGAGTAATTACATCTGGCACTTGAGATTTTATTTTTTTTGCAGCGACAAAAGGATCTGATGCAGTTGCCATAACTTCTAAATCTCTGTCAGAACTAATTATTTCTGCCAAACTTTGTCGTACGACTGCTGAATCGTCAACTATTAATACCTTTATTTTGCGATCTTCCATCTAATTTAGAAGTGAATTTTATTTAATCACTATCTGAACTTACATCATTAATCTGCCGCTGAACGTATTTCTGTTTCACATCACCGGTTTGAGTATAAAAGATAAGTTTTCTTCCTAATTTTCCACCCAAACTTGAACTAACTACAGAAATTCGTTTTTCATTAAGCATTTCAGTAGCTAATTTAATATTTCTTTTTCCAATATGAAACTGTGGGTTCTTAAAATCGATAACTTCTCCCCCACCAAATACCTTAGCTATTATATTATTCTTCTCGCATCCATAGGAATACATTTTATCTAATAATTTTTCGATAGCGATATTTCCATATTTTGGTGATGCTAATCCTTCACCATTCCAATAAGGTAACATGTAATGGCACATTCCTCCGAAATTGAGAGCTTTATCCCACAAACATACTGCAACACAAGATCCCAATATTGTACTTATTTGATATGGTTCTTTACTTGCAAAAAGTGCAGCCGGATATAAGAAATGTGATTCAATATCGCTCATGAATTATCTCCTAGAATGTTTCTATATCATTATTAAACGATTCATCTTCATCAAAAAATAGTTCGTTCCCATCAAAAGCAAAACCGCTAACTTGCGACTCATTTTCTGGAATTGAGATTGTAAAACAAGCACCTTCTTTTAAATCACTCTTTATATCGATACTTCCATTTAATAAATCTAACAATGCCTTATTAATTGACAAACCTAAGCCATGACCTCGATGTAAAGAGTTTATTCCTGAGTCTAATCGTTTAAAACGATCGAATATTATTTTCTGATTCTCTAATGAAATACCTTTACCAAAATCACGAACAGAAATAATTAAATTATTTTCTTCCATCGATGTCTTAATAATTATCTTTCCATTTTCAGTACTAAATTTTACAGCATTACTTAGTAGATTTGAAAGTATAAGTCTAAATTTTTCGGGATCCGTTTTAAAGAAAAATGTTTTATGAGAATCTACTTTAATATTAAACTCTGATTCTATTTCTATTTTCTTCTTTTTAGAATCGTATTTAAAAGACTCGACAACACTATCGGTAAGCTGCTTAATATCTACATTTAAGATTTCAGGAAATATTTCGCCAGCTTCTAATTTAGCGGCAACAAAAATATTTCGCAATTGAAAATCGAGATTAAAAGCTTCTGAATAAATTAACGAAACCATTGAAATAACTTTCTTCCAATTTTCTTTATCAACGGATAAAATATTTTTTGATAAAGCTAAAATAGAAGCAAAGGGATTAATTATCTCATTCGTTATATTCGATATAAAATGACTTTTAAGTGACTCTGAATCTTCAAGTTTACGATTTACTTTTTTTAGTTCTCCATTTAAATCGTTCACCTCTTTTAAAGCTTGACTATTTTGGTCGAAGCGCTTTTTTAATTCGTCGATCAGTTCTTTATCGGTAAAATCGCTCATAATCTATGTTTTTATATTCGTTTAAATATTGTTGGCTTAATTTGTTCTAGTGGTAGATCCATTCCCATAATAGATTCTGAATGTCCTATAAATAAATATCCCCCAGTTTTTATATTACGACACAGTTTATTTATCACATTCTCTTGCGTTTCTCTATTAAAATAAATTAATACGTTTCTACAAAAAATAACATCAAAACTCTCAGATAAATTGTAAACATCGTCCATAAAGTTTAAGCGACTATAGCTAACTTTATTTCTTAATTCTTTAACAACTCTAACATTCTTTTTCTCTTTATCCTTACTCTTTAAGAAATATTTACGTTTCATCTCTAATGGAATATTGACGATTCTATCGTCTTTATATACAGCCAAAGAAGCTTTTTGAAGAATTTGAGTTGAAATATCGGTTCCAATAATTGAATAATTAAACTGATTATTGTTAAGCTTAAAATCGTTAAGTGTTATTGCTATTGTATAAGGTTCTTCGCCACTAGAACATCCTGCACTCCACACTTTAAAGTGTTTTGTTTTACTATTTAAATAAAACTCAGGTAATACATTTGAGTTTAAGAAATCAAAATGTACCGGCTCGCGAAAAAAATCTGTTTTATTTG
>Ga0209633_10005495_pt1 | contig 11098 bp, 14 predicted proteins | sample Cruoilmetagenom1_FD_187290 | JGI IMG/M metagenome (GOLD analysis project Ga0209633, IMG submission 187290) | Oil polluted marine microbial communities from Coal Oil Point, Santa Barbara, California, USA - Sample 1 (SPAdes) (version 2) | ecosystem: Environmental > Aquatic > Marine > Oil seeps ... | reverse complement strand
ACCAACATCGACTGGCGGTGGGAATTCGTTGTGCCGAGGTCAATACCCACCGCCAGTCGATGTTGGTGTGGATTGGATGACTGACCGGGTTCACTGATTTGTAGCAATGCCATGGAAATACGGACCTGATTTCTGAATTAATCTTAGAGGATATCCATCAGGGCGGCTTCTTTATCATCCGCTTCCTGACGCAACTTTTGCATGAATTGTAACTTATGTACGACCGCTTTGGCGGCTTTTTGCCCCTCTTCGGTAGTCGTTGCCAGATGAGACTGAATCTCTGCAAACAACTGTTTTTCCCGCGCGTCAATAGATCTCATGATATCGGTAATCTTCGCGAGCGGGTCATGGGTATTCTGTATTTCTTCCAATGCCTCACGTAGTTCCATTTGTTCCATCAAAAACATTGGGTCTTGCTGGGTGTCACGCTCATTATTGAAATCAATGCCTCGCAATTCCAGCATATAACGTGCCCGCGATAATGGTTTCTTTAGGACCTGAAAGGCCTCATTGAGCTGAGCCGTGCGTTGCATGGAAAGGCGACGTTCCTGATCCGAGGCATTGGCATAGCGATCCGGGTGAACTGCGCGTTGCAGGTCACGATAGCGTTCGGTCAGTTTAGGAATATCAATTGCAAACCCTACAGGCAATTCAAATAACTGGAAGTGATTCAGGGACAGCCCCGTGCTATCGGACATTACCCTGCCTTTTAAACAGTAAAACTTTCGCCGCAGCCGCAGCTGTCCTTGACGTTGGGGTTATTGAATTGAAAACCTTCATTCAACCCTTCCCTGGCATAATCCAGCTCCGTACCCTCAAGGTAGATCATGCTCTTGGGATCAACAATCACCTTGACACCGTGAGATTCAAAAACCTGATCCTCGTCTTCGATAAGATCTGCAAACTCCAGTACATAGGCCATACCGGAACAGCCTGTGGTTTTAACACCAAGGCGAAGCCCCTCTCCCTTACCGCGATTGGCAAGATAGTTTCTGATGTGCTCTGCAGCCTTCTCAGTTAATGTAACAGCCATATCGAAATACCTTCCTGCCGAATTTAGGCACTTTTCGCCTTGTCGCCATTTTTACTCTTATAGTCATCAATGGCTGCCTTAATGGCATCTTCCGCCAGTACCGAGCAATGTACTTTTACCGGCGGTAATTCAAGCTCTTCTGCAATTTGGCTGTTCTTGATTGTTGAGGCCTCATCCAGCGTCTTACCCTTGACCCATTCCGTCAACAGTGAACTGGAGGCAATCGCCGAACCACAACCGTAGGTTTTAAACTTGGCATCTTCGATGACACCATTTTCACCCACTTTGATTTGCAGGCGCATCACGTCGCCGCAGGCAGGGGCGCCGACCATGCCGGTGCCGACCTGAGCATTATCTTTATCCATAGCACCGACGTTACGTGGATTTTCATAATGGTCGATGACTTTATTACTATAGGCCATGACACTCACCTCTTATTATATAAATGAAACATTAAAGCCAAACCCTAATGGGCCGCCCACTCAATAGCGTTGAGGTCAATCCCCTCTTTGAACATTTCCCAGAGCGGCGACAACTCACGGAGCTTATCGATATTGTTACGAATTTCTTTAATGGCGAAATCAATTTCTTCTTCTTGGGTAAAACGACCAAGGGAGAAACGAATGGAGCTATGCGCCAGTTCATCGTTGCGGCCAATGGCCCGCAACACATACGAGGGCTCAAGACTGGAGGATGTACAGGCCGAACCGGAAGAGACCGCCAAATCCTTTAAGGCCATCATCAGCGACTCACCCTCAACAAAATTAAAACTGATATTCAGGTTATGCGGGACACGCTGTTGCATATCACCGTTAATATAGACCTCTTCGATATCTTCCAGGCCCTTCAATAAGCGGTCTCGCAACATACGCACACGTTCGTTATCCGCAGCCATTTCTTCTTTGGCAATGCGGAAGGCCTCTCCCATGCCAACAATTTGATGGGTCGCTAATGTGCCAGAACGCATACCGCGCTCATGACCACCACCATGCATCTGCGCCTCCAGACGCACGCGTGGTTTACGGCGGACATACAGGGCGCCAATACCCTTAGGGCCATAAATTTTGTGGGCCGAGAAGGACATCAGGTCAACCTTCAATGCCTCCATATCGATCGGTACCTTGCCGGCGCTCTGCGCGGCATCGACATGGAAAATAATCTTGCGTTCGCGGCACAGTTCGCCAATGGCGGCAATATCCTGAATAACACCAATCTCGTTATTCACATGCATAATGGAAACAAGGATGGTGTCATCACGCAGGGCGGCCTTGAGCTTTTCAAGCTTAATCAAACCATTGGATTCAGGTGCAAGATAGGTGACTTCAAAACCTTCGCGTTCCAGATGACGACAGGTATCCAGCACGGCCTTATGTTCGGTCTTGCAGGTGATAATGTGTTTGCCATTCTTTTGATAGAAATGGGCAGCGCCCTTGATTGCCAGGTTATCCGATTCGGTAGCGCCGGAGGTAAAGACAATCTCTTTCGGGTCGGCATTGATCAGCGCGGCGACATTATGACGCGCCTCAGCAACCAGCTTTTCTGCGGCCCAGCCAAAGGCATGGGAGCGGGATGCCGGGTTACCGTAAATACCATCGGGGGTTAAGCACTTGCACATTTCTTCCGCAACCCTGGGGTCGACGGGAGTGGTTGCAGAATAATCAAAATAAATCGGTGTTTTCATCGTCAGTAAAGCTCTCCAACTACCATGATCCTCAACTTATGCGGGCAACACTCCCTTTGCCAGCAGTTCATTTTAACCCACTTGGGGCTAAAAAATCCTGTTATTAGGAATTTTAAAGTGACTCTTCAGTGGCTCTCGAACCCATGGATACGGCGTTCGCCGGCCCACGTTGCCGTGCCGCAACCTCCTGCACACCCTGGCGTTCCACTAGGTTACCCAGGCTAATCCCGCAAAGGAAATCATAAATTTGCTGGCTTAACTCGGTCCATAACTCGTGGGTCAGACATTCCTTCTCATCCTGACAGTTGGACAGGCCGCCACAGCGCGTGGTTTCAACCTTTTCATCCACGGCGGTAATGACATCGGCCACGGCGATGTCGTGTGCACCTCTGCTCAAACGGTAACCACCACCAGGACCACGCGTGCTATCAACCAGTTCACGCTTGCGTAGACGCGAGAAGAGTTGCTCCAGGTATGAAAGTGAGATTCCCTGACGGTGGGAAATATCCGCTAATGTGATTGGGCCATCATCATAGTGCAGTGCCAGGTCCAGCATCGCGGTGACGGCGTAACGCCCTTTTGTAGTCAGTCTCATTGTTAAGCCCTACCAAATTTAGTAATCTGTGATTTACTGATTAAGTTAGTATACATGTCCTAGTAAATTAGTCAAGTATTAACTCCAATTTCTTTCCCTTACTTTCCTTACTTAACCGGTCCGCCTTGCAGATTATTTAGGTTTATTGTCTTCGGCAGGATGATTGCTGCCCATCTCACAGGGACCAAGATCGGGGAGTTTATAGTCAGGTAACTCCATACCTAAGTGTTTTATTGCCTGACACATATTCTCCATTTGCGAGTCCATGGCATGAACATGATCCAGGAGGCGATTAATGGCATTGGCTACCGGGTCGGGCATTTCCTGGCTCATGCCATAGGCATCAAAACCAATTTTCTCGGCAAAGGCCTGACGCTGTTCCTGTTTCAATGATTTATCAGCACTGGTGGCAACGATACGTCCGGGAATTCCGACTACCGTAGCACCAACCGGCACATCCTTGACCACCACGGCATTGGAACCTACGCGCGCCCCACTACCCAGGTTGATAGGGCCCAACACCTTGGCCCCGGCCCCAACTACCACATTATCGCCCAGTGTCGGATGACGCTTTCCCTTGTCCCAACTGGTACCACCCAGGGTCACGCCATGATAGAGCGTACAGTCATCACCAATTTCGGCGGTCTCACCAATCACGACCCCCATGCCATGGTCAATAAAAAAACGGCAACCGAGTGTGGCGGCGGGATGGATCTCGATGCCGGTTAGCCAGCGGGCCACGCTGGAAATGAATCGGGCCAACCACTTAAGGCCCCAATGCCACAGACAATGACTAATACGGTGCAGCAAGACGGCATGTACACCGGGATAGGTCATCAGGACTTCAAAATAGTTGCGCGCTGCCGGGTCACGGTCAAAGACGCAGGCGATATCTTCTTTTATTCTTCTAAACATAGGTCGTGATAATCCGTGTGGTCTGTTATGCGCCTGGGGATGCTTTACGATCAGGCCGTAGATGCGCCTTACTCCCCTGTGCGGCGCTCAGGATACCACGCAGGATATTCACTTCCATACGATCGAGGCGCGCTCGATTGAATAATCGTCGTAAACGTCGCATCAGCTGTCTCGGCGCCTTCGGGTTTAGAAAGCCAATTTCGGTCAGTGCCACCTCAAAGTGCTCGTACATACTATTGAGTTCATCGGTGCTGGCCGGCGCCTGTTCATCATAAATCACATCTTTTTCAATCCCCACACCCTGCTGGGCGGCGACATAGACTTCATAGGCCAGTATCTGGCCTGCCGCGGCAATATTCAGGGAACTGTAATCCGGGTTGGCCGGGATATGTACCAGGGCATTACACAGCTCCAGCTCCTGGTTGCTCAGACCGCTGGTCTCATTACCAAAAACGATGGCCACCGGTGCCGTCTGCGCAGCTGCGACGATCTGCTCGCCCATTTCCCTGGGGCTGACGACCGGCCACGGAATACTCCGCAGGCGGGCACTGGCGCCCACCACCAGTACACAATCTTTGATCGCCGCCGCCAGGGAATCGACAATCACGGCCCCCCCCAGGACATCTTTTGCCCCGGACGACCTTGCCCAGGCATGGCCGCTGGTGTCCGGATAATCCTTTGGGTTGACCAGGTATAACTCGGACAGGCACATATTCTTCATGGCCCTCGCCATGGCGCCGATATTCCCCGGCTGGCTGGTGTTGACCATGACAAATCGAACCGGTAATGACTGACTCATGCAATTCCCTCAAAATTTTCTATACATCTAGCTACATTTATCGATGGGGCCTGCTAGAATACGCGGCCTTGAAATAAGCGTTCTTTTACATTCTGTTAGCAAAGGAATCCAACGTGCATCCCATGCTCAATATCGCGGTACGTGCGGCGCGTAGCGCCGGGGCTATTATCGCCCAATATGCCGACCGAGTGGACAGTATTAATTTCGATAGCAAATCTGAAAATGATTTTGTCAGTGACGTGGATCGCGCGGCGGAAGAAGAGATCATCCGCATCCTCCACAAGGCCTATCCGGAACATGGTTTCCTGGCGGAAGAGAGCGGCCTGCATGAAAAGGCCAGCGACTACCAGTGGATCATCGACCCGCTGGATGGCACCACCAATTTCAAACACGGCTTTTATCAATTCGCCGTCTCCATCGCCTTACGGCATAAAAACAAGCTGGAGCAGGCCGTCGTTTATGACCCCATGCGCCAGGAACTCTTCACCGCCAGTCGTGGCGAAGGTGCGCAGCTCAACGGCAAACGTATCCGCGTCACCAAGCTCACGAATCTGAAAGGCGCCTTGCTCGGTACCGGTATCCCGTTTCGCAGCGATACCACTTATCTTGATGCCTATCTCGATATGCTCAAGGCCCTGTTGCCCGGAACAGCCGGTGTCAGGCGTGCGGGTTCCGCCGCACTGGACCTGGCCTATGTCGCGGCGGGGCGATTCGACGGTTTCTGGGAATTTGACCTGAATGCCTGGGACATGGCGGCCGGCGTCCTCCTGATTGAAGAGGCCGGCGGTCTGGTGACCGATTTCAACGGGGGCTTTGATTACCTTGAAAACGGCAATATTGTCGCCGGCAACCCCAAAGTTCTGAAGGCCATATTGCAGGCCATTCAGCCATTCGTGCCGAAATAGTCATAATTATCATATAGTTACGTATAATTCGTAACAGCGACGCCAATTGCCGTCCCTCGGCAAACTTTTTCCTCCCAAGCCTCAAGATAGCCATCTTACGGACGCTACTTGTAGGGAGCGAGGAAACTATCAAATGGCGCGAATACACAAAAAACCGGTTCAAGGGACCAAGGCACTGGAGATGAGCATGCAAGACGTCATGGACGGCCTGTATGACTCTGCCTGCTATTTTGCCTATCGCTCGACGCCGGACACCCTCGAAATCCTTTCTATTGAACCACCCAAGGGTGACCCGTTTGCCATGCCCACCAGGAAGGCAAAAATACATCGCATCCCCATACACCGCACCACCAACATTGTCGATTTTCTAATGGCCCGTGAAGAAGAACAGCACCAAATAGGGGCATAGAAAATTCCGCGTAGTTTGACCCTGTTTGCAAAATCATGGTAACAAGTTCTATCTCCCTAAGATGTCATGAGGTAATATCCGACCATATTAGGAGGACTTTGTGAAGCGCAAGATATTAACCATACTTATCCCACCACTAGCCGTTTTCCGTTATGGCTGTACCAGCCGCTGTGCTGCTCCCATTGGAGTATTCTGGATCACAGGTATTATCGGCATTATCTATGGTTATTTGGGTGGGCCTGCGGGTCTGGATACTATTAGTTGGGTGACCCTGGGCCTGGGTGTCGTACTCTGGGCAGTGGCGGCCATTTGGGCGGAGAGCGCCATTCGCGGAATCGACTCCGATTTGCAAGACTCCAAAGGCCAGGCTGACACCAATACGGTTTGCCCACACCCTGACGAATCCAACCCGTTGGATGAGGTGAAAAAATTCCGCTAAGGCAAAATAGACTACCCCGCCATAAGCGGACAAGGTATTGCTGAGGTGTTGCCCGGGAATCTCTCAGACTCCCAGCGTAACAATTATTTTTACATGGCAAGCCACGGGGATTCACACTCTCAGCGATTTATCTTGTCTGTCAGGCAGACAGTAATGATATATTTGCGATGTATATATCAACGAAAAAAATGTAAATAATTGAGCGGGAACTATGAAAAAAGAAGTCACATCAACAAAAATAGATTTGCCGAAAGGCGTAATATTTAACGCCTACCCCGACAGCATTGGCCAAAAACTGGCTGATGTCACACATATGCTCAAGTTGCCGGAATTCAAAGATGTTTTTTCTTTGTTCTACATCCTGCCTACTATTTTTAACAGTGATCTGGATCGCGGCTTTTCTATCATCGACTACGATCTCAATGATGAGCTTGTTTCCCGTGAAGATTTGGATCAGCTCCATGAACTCAATGTCATGTTCAAATTTGATCTCGTTTTGAATCACCTCTCCGTAGGCTCTCCCCAGTTTAAGGATCTATTGAAGCATGGAGATGAATCTAAATATAAGAACTTCTTTATTGATTGGAATGAATTCTGGCATTCACATGGAGAGATGAGCCCTGACGGTCATGTGATACCCTATAAAGAACATCTCGAGAAGCTTTTCATGAGAAAACCCGGTCTTCCGATATTGAAAATACACTTTCCAGATGGTTCTAAAAGACCTTATTGGAATACTTTTTATCAGGAGATTACTTATCATGAGGTCACCGCCCACGATCTATTACAGGCACTAGGGGTCGAAGAACTCACACATGAGGATGCAGAGAACATTGCAGCGATCCTGAATGATGTATTGAATGCGAAGCAGGATATTGACGAAATTGATTTAGGCGACTTTTCCCATCACAAAGATGATATTGTTTCTCTTGTTGAGCAGAACCGTAAATATTTGGGACAAATGGATTTAAACGCTCAATCGCAAGAGGTCTGGGATTTTTATGATGAGACCTTAAAGAAGTTACATGACCATGGTGGGAGGCTTGTCAGGCTTGATGCATTCGCTTATGTACACAAGGAACCGGGTGAGGTCAATTTCTTCAATAAACCCGGCACGTGGAAGTATCTGGAGAGACTGAAGCGAATAGCCGATAAGTATGACTTGATTCTCCTGCCTGAAATACATTCTGAGTATGGCTCCGGGCTTCATGAAGAAGTGGCTGCCAAGGGATTTCCCATTTATGACTTTTTCTTTCCCAGCCTGGTTATTCATGCGCTGGAACGGGGAACTAACCGGCATCTTCTGCACTGGATTAAAGAGCTAATAGAAAAAAACATCAAAACAATTAACATGCTTGGCTGTCATGATGGCATCCCTGTCCTTGACTTGAAAGGTATCAATAATGCCGAAGTTTCAACTGAGGGATTATTAAGCGATGAAGAGATCGACGCCGTTATTGAAAGAATGATGGACAGGGGTGGCAGGGTAAAAGACCTGTATGGCTCGGATGGTAAGAAAATATCGTATTATCAGGTCAATGCAACGTTCTTCAGCGCACTGGGAGAAGACGAACGAAAGCTGCGTCTTGCCCGGGCCATTCAGATGTTTATGCCGGGCACACCGCAGGTATGGTATCTGGATTTGTTTGCCGGAAAAAACGATTACGCCGCCGCGGACAATGGCGGTACTGGGGGACATAAGGAAATTAATCGCACAACGCTCACAAACAGCGATATCGAGCAGGGACTCAAACAAACGGTCGTGCGAGACCAGCTGGATCTCTTGAGGCTGCGCAACACGTCGCCTGCTTTTGACGGTGAATTGATGGTCCGTAGTACGGATGAGCACCACTTATACTTAACCTGGGAACATCAGGCGTGTATAGCGACATTGTTTGCCGACTTGCGCGACTACAGCTTTAGCATCACACACGGGGAAAATGCCAGCGATGAAAATGTGATGTCGTATCGTTAGACGAGAATGTGCGAGTGAGACTGGCTATTGTAGAGGATTAAAATGAAAATATTAGCGACAGATTTAGACCGAACGCTGCTCCCCAATGGCCGTTGGGAGAGTGATAGCGAGGCCATCAGCCTGTTTAATGAGTTGACAGAAAAAAATGACGTTCTTGTTGTTTATGTAACGGGACGAAATCTTGCGCTTACCGAGAGTGCCATAAAAGAATTTGGAGTCAGATACCCCAACATCCTATGTGGAGACGTTGGCACCTCGATTAGAAAGTATGCCAATGGAGAGTGGGAGTTTGATCATGGCTGGATTGACCATGTTCATAGAGAAAGTCCGCGATGGGATGCGATGGCAATACGAGATGCCGTTGCCGGGATTGATGGTCTGCGGGAACAGGAAAGTGAGCATCTAAACCAGTTCAAACAGAGTTATTACGTTGAACATGAAAAAAATGAACAGGTGTTAAAAGAAGTTAATGAACGGGTAAAGGGAATGTTTGATGAAGTCATCATATACAGTTTTGATTCACAGGATGGCAAAGGGCTTCTCGATTTTTTACCTGCAAGTGCGACCAAGCAGACGGCCTTAGAGTATGTGGCTGCGGAGTTCGGTGCGGCGAAAGAGGATGTTGTATTTTGCGGGGACAGTGGCAACGATATTTTTCCTCTGACAGCAGGATTTCGCGGTGTTCTTGTGAAGAATGCCGATGAACAACTGGTAGAAAATGTAAAAAAGGCAATGAAACAGAACCCTGAATTGAAGGTGTATTTCGCAAAGGGTGATTTCAAGGGTTTGAAAGGGTATTATACGAGTGGTGTGATTGAAGGGGCTTATCATTATGGGATCTTTACACCAAAACAGTCAGGCTCAAAGGAACCCGTAAAAAATTCCGTGTAACTGCCAAATCAAGTCGCGACTACTATAGATAACAATTCTTTGACAGCAATCATTTTCATTGCAACCTCTTAACCGTAGCGGTTCTTAAGTGTTGCTGGCCGCAGTTCTCTTTCTTTTCTCTGTTCCCTGGTAATAAGCCGGTCTATATCCATCAACTGTTCTGCAATTATGTCCAGTATATCATCCACTGATAAAACACCCACCAAACCTCCACGTTGATTGACTATTGGAAGACGACGTATACCATTTACGCGCATGCGCTTAATCGTTGCCATCAGGTCATCACTCTCCTGGGCGGTGATTAATTTACAACTCATTACGTCCGCCATTATTGCAACGCCAATGTCTACTTCTTCCGCAAGTATACCAATAACAATATCCCGATCAGTTAAAATACCTACTGGCACAGGTTCTCCATTATGCGAGTCAACAACCAACACATCCCCAACATGGTGCTCACGCATTAACCGTGCTGCCATAATAACTGAATCTGTCTTACCGATAATAGCGACATCACGATTACAATATTCACCGGCCAACACAACCATATCTCCTTGTCATTGCTTTGTGCACAGAAGTATTCACAACCACTAATATTGCATCTCGCGATACCATCACATCTAACGTATCTTATATACGAAGAAAGATAATTATTGAATACGTAGTTGTACGTGCCTGGTAATTAGGCATGGTCCATGACAAGCATGGCAGCACGTACCACCTCTGACAGTGAATGTGCACAGAGTTTTTCCATAACCTTTGAGCGGTGAAGCTCTACGGTCCTGGGGCTTATACCCAATTCCTGAGCGATAACCTTATTTTGCTTTCCTTCGACTAACAAGTCCATTACCTGGCGCTCACGTTTTGTCAGGCTATCGATCCTGGCCTCTATCTCATGTCGAAGTTCGTTAGTGCTATTGAGACTTACGCATTCAGAGAGACATCTTCTCACAGTTCCCAGCAACCGTTCACTATCAAAAGGTTTCTCGATAAAATCTATAGCACCCGCCTTCATGGCTTGTACGGCCATAGCGATATCGCCGTGACCAGTAATAAAAACGACTGGAATTGCAACATCCTGTTGCTTGAGTAAATCAAGTAGCTGCATGCCACTCATTCCTGGCATACGCACGTCCAGTAACAGACAGCCAAGCTTTGACTGCGCATGTTCATCCAGGAAATCCTCGGCAGAGGCATAAGTCTGAGCCGGAATTTCTTCTGACTGCATTAATAAGTGTAACGACTTTCGTACAGCCTCATCATCATCAACAATATGTACCATGGGTTTATGTTGCACTGTCTTCCTCCCGGCTTTCTATAGGAACTGTAAAGCTGAATATGGTCCCCTCAGGTTCATTTGAAACGGCCCACAGTCGGCCTTGATGTGCGTTAACAATTGACTTGCTAATGGCAAGACCCATCCCCATACCATCGTCTTTAGTTGTATGGGGATGGG
>Ga0209633_10005494_pt1 | contig 11098 bp, 8 predicted proteins | sample Cruoilmetagenom1_FD_187290 | JGI IMG/M metagenome (GOLD analysis project Ga0209633, IMG submission 187290) | Oil polluted marine microbial communities from Coal Oil Point, Santa Barbara, California, USA - Sample 1 (SPAdes) (version 2) | ecosystem: Environmental > Aquatic > Marine > Oil seeps ... | reverse complement strand
CACCCAACTGGTTCAAAAAAAAGAGAGACAAACCCCCCCCCCCCAAAGCGCCGCCCCAGCCCGATGAAGCAGCAGCCGTTGCTCCGTCGATGGAAGCAATCGATGAAACGGAGGCGCCCAAGGATTGCGCCAACAGCGCGGTAGTGGCGGCAGACCGGCAAGACAACACGCAGTCACCGAAGAAAGAAGGGTCACCGACGACGACGTCACCGGATGACGCACCCGCTGAAAAAAAGGGTGGGGGGATGTTTGCCCGCCTGAAATCCGGCCTTTCCAAAACCCGCGAAATCCTCACCACCGATGTCGACGAACTCTTTCTGGGTAGGAAAATTGTCGACGACGATATGCTTGAGGAACTCGAAGAGCGCTTGATCACCGCAGACATGGGCGTCAAGATCACCATGGAAATCATGAACAAGATTTCCAAGAAACGGTCGCGCATCGCCGGCGCCAAAGAATTGAGAAGGATCTTGAAAGAAGAGATCCTGGCCTATTTCGACACCCTGCCCGTCCCGGCGCCCGAGGCTGCCGCCAAGCCTCACGTGGTCATGGTGGTGGGTGTCAACGGGGTGGGCAAGACCACCACCATCGGCAAACTGGCGGCCCATGAGTCCGGCAACGGTAAGAAAGTACTGGTGGTAGCCGCCGATACCTTCCGGGCCGCCGCCATCGAACAGATCGCGATCTGGGCCGAACGCGCCGGTGCGGACCTCGTGCGCCACAAAGACAACGCCGACCCGGCGGCCGTGGCCTACGACGGCATCGATGCCGCCATCTCCAGAGGCACGGATACTGTCTTCGTGGACACCGCCGGCCGCCTTCACACCAAAGTCAACCTGATGGAGGAGATCAAAAAAATCCAACGCACCCTGGCCAAACGGCTCCCCGGCGCACCCCATGAGGTACTGCTGATTCTGGACGCCACCACGGGCCAGAACGCCCTGTCACAAGCCAAGATATTCAACGAGGCCCTGGGCGTCACCGGCATCGCGCTCACCAAATTGGACGGTACGGCGAAAGGCGGTATCGTGGTGAGTCTCTGCAGCAGCCTTAACATCCCGCTGAAATATATCGGCGTGGGCGAGGGCGTGGAAGACCTTCAGGCCTTCGACCCGGAACGCTTCGTGGAGGCATTGTTCTAAGTTCGATATTGGGTACTCTTGGCAGGATGGTCTGCTTCTTACGAAGCCGTCACTTTCGGTCCTTAACCCTCAGGTGCCAGCCATCTGGCTTCCCGTCTTTCGATACAACTGGAGGCCGATCACCTCTGAATGTTTAATGTGGTTGGCCGCTTCAAAGGCTTGGATGGTTTTGGTTGCGTGCCCATCGATGCCGGGCACCGCCACCACCGGGCAGATGTACTGCGCCCGTCGATTGGTCATGCCGGCCCCGTGAAGATCGGTCATGGTCAGGATGCCAAGCAGGGTATAACGGCTGGTCGACCCGGCCAGTACCGCCATGACCGACGGATCGCACCTGAGGTTATTCAAATACAGATCCACCGGGTTGCGGGTCCAACGGGTGCTGAACACCCAGCGGCTGATCATCTTCGGATACCCGCCGAGCCGCCACTTGCCGGTTCGCCGGTTATTTATTATCGCCACGGCGGAGAATTCACAGGCTCGGCCTTTGGCTACGGTAGAATTGCGGTTGTAGCTCAAATACCGCAAATTCTGTGTTTTTTCGGGCATACCGCCGATCACAAGCACGTCTTTCAACAACGGAACGTTCGGCGTCACCACCCGTGTCACCGCATGGATAAGATCATCGATATAGTCGTTGTTCATCCTAACCACCCCCGGTTCAGGCCATGTCAACGGTACAACCCGGTGCTTATCGGCTTTAAGGTCGTTGTACCGGCAAGGCCGGAGGGAGAACGCCGCATTTGCATACCACAACGACCGATAACGCATTCCACAAACATTATCTTAGCGCCTATCTCTATTAACTGACATCTAACCCGACTATCCGTCAACTGCTTTTTATGCATCCCATCCCACCCACATCCCATTTTTTAAGCGTACTAAGGAAATGGTTTTCGACGGTAACCGACGCTTAATTTTGCCGGTAGCGCCGGATGAAGTCCACGGCCTGATCGGCATACATTTGCGGGTAGTGCTCAAAAATGTTGTGACCGCATTTGGGGAACACCACCAATTCCCCCCGGGTTAACCGGCGGTAAAAGGCGACGCCTTGCTCCACCTCAAAAAAATGGCCCCGGTCCGGGTACATGACCAGGCTTGGGCAGCTCACCCGGGAAATGGCCGGCCGAAGGTCGAAAAAACCGGTCTTGCCATAGCACCCGCCCCCTTTGGCGCAGACATTGTAAAACGCCTTCCCCCGGGCGGCGCCGTGCCAACGGATGTATTTTTTTTGAAGCTCCGGGCTGAGATCGTCGAAGGTGCCCGGCAACTTCTGACGGTTAAACGCTTCCATGCAGATGACACTGTGGCACATGGCACTGGCCGTGATCAGGGTCTGGACCTGATCGGGATAACGAACGGCATAATCCACACCCACCACACCCCCTTCGCACTGGCCCACGATGTGAAAACGATCGATCCCCAGGCATGCCAACAGGTCGGCCATGGCCGACACGCTTTGCTCACGAAAATCCGGGGCCACATAATACCGGGCAAAGTCGGCGCCCCCATCCGATCGACCGAATCCACGCCGGTCATACAACAGCACCCGAAAACCGGCCGCCACCAGCATCGGATAGATCTCCTCCCACATCATGCTGCAGGAAAATCCGTTGTGCAACAGCACGATGGTCTCCCCTTCCCCGTGAATGTCGTAGTCGGTCTCCAGGCCGTCAATTGTCGCAATAGGCATTAGCGATTCCTCAATCCCTTTATGTTTCCAGCGGTCGCCCCACCGGACAATGATCCGATCCGAAAATACCGTTGTCGATGAAAACACCTTCCACCCATCCCTTGTGGATGATCTCCTCGGATTCGATCGATCTTTCAGTCTGTTGAAGGCCCAGGTCAGCGGTGGCGGTCCACCCCGATTTGCGGGCACATGTCGGCCACCGGGCAGGAGTTGCATAAAGGGGAAACGGGCCGACACAGGACCTGACCGAAGGCCACCAACAACTCATTATAACGCATCCAGTGCCGCTTGGGCAGTTTTTTCCGCAGGGCCAGTTCGGTCTTGTCCGGCGTGGTCGTCTTCACGTAGCCGATGCGGTTGCTGATCCGGTGCACGTGGGTATCCACACAGATGGCCGGGATCTTAAAGCCCTCCACGAGGACCAGGTTGGCGGTCTTGCGGCCCACACCGGGCAACGCGGTGAGTTCCTCCAGGGTATCCGGCACCTTGCCGTCGTAGCGGTCCAGCAAGATGCGGCTGATGGCCGGCAGTCGTTTGGCTTTGGTGGGGTAGAACCCCACCGGGTAAATCAGTTTTTCGATTTCCCGCGACGGCAATGTTACCATCGCTTGCGGGGTCCGGGCCACGGCGAACAATCGCCGGGCCGCCACGGCGGTCACCTCATCCTTGGTGCGCAGAGAGAGCAATGTGGAGACCAGCACCTCGAAGGGCGTGGCCCCGCGATTGGCGATGAAGGTGATGATGGGCGGATTCCACCGGCGGTAACTGGATTCGATGGTAGCAACCAAGCGGTCGATATCAAGGGCACGTTTTCTGGTCATGGCAGTCGGTTCTTCGCTGGTTTATATATTATTGAAATTGATGGACACGTTAAAAACTTTACATTGACATTTACATTTGGCCTTCTATAATCGAGAATAACATAATCATCCATGCATGGGGAAACAAAAGTGGGACCCAAACTGACACCGGGACAGAGGCGACTCTTCGACTATCTGAAAGATATCATCGAACGCACCGGCAATGCGCCCAGTCTGCGCCAGGCGGCCCGAGAGCTTGGGATCAGCCACGCCGCCGTCTCCCAGGGCCTGAAGTTGTTGGAGCAAAAGGGGGTGGTCAAGCGCCAGGGTCGCTACAGCCGGACCATTCACCTGCTAACCCCCACCGGCGAAACGGCGGCAGTCCAGCGGTGGGTCGAGGTGCCGGTGGTGGGCCGAGTCACGGCCGGTCTTCCCCTGTACGCCCAACAGGAGTGGGAAGGCAGCCTGGTGCTGGACGGCGCCCTGTACCGCGGCCAACATCTTTTCGCCTTGCGGGTGCGGGGGGATTCCATGACAAGGGCCGGTATCCTGGACGGGGATATGGCCGTGTGCACACCGCGACAATACGCCGAAAACAGCGAGATCGTCGTGGCCCTGATACACGGGGAAGACGCCACGATAAAACGCTTCTTTCTCCACCGGGACCACGTGGAACTACGGCCGGAGAACCCCGACTATCCAGTCATGCGCTACGGCTTCGGCGAAGTGCTGATCCAGGGCCGGGTGATCGGTATACAGCGGGGGCCGGCGGGTATCCGTTGACGGTTTCGTAACCAATTCGATATCTGCGTTACGCTTCATCCCTCGTCACTGCGGCGTACGACAAGTACGCCTCATTTCTCGGGACTTGCAAGCCTTGATCTCGAATTGGTTACGAAACCGTCTGAGATATCAATTTTTTCGAATCTATCAACATTGGCGTTTAAAGCATTCATCAAAAAGTGACGGTGATGGCGATCAAGAATAACAACCCGGACCGGATTCTGGTGGGAACCAGCGGATACGCCTACAGCGAGTGGGTGGATGCCGGCTTCTACCCGCCGGGCACCGGATCGGCCCGGATGCTGGCGCACTATGCCCGGATCTTCCCGGTCACCGAGATTAACTATACCTGGTACCAGATGCCCAAGGCAGCGGCCATGGACCGCATGCGTCGCCGGGCACCGGAGGGGTTTCGCTTTACCGCCAAACTCACCCGCACCCTGACCCACGAGGTGGATCCCAACGGGTGGCCGGGCCAGGCAACCCTGTACCGGGAGGGTATCGCTCCGCTGGTGCAGTCGGGCCAACTAATGGCCGTACTGGTTCAGTTGCCGCCTTTTTTCCGGCGTAACCCGAACAATCGCCGCTACCTGGCCCGGCTCCTGGATGCCCTCGGCGATCTGCCCCTGGCCGTGGAGTTCCGCCACACGTCCTGGGCCACCGACCGGGTGTTCGCCGGCCTTCAAGCACGCCGGGTGGCCCTGGTCTGCGTGGACGTCCCGCCCCTGCCGGACCTGTTCCCGCCCCTGGCCATGGTCACCAATCCGGACCTTTTCTACGTCCGCTTTCACGGTCGCAACACCAAAGGATGGCGGTCGGGCAATATGCAAAAGCAGTTCGATTACGATTACAGCGACGAGGAACTGGCCCGGTGGTCCCGGACCCACATTCCCGAGATAGCCCGGCAGGCGGCTACCGGCATCATTTTTTTCAACAACCACGTCCGCGGCCAGGCACCCAAAAATGCCCGGATGCTGATGGGGCAACTGACGGAGGAGGGATGACGGAGGACAGATCCATCATCCACATCAATGTCGCCGACTTCGCCGTAGCCGTGGAGCGGGTGCTGGACCGCCGGCTCCTCGGCCGGCCGATAATCGTTGCGCCTGAAGGGGCCGCCCGGGCCGCGGTGGCCGACATGAGCGAAGAGGCCTTTCAAGCCGGGGTCAGAAAACACATGCCCCTAAGCCGGGCCCTTGGCCGGTGCCGGGACGCCCGGGTGCTGCCGCCCCACCCGGCTCGCTACCGTCAGGCCATGACCCGGATGCTGAAATCCGCCCTGCCCTGCTCCCCCCTCATCGAACCGGGCGACGGAGACGGCCATCTGTTTGTGGATGTCACCGGCAGCAGCCGCCTGTTGGGGCCGCCGGTAGATGTGGCCTGGCGATTGTACCGCCGGATCCGGCGAGACCTCGGCCTGGCACCCATCTGGTCGGTGGCCACCAGCAAGCTGATCGCCAAAACCGCCACCCGGCTGGTCAAACCCCTTGGCGAGTATATCGTGGAACCCGGTGACGAAGCGGCTTTTCTGGCGCCCCTGCCGCTCTTTCTGGTACCCGGCATCGAGCGTGACGACCTGACACGATTGAATGATTTCAACATCACCCGGGTGTTTCAGGCTGCCGCCTTTACCGCCGATCAGATGCGGACCCTCTTCGGCCACCGGGGAGCATTCATTCATGAGCGGCTCCACGGCATCGACCCGTCACCCGTTCACCCGGCGAATCAACCGCCGCCGCGGGTCATCGAATTCCGGGAATTCGGCGACGACACCAACGACCGCTCACACGTTGAGGGCACCCTGTACCGGCTGGTGGAACGGGCCGGCCGGCAACTGCGGCGCCAGGCCCTGGCTGCCCGGCGAATCGGCCTGGTTCTGGAACATACCGACGGCGTCAGACGAATCCGCCAAGTAAGGGCCACACCGCCTACGGCCAACGATTTTTCCCTCTTCGCCCATGCCCGGCGGGTGCTCAATCTGGCCTGGATCCGGCGGGTCCGGCTGCGGCGCATGACCCTCGTTTGCGACCGACTGACCTATCCGCCGGCCCAGCGGCTTTTGTTCGAACCGGAACGCCGCATGGCGGAGAAGCAGGACCGGCTGATGGCGGTCATGGACCGGATCCGCCACCGCTTCGGCACTGATGCCCTGGTCATGGGGCGGACGCCGGCGGCGGTGGACGAATTACAGAAGACAGAGGCCGGATGACCGAAGAGCGAAGACGGAAGTCCGAAGAGGGACTGTGGAATTCCGAATTAGGGGATTGAGAGATTAAGGAAAGGAGAAACACCATGCCAGACACCCCGTATCGTCTGGGCCTCGATCTGGGAGGAACCAAGATCGAGGCTATCCTGCTGGATCCTTCGGGCCGCATCCTGATGCGGAAACGCGTAGCCACGCCGCGTGATCCGAATAACCCCACCGAATACGAAAAAATCCGGCATGCCGTCCACACGCTAATCCGGCAAACATTGGAAAACGTGCCCCGGAATCAGGCCTGCGCCATCGGCATCGGTATTCCCGGCACGATCAACGATCGAAGCGGCCGGGTCCAGAACGCCAACACCACCGGACTCATCGGCCACCCCTTTCAGCAGGACCTGGAGCAGCGCCTGGGCCGCCCCATCGCCATGGAAAACGACGCCAACTGCTTTACCCTGGCCGAAGCCAGAGATGGCGCCGCCAAAGGATATCATCTGGTGTTCGGCATCATCCTGGGAACCGGTTGCGGGGGCGGTATCAGCATCGGCGGACGGATCCACACCGGCCGACACCGCATCGGTGGCGAGTGGGGTCACTTCTCCGTAGACCCGGCAGGTACGCGTTGCTACTGCGGCAACCGGGGCTGCGTGGAGACCAAAATCAGCGGTGGCGGTGTGGCCCGATCCTTTTTCGCGCAAACCGGCCGGCCGCTCACCCTGGAGCAGATTACCGACGGGTACCGGCGAGGGGAGGCCGATTGCACCGTTGCCTTCGAACGGTTTCTGGACGATTTCGGCCGCTGCCTGGGGGGCCTGATCTCCGTTCTGGATCCCGATGCGGTGGTGCTGGGCGGCGGGGTCTCCAACATCGATGAGCTCTACACACTGGGGTTGGAACAAGTACAACGCTACGCCTTCCACGAAAAGGTGGAGACCCCGATTTTAAAACATCGCTTGGGTGATTCGGCGGGCGTCATCGGCGCTGCCTGGATCGGGAAATGAGGGTATCCATCCTTCATTTGCAGGGGTCAGGCGAGACCAAAGGGAGGAAGTGATATGGACATACCGCGACGACCGATAATGCAGTTCAAAAATATTATCTGAAATTCCATATGGTTCCCCTCACCGTTCGATCCCACTACTCCCTCATGTGGGGCACCGATTCGCCGGCAACCATTTGCCGGGCCGCCCGACGCATGGGATACGACCGTCTGGCCCTGACCGACACGGACAACCTCTACGGTTTATGGAAATTTCTGAATGCCTGCCGTGAAGCGGGGCTCACGCCCATCGTGGGGGCGGAGCTCACTGATCCGAACCGGAAACACCGCGCCGTCTGCCTGGTTAAGGATACGACCGGTTACGCCAACCTGTGCCGATTGATCACCCGGCGCCACCGGGATCCGGCATTCGATCTGGCCGGCACCCTGCCCCATCTGGCCGGCGGCTTGCTGGTGCTCACCAGCCACGTCGACCTGCTGGCCGCTTGGCACCAGGCCGGGGTCCACACGGCAGCGGCCTTGCCCCGGCGTCCCCCATCTCCTTTTCACCCGCTGGTTCGGGCGGCTCGACGCCAGGGCATCCCCATGGTGGCCACACCGGGCAGTTTCTTTCTGGAACCGGACGGATTCGCCGTGCATCGCCTGCTGCGGGCCATCGCCGGCAACACGACCCTATCCCGGATCGCCCCCGACGACATGGCCCCGGCCGACGCCTGGCTGGCCTCGGCCGACGCATATCGCCGGCGGTTCGTTCATTTCCCGGAGGCAATAGACAACACCTGCAAGATGGCCGACGAATTACAGTTTACCGGCCCTGATTTCGGTCTGGTCATGCCGCCGTGGGAAGACAACAAGAACCGCAGTGCCGCCGATTGCCTGCGCCGGGCCGCCTATGCCGGTGCCCGAAACCGATACGGTGAAGAACTGGGTGAGGCCGTGGTGCGACGCCTGGAACACGAGTTGGCCGTCATCGCCCAAATGGGTTTTCCGGCTTACTTTCTGGTGGTGAAAGATATCGTGTTGCAGAGTCCGCGAACCTGCGGCCGGGGGTCGGCGGCCGCCTCCCTGGTGGCCTATTGCCTGGGAATCACCAATGTCTGCCCGGTCAAGCACAACCTTTACTTCGGCCGCTTTCTCAACCCCGGGAGAAGTGACCCGCCGGACATCGACGTTGATTTTGCCTGGGATGAGCGGGACACAGTCATCGACGACGTGCTGGGACGCTTTGCCGGCCACGCGGCCATGGTCGCCAGCCACATCCTGTTCCAGCCCCGCATGGCCCTGCGGGAAACGGCCAAGGTGTTCGGCATACCCGATGCCGAGATCGGCAGGATCACCCGGCACCTACCCTGGTTCCCGCATCGGGGTGAACCGGATGCGGGACTGCTGGAAAACCTGCGGCGCCGCCCGGAAACCCGCCACCTGGATCTCGTTGAGCCCTGGCCGCAGATCATGGCCCTGGCCCAGCGAACCATCGGGATCCCGCGCCACCTCTCCGTGCATCCCGGCGGCGTGGTGATAACCCCGGATCCCTTGAACGGCTACGTTCCCATGGAAAATGCCCCCAAAGGGGTGCCCCTCATCCAATGGGACAAAGACGGCGCCGAAAACGCCGGTCTGGTAAAAATCGATCTTCTGGGGAACCGCAGCCTGGGGGTGATCCGGGACGCCGTGGCCAACGTGAAAGCCAACGGCATCGATTTCGACGAAGGGCGATGGGAACCCGAAGACGATCCGGTTACCCGGGAGACCGTTTCCCGCGGCCATACCATTGGCTGTTTTTACATCGAGAGCCCGGCCATGCGACTGCTGCACCAGAAAGCCGGCAGCGGTGACTTCGACCACCTGGTCATTCACGCCTCCATCATCCGACCGGCGGCGAACGCCTATATTCAGGAGTACCTGCGCCGCCTGCACGGCGGTAGTTGGGATCCCATCCACCCCCTGCTGGCCAATGTACTGGACGAAACCTTCGGCATCATGGTTTACCAGGAGGACGTCTCACGGACGGCCGTGGCCCTGGCCGGATTCTCCGATGCCGAGGCCGATGGTCTGCGTAAAATCATCGCCAAAAAGGATCGCCGGCGCCAATTGGCCGATTTCCATGACCGTTTCATGGCCGGCGCTGCTTCCCGGGAGGTATCCCCGGATCGGGCCGACGCTGTGTGGCAGATGATGATGAGTTTTTCCGGATACTCTTTTTGCAAACCCCACAGCGCCTCCTACGCCCGGGTGTCGTTCCAGGCGGCCTTTCTCAAAACCCACCACCCGGCCGAATTCATGGCCGGCGTCATCAGCAACCAAGGGGGCTTTTACAGCACCTTTGCCTACGTCTCCGAGGCCCGACGCATGGGACTGGTGGTCGACCCGCCGGACGTCGCCACCAGTCTGATCCGCTGGACAGGCAAAGAGCGGCGGCTGCAAGTGGGCCTGATGGCGGTTGGCGGATTGAGCCGACACACCATGGAAAAGATCACGACATGCCGGCAGGCATCCGGTTTCAGGGACATGACCGATTTTCTGGATCGCGTGCAGCCCGATGTAGACGAGGGGCGCGCCCTGATCCACTGCGGCGCCCTGGACACTCTGGACACCGCACGTTCACGGACCCGGTTGCTATGGTCCCTGGCCCGCTGGCAGGCGGCTCGGCGGCGGTCACGGGGACAGGCGGATCTGTTCACATCCCGGCAATTCACGGTGGCTGAGATTTCGCCGCCCCCATTTCCGCCGACGGGTACCACGACGCGTCTTCGCCGGGAGTTCGCCGTCCTGGATTTTCTATGCGACCGGCATCCCATCACCCTATTTTCCGGAGCCATCAATCCAAAAAACACCGTGAAAGCCGACCGGCTTTCCGAACGAGTCGGCCAACGGGTGCGACTGGCCGCCTGGCTGGTCACCGGCAAGGTAGTTCACACCCGCCAGGGCGATCCCATGGAATTTCTCACCTTCGAGGACGAAACCGGTATCGTGGAGACCACCTTCTTCCCGGCGGCCCACCGCCGCTTCCGTCATATGATCAACCGAAACCGCCCCTACCTGCTGACGGGAAAGGTGGAAATCAACTGGGGGGCGGTGACCCTTACCGTGGATCGGGTGGAGGGGATAAGAAGGTTGAAGGGATCGATCATGGCGTCGCCACGCACTCGCGGCGAAAAGCAACGATCACATCCGAGTAACAAGCCGCCCCCCGATGGGCCGGCTTTGGCTACCCCTATAAGGGGTTATAATGCCTCGCCCCCTGAGGCGGCAAGTTTGAGTTGCCCCGGATTCCAACACTTTTTAAAATAGCTGTATCAAACTTTCGGTCGTTGGCATCTCGACCGTTACCAAGCTGTTTGTCAAGAATGAAGAGCTGACCCCCAGGGTGTTTTTGTTCTAATGTATCTATAAAATTAAAACAGATATTTGAAAAGACTTCTGATCAAATGCCTCCGGATGAGGTATACATCAGTCATTTGATACTTCATTCTGGGG
>Ga0209633_10005493_pt1 | contig 11098 bp, 11 predicted proteins | sample Cruoilmetagenom1_FD_187290 | JGI IMG/M metagenome (GOLD analysis project Ga0209633, IMG submission 187290) | Oil polluted marine microbial communities from Coal Oil Point, Santa Barbara, California, USA - Sample 1 (SPAdes) (version 2) | ecosystem: Environmental > Aquatic > Marine > Oil seeps ... | reverse complement strand
GGCCGCGTCTAAGCGAGGCGCCGGGCATCATGGCTTTTTATTCCGTTTTTTGCCAAAACGCCCCGATACCTAACGACTTAGAGGGAAAAGAGACGCCAGATGGATACACAAGCCCCGATGCGCGAGCCCATGGAATTTGATGTAGTTATCGTCGGCGCGGGGCCCGCAGGGCTTTCCGCGGCGATCCGCCTGAAGCAGCTTGCGGCAGAGAAAGGCGGCGATATCAACGTCGTTGTTGTTGAAAAAGGCTCCGAGGTCGGCGCCCATATTCTCTCCGGCGCGGTCCTCGACCCTTCAGGGCTCGATCGGCTTTTCCCCGATTGGCGCGATATGGGATCGCCGGTCGATACGCCCGTCACATCAGAAAGCTTCAAAGTGCTGGGCCCGTCAGGCTCGTTCCCGCTGCCGGTTTTCGCCATGCCGCCTATGGTCAAGAACCATGACTGCCACATTGTCTCCATGGGCAATGTCTGCCGCTGGCTTGCTGAACAGGCCGAAGGCTTAGGCGTTGAAATCTACCCGGGCATGGCGGCCTCGCAAGCGCTCTATCGCGCCGATGGGTCTGTGCGCGGCGTTGTCGTTGGCGAAATGGGGATCGGCAAGGATGGCGAGAAAAAAGGCTCCTACGAGCCCGGTATGGAGCTGGTCGGCAAATATGTCCTCATCGGCGAAGGCGTACGCGGGTCCCTCGCCAAACAGTTGATCGAAAAGTTTAATCTCAATGCGGATAGTGAGCCGCAGAAATTCGGCATCGGCCTTAAGGAGCTGTGGGAGATCGCGCCGGAAAAATCGCGTCCCGGACATGTGCAGCACACATTCGGCTGGCCCTTGAAGAATGATACTGGCGGCGGGTCATTTTGCTATCATTATAATGACAACACCATTGCGCTCGGTTTTGTCGTTCATCTCAATTACAAAAATCCCTATCTTTATCCGTATGGGGAATTTCAGAAATTCAAAACCCATCCGGAAATCGCCGAGCTTCTAGAGGGCGGCAAACGCATCGCCTTTGGCTCGCGGGCGATCACCGAAGGCGGCTATCAGTCAGTGCCGAAGCTGGTATTTTCTGGCGGCGCGCTCATCGGCTGTTCCGCCGGGTTCGTGAATGTGCCGCGCATCAAGGGCAATCACAACGCGATGTTGACCGGGATCATGGCCGCGGAAGCCGCCTTTGAAGCAGTGGGCGCCGGCCGCGAGGGTGACGAGCTTACCGCCTACGCCCAGGCCTATGAAGTCTCCGGCGTGAAAGCGGAGCTAAAAAAGGCGCGCAACGCCAAGCCGCTCTGGTCAAGATTTGGAACGCTTCTCGGCGGCGTCGCCCTTGCCGGTCTCGATCTGTGGACCAACACCATCATCCCCGGCTTTTCGATTTTCGGAACGTTGGGCCACGGCAAAACCGATGCGGAGGCCACCGAGCCGGCCGAAAAGCACCAACCCCTTGATTATCCCAAGCCCGATGGTGAAATTACGTTTGACCGGCTTACCAATGTCGCCTTTTCCGCCACAAATCATGAAGAAGACCAGCCCGCCCATCTTAAGCTTAAGGATCCATCAATCCCGATCGACGTTAATCTGCCGGTCTATTCTGAGCCCGCCCAGCGCTATTGCCCGGCGGGCGTTTATGAGGTTGTAACGGAAGATGGCGGCGCCGATCCGAAATTCCAGATTAACGCCCAGAACTGCGTTCACTGCAAAACCTGCGATATTAAAGATCCGTCGCAGAACATCCTTTGGACGACGCCCGAAGGCGGCGGCGGGCCCAACTATCCCAACATGTGAGGGTTATCCGTTTGCGTATGAAATTTTATAACCTGGTTAGCTCGGGCGCAGCGCTTTTAGCCGCCGGGTGTGTCAGCGTCGCGCCTGAGGAATCGATCGTTGGGGATTATCTTTCCGCAAGGCTTGCCGCGCGCACCAATGATGTGGGCGCGGCCGCGCAGGCGTTTTCCGCCGCGCAATCAGAAGCGCCGGGTTCGCGCCAAATTCTCCGCGACGCGTTCTTTTTTCAATTGGCGGCGGGCAATATCGAACAAGCAAAACCTTTCGCCGAGCGTCTCGCCGCACTTGAAGATGCCGGCGATGACGGCCTTGCGGCCATGGTGCTTGCCGCGCATGCGATAAAGAATAAGGACTACAAAAAATCGCGCACCGCGCTCCTCGACGCTGATGTCGCCAGCTATATGACTGCAACGGCGAATATTGCCCGCGCCTGGTCGATGGAGCCCTCAGGCGGGCCGGAAGCGGCGCTTGCCTCGCTAAGGGAAAATGCCGGAAGCGAATATAAAGGCTTTTACCCGCTGCATCAGGCGCTTTTTTCAGAAAAAACCGGGGAGCTGGATCAGGCCCGGGCCGCCTATCAGCTTTCGGTGATGACGGTTGGCGGGCCGGTTGAAGTTGCTGCATATGGCGGGTTTCTGGAGCGGGCGGGCGATGAAATAGCAGCGCGGGAGTTTTACGAACTCCTCGGCGAGAAGCCTGGTCTTGCGCGAATTCCCGCGCGGGACGGTCTTGCGCGTCTCGCGGCCGGCAAGGCGCCGCCTTCTTTTGCCGCGACATCTCCCGCCGAAGGAACGGCAATTGCGTTTTACGCTCTCGCCAATGGCATTTTGCAGCAAACCGTCAGTCAACGCGCCGCCGCGGAAGAGGCGGGCTTTCGGGTTGGCGACGCCAACTTCAATATGCCGCTCGTATTCGCGCAGCTTGCGCTCTATCTCGATCCTGCTTTTGACGACGCTCGCCGTTTCGCCGGTTCTATTCTGAATGTTTACGGCGAAAGCGAAAAAGCGATCGCGATGTTGTCGGCCATTGGTCCGTCCTCGCCCTATTATGAACAGTCGCGCATTGAAATTGCCGGGGCCCTGAACGCGCTCGGCCGAAGCGATGAGGCGATTTCAGTGTTACGCAAAGCGGCGCGTAGAGAAAAGACATCCTACGATGCTCGCCTTGCCTTGTCCGGGCTCGTTGCGAGCCGCGGCCAGCATCGCGAGGCTGTGAAGATCCTCGATAGTCTGTTAGCGGATTTTCCTGACGAGTCAGCAAGCAGCGACTGGCGGCTACATCTTTCGCGCGCCGTCTCGCTCATGGAGATTGGCGACTGGCCGCGCGCGGAAGCCGACCTCAAACGCGCCGTGGAACTGGCGCCGGAAGAGGCGACAGTGCTCAACTATCTTGGCTACTCATGGGCCGAGCGCGGGGAGAATCTCGCCGAAGCCTTTGATTTAATTGAGAAAGCCGTATCGCTGGACCCGGATTCCGGGCCCATTATCGACAGCCTCGGCTGGGCCCATTACCAGCTTGGCCAGTATGGTCAAGCGGTTGGCCATCTTGAACAGGCGGCGTCGCTGGAACCCGGCGATCCAACGATTACGGACCATCTCGGCGATATTTACTGGCGCCTCGGACGCCATCTTGAGGCGCGGTATCAGTGGCTGCGGGTGCTGGAGCTGGAGCCGGATGAGGATTTGAAAGAAGCGATCGAGGAAAAACTTCAAAGCGGTCTTAATGGCGGCGGCGAATGATCTGCGAGACGGCGCCGGCGAAGATCAATCTTTACCTGCATGTGGGTCCGGCCCGTCCCGACGGTCTCCATGCGCTTTGCAGTCTGTTTGTTTTTACCGAGGACGGCGACAGCGTTTCCGCAGAAGAAGCGTCTGACATTTCTCTAACCGTTGGCGGGCCCGCCGCCGGAGCGCTGGCGGATTTGCCGCCTGAGGAAAATCTAATCTGGAAAGCGGCTGAGCTGTTGCGCGCCGAATGCGGCGTCTCAAAAGGCGCCGCCATTACGCTTGAAAAAAAATTGCCGGTTGCGGCCGGTATTGGCGGCGGGTCGGCGGACGCCGCCGCTGCGCTGCGCGCGCTGGTCAAGCTCTGGGAGCTCGATATTGACGACGCGGCCCTGGCAAAATTGGCGTTTCGCCTAGGGGCGGATGTACCGGCCTGTCTTTCCGGCGTCCCGGTCAATGTCGCCGGCGCCGGCGAAGTATTGTCGCCGGGCCCGGCCTTGCCGTCCTTATGGGCCTGTCTCGTTAATCCTGGCGTCGATATGCCCACAGGGCCGGTTTTCTCAGGGTTTGACGCCGCTAACCCGTTGCCCGCCGCGCCCGCCGCGCCGACGCTGGGCGAGGCGTCTTACGACGCCCTCAAGCAATTGATGGTGCAAACGCGCAATGACTTGCAGCCGGCGGCCGAGGCGCGCGCGCCGGAAATCGCGGCAGTTGTCGCAATGCTCGGTCAGTCCGATGGCGCTCTTGCAGCGCGCATGTCCGGCTCAGGCGCGACCTGCTTCGGTCTTTTTGCTACGCAAGCAGATGCTGAGCGCGCCGCATCAAAGGCGCGCATGTTTGGCTGGTGGGCGATGGCCTCGCGGCTTATCCTCGGCTAGATTGATTTTGACGCTTGGGGGCGCCCGAGACGTCTGGGTTAAAGAGGGTCTTGGAAGATGGTCAGTTTCACCGACAGTCCATTGGTGATCACGGTTGCCGCGATCGTAGTTTATTTAACGACGCTGACGGCGAGCGGTCTCGCCATGTACGCCAAATTCCTGCCAGACAATCCGAATGGGCGCTCGAGCCATACTCGCGTCATCTCGCGCGCTGGCGGCGTCGGCATTTTCGGCGGCTGGTTCGCAGGTATTTTTATTCTGGCCGCATTTTCCGGATCGTCGGAATCGATTTTTGTCGCGGTCAAGCTTGCAGGGATTTCTGCGCTCGCTTTTCTTATCGGGCTGGCTGATGACAAATGGGCGCTCTCGCCTGTGGTGAAACTCTCCGGGCAAACTGTGGCGGCGGGCCTGTTTGTCTGGCTTTTGGGCCCGTTGCAGAGCGCGCCGCTTCCTTTTATCGGCGAGGCGGCGCTTGGATTTTGGGGGCCTGCGCTGACGATAATCTGGATCGTCGGCTTTATGAATGCATTCAACTTTATGGACGGCGTCAACGGCATCGCCGCCGGCAGCGCCCTTACCGGCCTCATTGCTTTTAGCGTCATCGCCCTTTTTACCGGCGCGCCGATCGCAGCGGTGACGGCGATCCTCTTGGCGATTGCCTGTTTTGGCTTCTTGCCCGCCAATCTCGGCAAGGGGCGGCTTTTTATGGGCGACAGCGGCAGTCAGGCGTTGAGTTTTCTGATCGCGGCGTTCGGGATCTATGCGGCCAATGCAACGGGTGGACGGGCGAGCGCTCTCATCATGCCGGTGATTTTCCTGCCGTTCATTTTTGACGTCTCCTGGACGTTGGCGCACCGGTTAATACGTGGACAGAATATTCTCTCCGGCCACCGCGAGCATCTCTACCAATTGCTGCTGCGGCAGGGTTATTCCCACGCCAAAGTTGCGGTCCTTTATATGTCCCTGACGGCGCTATGCGCCGGCGCTGCATTCTTGATGTTGGCGCTTGCGCCGCGCGCGCAGTGGATAGCGCCGGCGGCCTTGTGCGCACTCTTTTTGGCGGGCGCGGCTGTTGTTTATATATCGGCGCTGAAGGCTAATTTACTGGCGGTGAGCGAAGACGCGCCAGCTGAGCGGGCCAGTATTCGTCAAGCAGCGGAATGACTTAAGCTCAAGAAGCGCGCGACACTGAGGTTACGACAAGTTCGGCGAGCGCCGCCGCATAGTCGTTCTCCGGCGCCTTTAACAGATTAGCAAGCGCATGATCGGCGTAACGCCGGGCGCAGGCGACAGTGTCGGCGACGGCATCGTCGCGCGCCATCAATTCGCAGGCACGTTCAAAATCGCCTGCTTCCTGGCGCCCATCGGCGATCACCCGCCGCCAGAAGCCTTTTTCTTCCGGTTTGGCCCTTGCAACCGCATAAACCACCGGCAGCGTCATCTTGCCTTCGCGGAAATCATCACCGACCGTTTTTCCGAGATCAGCCTCGAATCCGGCATAATCTAGCGCGTCGTCGATCAATTGATAAGCGATGCCGAGGTTGCGCCCATAGCTTTTGAGCGCGCTTTCTTCATCTTGCGCGGCGCCGGCGATCAATGCGCCAGATTGCGCGGCGCCGGCGAACAGGGCGGCGGTCTTTGCATCAACCACCGCGAGATACATCTCAAAAGTAGTATCGATATTTTTCTGCGTCGCGAGCTGCAGGACTTCGCCCTCGGCAATGACGCCTGAAGCGCGCGAGAGAACTTGAAGCACGCTGAGGTTTTTCGCCGCGACCATCAGCTCGAAAGCCCGTGAAAAAATAAAGTCGCCGACCAGGACGCTTTCCTTGTTGCCCCAGATGGTGTTTGCGGTTTCCGCGCCGCGGCGGAGCGCGGATGCATCGACAACATCATCATGAAGGAGCGTTGCGCCATGGATGAGTTCGACGGCGGCGGCGAGTTTGATGTGGTCGTCGCCCTGATAATCGAGGAGCCGCGCGGCGGCGAGCGTCAGCATCGGGCGGATGCGCTTGCCGCCTGAATTGATGAGATGGCCGGCAACATCGGGGATGAGGTCAACCGGCGAGTCCATGCGCGCCAGTATTTGTCCGTTTACCGCTTCGAGATCCTCGGCCAGCAACGCGCGCAGCGCCGCCACCACTCCTTTGAAGGTCGCGGGCCCGCCATCCAGCGCCGTCTTGGGTTCAGCTGTTGTCGCCAGTGTCAGAGACAATGCGTCCTCGCGTCAAAAATCGATCGTCGGCTAAGATTGGGGGCCCCGCGGCTGGCGGTCAAGCTTGACACGGGCGACAAGGGAGCGGCTTTTTGGCGCTAAATTTTTGGCGTTTCAGAAGAATTTGAATTGAAGTAGGCCCCGGGGACGCCTAATTCACGCTGATGTCCGAAAACACCAATCCACTGATGAAATTATGGCGTGCGCTCCCCTTCACTGGCGACGCGGGGCCTCTCGTAACTGTGATCGAGCTTAATGGCGTCATTGGCGCTGCGGGGCCTGGTCGCAAGGGGCTTTCTCTGCAACGCCTTGAAAAATCCATTGAGGCGGCGTTCAAGCCTGGCAATCTTTCCGCCGTGGCGCTGGCGATCAATTCGCCGGGTGGCTCGCCGGTGCAATCCCGCCTCATATACGGGATGATCCGCCGATTGGCTGGGGAAAAGGAAATTCCGGTTCTAGCGTTTGTGGAAGATGTGGGCGCCTCCGGCGGCTATATCCTTTCGGTCGCTGGAGATGAGATTTACGCCGACGAAAGTTCAATTGTCGGCTCTATCGGCGTTATTGCCGGCGGCTTCGGCTTTGAGGCGGCAATAGAAAGGCTGGGCATTGAACGCCGCATCCACACTGCCGGGGAGAACAAGTCGACGCTTGATCCGTTTAAACCGGAAGACCCGGAAGAGGTCGCGCGACTGCAAAAAATCCTCGATGATTTGCACCTCCAATTCATCGATCTCGTCAAATCGCGCCGATCCGGCAAGCTGGCGGACGATAAGGAAATCTTTTCCGGGTCCTTCTGGACAGCGCCGAAAGCCAAGGAACTGGGGCTCATCGACGGAACCGCTCAACTCGGCGATTTTTTGCGCGCGCGCTACGGAAAAGATGTTAAGATTAAGCGCGTATCGCCGGAAGCCGGTTCGCTCCTGAAAAAGCTGCTTTCAAGCAGGGCGGCAAGTGACGTGCGAAGCGATGCTGGGCCGCTGATTGACGCCGATGCGGTGTTGGACGCCATTGAGCGCAGGTCCATTTGGGCGCGCTTCGGCCTGTGACGGCCGGATATGCAGCGGCTACATGGTGCGGTTATTGGGACCGCAAGGAGAATGATATATGGGCGCGGTAACAACTTTGGCGGTTACGATTGCAGCGGCCGCAGGCGGCTTGGCGCTATATCGTTTTGTTGATCGCCAGCGGCGCGAATTCACGGAAATTTTCAACGAGGCGAAAACTCGCGCCGCCGGTTCGCGAGACGGCAAGGTGATCGACTATGAACGCGATCCCGATAGCGGCGTTTATAAGCCGAAGCATTAGAGCGGTGGACCTACGCCTCGCGCAGAAATGTCGCGATGATGCGCCGGCGATGGGCCGCGCGGCGATGTTCAAAAACATAAACGCCTTGCCATGCGCCGAGCAGCAACCGCCCGCCGCCGATCGGAATGGTCAGCGCGCTTGCGGTTAAAGCAGATTTTATATGCGCGGGCATGTCGTCCGCGCCTTCCGCGATATGAGTGTAGTCTGCGTCCTCCGGCGCGAGCCTGTCGAAATGAGCGACCAAATCATCCCTGACATCCGGATCGGCGTTTTCCTGTATCAGGAGTGACGCCGAGGTATGCTGAATAAACAGATGAACCGCACCGTCCTCGATGCCGGCCGCGCGCGCTAATTCCTTCACAGACGATGTAATGTCGAACAAGCCGCGACCGGTTGTATCAATCTCAATGATGTTGGGCATTGCGAAATCTATCCATTGTTCGAATGCGTTAAGTGGTTAATGAGGCTGCGCGGCGCTTCATTTTCTTTCGATCCCGGCGCGGCGAGCAATAAGCTGAAAAATGTGCTAACAGAGCCGGCCGCCGCCGCCAAATCCGCCTAGCCGCTCCTACGGAGACCCGATTGAACAAAATCGCTTTTCTCGACCTTGAAGCATCCGGGCTAGGCGCAGCCTCCTGGCCAATAGAGGTAGGTTGGTGTTTTGAAGGGGGCGAGCCGGAAACCATGCTTATCCGTCCGGCAGAGGACTGGCCGCTGGATGCCTGGGATGAAAGCGCAGAAGCATTGCACGGCCTCGCATTTGACGCTTTGAAAGCGTCCGGCTCTTCGGTGGGCGAGGTATGCGAACGCCTAAATCTGGCGCTCGACGGGGCAGCGGTTTATTCCGACGCGCCCGACTGGGACGGTTTCTGGCTCTACCGGCTCTTTGCCGCGGCGCGCATTCGCCGGCGGTTTTCCCTTTCCGACTTTGGCGACTTGTTTTCCGGATTGGCGCCGGAGGCCGTCTCCGCGGCGGTGGAGAAGGCGAAAATCAATGCGCCGCACCGCCACCGCGCCCGCGAAGACGTTCTTCATATGAAAACGATATTTGATCTGGCGACGGCGAACTGCTGATTGAAATTGATTTTACCGGATGCCGCGCCACATATTGGCCGGCCTGAAGGAATTTGAATGATAGCCTATGTTTGAAGATGCCAGCAGCGATGGACCCATTCGGTTTTCGCTCAAACGCCCGGACGGCGCTGTCGCCGGGTGGCGCTGGGTCAATGAGGGCGCGCCGCCGCTATTGTTCTGTCACGCAACCGGCTTTTGCGCATCCGTATACAAACGAATGTTGCAGCCCTTAAGCGACCGGTTTGATATCTTTGCGCTTGATATGCGCGGTCACGGCCGGACGAGCCTTCCTGCGGACCCCGGTACTTTGCGCTCCTGGGATATCTACGCCGATGATGTAGCGAGCTTTTTGAACAGCGAGGCCCGTGACGGCTGGACCCTTTCCGGTCACTCCATGGGCGGGGTTGTCGTCGCCATGGCTTCGCGCGGCCGTAAAGATGTTTCCGCAATCAGGCTCATAGAACCGGTTGCGATGCCTCCTGCGACAGCGCTATTGGCGCGCACGCCGATCTGGCCGCATATTGCTCAGCGTTTTCCCCTCGTGCGCGGGGCGAGGCAGCGGCGTTCCGTCTGGCCGGCGCGTGGGGACGTCATGGCGTCCTATGATCGCAAAAAGATTTTTCGAAGCTGGGCCCCAGGCGTTCTCGCCGATTATCTTGAGGACGGCTTGGTTGACGCGGACGGCGGCGTCCGCCTGTCCTGCGCGCCCGCCTGGGAGGCTGCGACCTTTCAGGCGCACGCCAATGATTTCTGGGGCGCTGTGCGCGCCGCGCCGGCGCCGATCCGCGTCCTCGCCGCCGACGACAGGTCCTCAACCGTCTGGCCTGGCGCTTTGCGGCGGTTCAGGCGGGCTGGCGGGCAGGTGGCCAAGCAACCCGGCGCCTCCCACCTGATTGCGATGGAAAAGCCTGATTTTGTGGCCGAATTCGTCGCAGCGGAGTAACACTCGACCAAAATTTGCCCGTGCGGCGATAGAATGCTTGGACCTCGGGGGCCTTTTTGCTAAGCGTGCCGCTAATTTTCAGGACGGGGCGCCCCCAAGGCGCGCGCCACCGGCGCAAACAGACAGAAAGGTTTACCATGAGCGAGACAACCGGCACGCCGCAACTGACAGGAAATATGTTCCTGTTTGAGCGCCCGGAACTGATGAGCAAAGAGCAGCACGGCGCGCTCGGATTTCATCAGACCGAAAAAAATTACAGCTATTGCGCCAAAGCGCGCGCCATTCCGATCACGGTCTCGGAAATACCGGCCGCAATGAAAAGCTTTCCGATTATATTTCTGAGCCGCGAAAATCCGGCTCCGCTTGCTGTTGTCGGAATGGTTGATGATGTCAATCTCTTTGTCGACGAAAACGGCAAATGGGAGACCGACGCCTATATTCCTGGTTATGTGCGCCGATATCCTTTTGGCGTCGCCTCTGAAGGTAGCGGAGAGCGCCTCGCGATTGTTATCGACACCGCCTATGAAGGCTTGAAGGAGGGCGGCGATTTCCCGCTATTCGAGAATGGTGAGCCTAGCGCATCGACCCAGCAGGCGATCGAGTTTTGCAAAGCGTTCGAACAGGATCGCATGGTCACCAATGGTTTTGGCGAACGCCTGAACCAGATGGAGTTAATCCAGGGACAGTCGGCGCAATTTACGCCGCAAGGAGAAACAGAGCCGAAGACTTTTGCTGAATATTTTGGCGTCGATGAACAGAAACTGCAGGCTCTGAGCGACGATCAGTTTCTCGAGCTTCGTAAGTCGGGCGTGTTGCCGCTGATTTATGCAATGCTGATGTCGATGAGCAACTGGCGCATGCTGCTGCAGCGCCGGGCGCGCCGGTTTGGCATGTCGGAAACCGAGATATTGAACCGCGCCGTCAACTAAACTGATTTTCGCCTGAATTGAGAGGCCGGACGCCAATTAGGCGCTTCCGGCCTCTTTTTTGCTCACATTTCGTCGAGGCGGCCTCATCAGCGGCGAAAATTCATTGGCCCGCAGGAAATGCGCCGCTAACTAGGACGCATGATTCTGCACCAGTTTTTGCCTATATGCATCGCCGGCCTCGCCGCCATTTTCGCTGCGGGCGGGCCCGCGCGCGCCGGCTCCTTTGTTGAGACGGAATATACAGCCACTGA
>Ga0209633_10005492_pt1 | contig 11100 bp, 13 predicted proteins | sample Cruoilmetagenom1_FD_187290 | JGI IMG/M metagenome (GOLD analysis project Ga0209633, IMG submission 187290) | Oil polluted marine microbial communities from Coal Oil Point, Santa Barbara, California, USA - Sample 1 (SPAdes) (version 2) | ecosystem: Environmental > Aquatic > Marine > Oil seeps ... | reverse complement strand
AAAGGCTGGAAGAGCTTTTTATAAAGATTGATAAAAATAGGCTTTAGAATAAAAGTGATTTTTCCGTAAGCCCATATTTCTTAATAAGCGAACGGAAGAGCGCTTTGTTTTCTGGCAGATTTGTGTCGGTCATTTGATGGACAAAGGCTCCCCATTCTTTCTCATTTTTCTTAATGGTAAACACCATTTCCTTGATGTCGACTGGTTCATCGCTCCAACGCCGGATGATATTCGGATTGTTTTTCATGTAGCCCTGCGCCGATATATCTTCGTTGAGGACGGCATCCGCTTTGTTATATTTCAGTTGTTCATAAATCTCGGCTATGCTGGCCATTTGTGGGAGAGGTATAAGCTGTGCCTTCGGAAATTTTTCGGGTGTGAGCTTAATGGTGAGATAACTTTCTCCTGCCGCAAAACGTGCGGTTTCAAGATCGGTCTTGCTGATCTTGCTGTTGAAGGGAACATAAACATAATAGGGTAGCTTGCCAAAGCTTCCTGCAAAATCTAGAACTTTTCTATATTCTGGCGGTAGGTTGCATGGTATGCAGAACATATCAATGCGATCATAACTAAGGGCAGGCACCATTTGTTCAAAGGAAAGCTCTTGTGCCCATTCGATTTTAAGACCAGAACGTGCCGCTACTTTTTCCAAATAATCGGCTGTCATGCCGCCAATTTTTCCAGAATCGATGTCTTTGGTGATGTATGGCTCAAAAACCCAATAACCGCATTTGATGGTTCTTGAGTTTTTAACGCGAGCCAGAACAGAGGCAGTTTTAACTTCTGACGGCGCAGCATATTTTTGCCAAGAAGTGTAAATCGAGAAGAGGATAGCCACAGAGGCAAGACCAAAGAGGGCATTTTTCCAAGTCATAAGAACGGCTCCTTTTTCTCTTTCATACGTACGGCTCAAATCTTTGTAAGTAGGCTCCAGTGTAGTGAAAACAAAAAAAGAAAACAATTTTTTTTGTAAAAAGGGAATGTTATGCTTCAAAACGTTTCTTTTTAAAGGGGTTTGGCATGAAAAACATTATACTTATCCTTGCGTTAAGCGCAGTTGTTGCGCTGGGGACAAACCATTTTATGTATAAACCATCTTCTTCGGTTATCTCTTCTCCACAAGATGTTGCTTTTGAACGCATTATGAAAACGGGAACGATCAGATGCGGTTATGCTCTTTATGATCCTTTGATTACCAAAGATCCTGATACAGGAAAGATAGAAGGCGTTTTTTATGATCTTGTGAATGAAATGGGGCGTGAACTTGATTTAAAAATAGATTGGGTTGCGGAAGTGGGCTATGGCGAGATTGAGGAAGGTTTTCTAGCTAATAAATATGATGTTTTTTGTAGTGGAGCTATTCCCATACCTAAACGTGCAAAATATACTTTTTATACAACGCCTTTATACTATCAAGCTACTGTCGCGTGGGTGAGGTCTGGTGACACACGTTTTGATAAAGATTTGGAGCGCCTTAATGCAGAAGATGTGACGTTAGTTGTGCGCGATGGGGATGTTTCAGAATCAATTGCTCTGAAAAAGTTCCCTAAAGCGAAAAGAATTTCAAGTCCGCAGATGGTTGATTATACCCAAATGCTGGTTGATGTTCATACAGGGAAGGCAGACGCTGGGTTCTTTGAGAAATCTTTCGGCGATAAGTTTTTGGCTAAGAATTCGAATGCCATAAAAATTGCAAGACCTAATCAGCCTGTCAATTTAAGTCCTGTCAGCATGATGTTGCCGATGGGCGAGGGAAAGCTTAAAAGTGTTTTGGACATGACGTTGACTAAACTGATTCTCAATGGCTCTGTCGAGGCCTTTTTTCGTAAAAATGCCCCTGATTATGATCTTTGGTCTGTTGGTGTTCCCTATCGTCATTGAATTCTAGCTTAAGGCAAATTTCCTTTCAGGCGATGGATGGAAATTATTGCCTCTTTCGCAATTGCTCCCAAAATTTTCTCCAAGTTCAACCTTACCCTGTTTGATCGCACGATTAACGCCGCTAATGATAGCAAGGATATTGGAGGTGGCCGTGTCTTCATGAAGGGAAACACCAAAATGCGTTCCAGCATGTCCCTTGACGGTCATTTCCAGAAAAGAAACAGCGCGTGCACGAGATCCTTGCCCCATCGATTTTTGTTCGTAGTCATGAACGCCAAGAGGAAGATTTAATGCATTAACTGTTGCATCAATAATGCCGTTTCCTTTGCCGCGAAGCTTTATTTCCTGTCCTTCCTTTTTCAAAATTAATTCTATGCCTTGTGGGTTTCCATTTTCGATTTGGTAAGTCTTGTGGGAGACATAACGAAGCGTAGCGCTGGGGTCATCAATATATTCGGATTTGAAGATATCCCATATTTGTTCTGCGGTAATTTCACCGCCTTTTTCTTCAGCAACAGGCTGGACAATGTTGCTGAACTCAATTTGCAAGCGCCGTGGCATTTCGGGTTTCAGATTTTCTTTGAGCAAATAAGAAATGCCGCCTTTACCTGATTGGCTATTGACGCGAATAATATTGTCATAGGTTCGTCCAAGGTCCTTGGGGTCAAGAGGCAGATAAGGAACATCCCAAGGTTCACTGTCTTTTTGTGCCTCCATTCCTTTTTTGATTGCGGCCTGATGCGTTCCGGAAAACGCTGTAAAGACGAAATCACCAGCATAAGGATGGCGCGGGTGTGTCAGGATTCCTGTACAGGTTTCAACAAGAGCCTTGATCTCTTCAAGGCGAGAGAAATCCAAATTAGGATGGATGCCTTGGGTATACATATTTAAAGCGAGTGTTACTAAATCGACATTGCCGGTGCGCTCACCATTGCCCAGTAAACAGCCTTCCACACGTTCGGCACCTGCCAAAAGCGCCATTTCTGTGGCGGCAACGGCTGTGCCACGATCATTATGGGGGTGAACACTTAAAACGATGCTGTCGCGTTGTACTAAGTTCCGGCTCATCCACTCAATTTTATCGGCAAATTGATTGGGTTGGCAAACCTCAACCGTTGCCGGTAAATTGAGGATTATTTTATTCTCAGCTGTTGGACTCCACGCTTTCGTAACGGCGTTGCAGACATCGCGTGCAAAGACGGCTTCTGTTTGAGAAAAAGTTTCGGGGCTAAATTCGAGCGTCCAATTGGTGTTGGGTTGGGCTTTCGTAAGATTGCGTATAAGTTTGGTGCTGGAGACTGCCGTTTTAAGGACTTCTTCTTTCGTTTGGTTGAAAACCTTGTTACGAAACTGTTTGGATGTAGCGATGTAAAGATGAACAATGGCTTGTTTCGCGCCTTTGAGCGACTCTACAGTTTTGTGAATAAGCGGTTTAATAGCGGGCGTTACAGCGCCGATATTCACATCATTGGGCACACGTTTTTCTTCGATGAGTTTGCGAATGAAATCATATTCATGTGAGGAAGATGAAGGAAAACCAACCTCAATTTCTTTAAAGCCAATCTTTTTGAGCATATCGAAGAAAAGTGTTTTCTTTTCGATGTTCATAGGCTCGAAAATAGATTGGTTTCCATCTCGCAGACAACTGCTTGCCCATATGGGCGGATGTTCGATGTTTTGGTCTGGCCATGTCCGATCAGAAAGGGGAACGGCGACAAAAGGCCTGTATTTCAGGCGTGGTTGTTTTAACACGGCAAATACCTCTGCTGTTGGTTTAATTTAAATTTTGACGATGTGTTTTGGGGGTGAGTTTATGTATGCGCTAACGCGCAAGGAGAACCGCTAGGCTCATAAGGAGCGCGGCCATCAAAGAAAAAGTGATGTTCAAAGACATAAACATAGTCTCAAGTATGACGATATATCTTTTTAGGTCAAGATTTTTTTTATTTTCATTGTCACTTGAAAATAGGATAGCAGATAAAAACAATTTTCGCCTGTCGTTCCGTTCTTAATTGAAACAATTATAGAGTCAAAAAAAAATGTATTAACCCTTAACGTAAAACTACGTGACGATATCTGATATTTTTATTTTTTTAGGGCAGAACGGTTCTAGATCTGGCTGTGCGTGACGAAACTCTTTGATGAAATTTCCAATATTTTCTTTGTCTATTTTCTCAAAATCTACAAAATTATAATTCCACCATTCTAATTCTAACAAAGCATCGATTGTATCCTGATCAAAACGATAGCGAATAATCTTGGCTGGATTTCCTCCAACGATAGCATAAGGAGGAACGTCCTTTGTTACGACTGATTGTGTGGCAAGAACGGCGCCATGCTTAATTTTAATAGAGGGCAAAACGGTTACATTTCCACCGATCCAAACATCGTGACCTATTTCTAGCGTTTCATCTTGAGGGTTGGAAATAAACCCGTCATATTTTCCATCCGTGGCATGATCTGTAATGTTGGCACCAATAATCGTAAAGAGGGTATCGTACATGAAGGAAGAGGTGCTGAGTTTTTCCATGGGATGACGTGTTCCAGCTACACGAAAGCCTTCAGCAATAGAACAATAGCGACCAAGCTTCATTCCCGTGATGAACTGGGCCCAAGAATAGGAGAAAGAGCCCATTGAACAAAGCGTGTTACCTCCAAGAATTCCACAATAAGGCTCTAGTTCAGCTGTGTCATCGAAATGAAGTGTATCTCCTTCTTTTAGGCGGGACAGCTCCTCTCTGTGTTCAAAAAAGATTCTTTGTTCGCGAAACCAAGACAGCGTTTTTTTTGATATTTCGAGGGATGTCATGTGTTTCTTTCTCTGCTAAACATATGGAATTTTCAGAGTGTAACAGGATGGAAAGATTTCCGCAAGCTGGAGTTCCTTGCCGCCCCTGTCAAATTAAGTTTACCGACAAATCATTGGTGTTTTGGATCTACTCATCCGCAATTTTCTTATAGAGCGTATCCAGTCCAATTATAACCTCTGTGGAAGCCTCATCAAGTTTTTTGGCTTCTTCTAAGGCTGCCACATAATCGCCATTGGCATAAAGGTCTAAAACTTTTTTGCCTAGTTGGTGAACGCGTTCATGTGGATCATTGAGATTCAAAAAGGCTAGCATAGAGCGAATGTTTGGATCTGTGACCGCCAACTCCATCAAGCAAGTCACAGGCTCTTCTTGTGTTTTATAGGATCAGCTCGTAAAAACGACCTATATCAAAATTTGTATCATCGGAAGCCATGACAGAGCTCAAAAAAATTAGGTCCATTTGGGAATCATGTGTGGATGATCTCAAACAGGCCGAGATAAGCTTCGCTGAAGAAACGGCCACAGCCATTATTCTTTATGTTCTGGATATGGAAAAAGAATCCCTCCCTTCCTTTCTGGATCTAAGGCTTGATGACAAACAGATAGACAAGATCAAGAACCTTATTGAGCGCCGCAAAAAAGGAGAACCTCTTCCCCACATATTGGGACACATCATTTTTCATGGACTTAAGATTTATACGGAATCCGGCGTTTCATATCCTGTTTTTGAAGTGGAGTCTCTTATCGAACAAACTTTGCTGCTCTACAAAAAAGAGCGGGCTCTTCGTATTCTTGATCTGGGTACTGGCACAGGATGTATTTTGCTCGCTCTCTTGCATGATCTCCCACATGCAACTGGCGTTGGCCTTGACATCAACAAACAAGCCATCGCATTAGCCGAAAAAAATGCTGAAGAAAACAGTCTTTCGGATCGCGCTGTCTTTCGTCTTGGCAACTGGAAGGATGATCTTGAAGAAAGATTTGATCTTGTCATAAGCAACCCGCCAGCCGCGCCAACAGAAAGTATTCCGCACCTCTCTCCCGAGCTTCGTGATTACGATCCAATCACAGCCATAGACGGAGGAAAAAACGGGCTTTCTTTCTTTAAAGAAATTGTCCAAAATTTTGAAAAACTAGCTAAACTAGACGCAACGGGCATCTTCCACATTCATGACCCAAAGCGTGAGGCTTCTCTTTTTTACAAGGCAGGCTTTCCCGTTGAGACAAAGTTCAACTGTCATTACAGACAATCCGGTGTTTATCTCGAGCCTTGCTGTATTGTGGTTAAAAACAAAAAACAAAGACGAACATGGCTGCAAAAAATTGTGTCTTTCTTCTCTAAAAGCATTCACTCGGAGAGTGTGAATCCTCCTGAGAACACATAAGGATGTTTCGCCAAACTTTTTTAAAAAATTAAAGGGCTGTCCTAGAGCCTGTTTCAAGTGGGTTGACCTATAACTTACCGACAATCGTTGGTAGTGGTTCAGTTATGTGAACAGATCCTGATAATTCCCAGCTTTAAAAGCCAAGAAACAGTCCGCCAAAGGCGGTTGCGGTCTTGGTCGGGGAAAGTCTGCACGAGTGTTTCATATGAAAAAGAGTCTTGTTCTCCCATTTTATTCAACAAAATAGGGATATCTGCGGCATTAATCATTATGTCCAGCGCCAGCGTGTTCATCTCATGAGACAGCCTGTTTTGTATGGTTTGCGTGTCGGCATCAAGCGTGAAACGCGTTTCTTCTTTGAGCGTTAGGGAAGGGTGGGAATCATAAAGCGTAAACGGATCGGGTGCATGCGGGTGGACAAAAGGAAGTTTCTGTTCAGTTGTTTTTTTCTTTGCGAGTTCTTCCCATAAATTCTCATAGGCAGGAATAATATTTTCCCATGCGTAGGTGGGGAGACGTTTTTTGGCTTCGTTTGCTATTTGTAAACGCAGTTCAGGTTTTTCAATAAGCTCAGCGATGGCGCGGCCCGCCGCATGATGATCTATGGCAATGCACTGCGCCGTTTTGGCAAGTATTCCACCGTAAGATTCACGTCCGCCAATCATAAGCTCGGCCAGTTCACCGCCTGCGCCCGAAGGTGGTTGACTTGTTGGGACAAGAAAGCCGTCTTTTCCATGTGTAACGCTTTCGCGATAGCCGTCCCAGTCAGATAAAACGCGCGGCAGCCCTGCGGCAATGGCTTCTATGGGGGTCAGGCCGAAGCTTTCTTGAATATTATCGACTAGAGATAAAAAGATATCTCCTGCTGCCCACAAGCCATCAGGGAAACGTTTGTCGTGTGTGTCGATAAAGGAAACTTTTGCATTCAAGCAAACACTTTTGGCTAAGTTTTCAAATTTTTGCGCGGCTGTTTCCGGTACAAAATAACCTTGCATAATAAAATGCACAGACCGCCCCGTTTTTTGAGCAGCTTCTTGGACAGCGAGGAACATCGGCAAGGGGTGGGCTTTAATCGAATAGCTTAGGCGACCGACCCATAAAACAACGACATCCTTTTCATCCAGCCCAAGAGTTTGGCGCTGAGCTTTCCTTTTTTCCGGACTTACTTTTTTTTCGATTTGTTCGATGTTAACGCCGAGCGGAATAACAGGAAGCTGAATAGGACAGGTATAATTGGCCCCAAAACGTTCAGTTAAATAATCACCATAATGAGCAAAAAAGTTCTGGACAACTCTTTTGATGGATTCAGAAGGACAGACGAGTGCATCTGATTTCTTGCTGGGGCCTAGGCAATAGCGTGCTAAAACGGCACCACTATCTTTGCCTGCAATAGCGTGGGCAAGACCGCAAAAAGAAAAGCCAGAAGAGGGAAGAAGATTGCGTTGCCAGAGCAAATGACGTGGATCAGGATCGGCACGAAAGATTGTGTCGAACGCTTCCATATTTTGGCGCGGGAAACGATCGCTTAGAAAAACGAGCCGCGCAGAAGAAATTCCCGCTTCTTGGGCCGTTTCTTCAAGTTCCGCTATGGATTCTTCTTGGTGGATAAAAAAGAAAAAGCGTTCTTGGTTGCTATAGCTAAAAGCGGCGCGAATCCAGTCTGAAATAGCAACCTGAAGTCCATAGATTTGACCTGGTTTGGGTGGCTGTTTAACGGTCGAATAATGAATCGCAAGTTTCATGATGCGTGCATCATTTCATAAGATTGGCTCGGCGTAAAATACTTTTCCATGATATAGGGCGCCTCGGCTTTGTTGAATAAATGGCCTCTTGTGAATCAAAGATTAAGGATTTAGGCAGACGATTCCTTTGTAAAAAAGCAAGGAGATTTCCCATGAGCGAAGGTAGAAGATTTATCCCCAAGAAGTCCATCAAAAACTGGAGCGTGCATTCGGTGTCGTTGGTTTGTGAGAGTGGGATGGTTAGCGCAATCAACAAAAAGCTTTCTTAACAATCAGGATCAAGCAACCTTGCCCCATGAATAACATGTAAAACGAAGACCTCTTTTTTTCTCACTATAAAAAGAATGCGATATTTTCCATGGATTAGGTGGCGTAGTTTATAGCCTCGTCTTCCGCTTTCTGGGGCAAGAGCACAGCGCTTCGGCATATTCTTTAAGATACGAATTTTATCGAGAAGCTTATCAACATAAGTTTCAGCTCTAACAGGCGCATCAAGGGCAATATAATCCATAATGTCATCAAGATCATTGAATGCCGTGTCCGTAAGCTGAAGTTTATATTTTATCACTCTTGCTTTCAGCTTTTTCTAAAATGCTTGGCTTTTAATTTTGTAACAGCTCCTTCAAAATCATGAACACGTCCTTCATTTATATCGTTCAGAGCATGATCGAGTTTTAAAAGCTCTTCTCCACGCGAGGCCATATCCAAAAGACGTTGGTAAGATGAGGCTTCTTGAACAACAAATTCTGCGCGGCCATTAACGGTTAAAACAGTCGGGTTCCCTGTCTTTTTAAGACGTTTTGCAAAGACCCGCGTGTTACGTGCAAAATCGGTCAAGGAATGTATATCTTCTAGATTTATCATGGCGTTACCTGTGTGCGAATTAACAGTGAATAGCATCATATCATGCTGTTCCTAAAGGATCAAGAACATGCCCAACCGCAACATCGCAGTCCGCATGTCCGTTATGGAGGGAGGTAAGGTCAGTCATTGATCATTTTCTTAAAGCCTTTGGTTAACCCGCAGCTTTTTGAGTACTTCTTGCAAACGGTTTATCGCCTGCGCGTGATCGTCTTGTGCGGCCATCTCGATGAGGCTAGACTATGACACAACCTCACAGTGTCCCATCCTTTTGGGGAGAGCCTAAAGAAGGTTTGGTGGAGGAAAACGGCGAGATTTTGAACCACGCGGCCATGGATGAACTCCTCCGCTGGGGCATGATGACCGAAAATATTCGCGGCTTTTCAGGTCGTTGCAGTTCTATTCAAAAGTAAGCAATTTCTTGCCTTTTTGGGCCTCATCCTGTGGATATTAACTTTTAGCCTTATGTTTTTGTTCAAGATATATCACCCAGTTTTTGATCCATTCCATATGATTAGGTGTGTCATCAACAAATACTCCCCCGACTTTTGTCTGGACAGACATTTTTCCTGATTCCATTTGTTTCAATTGGGTTTGAAAGGAGGCAAGCATTTTTTCTTCTTGATCAGACATGAGGCGTTTCCTTTTTATGGTTTGTTGAATCGCCTTACAAAAGTTCCGCATAATCTCTGAGCGTAGATACGGTTTGCACGAGGCCCAATTCTTCTAACGTTGAAAACATTTGACTAATATTATAGGGCGGATTTTTGAGTGTTTCGCGCATATTTTTGACAGAAAAGCAAACTGTGCCTGGGGCGAGGTCTATGAGGTGGGAAATAAACTCGTCTGGATGCTGAGCCTGAATGTCATATTTGTTTAAAATGTTTTCAGGAAAATCTTTCAGATTATACGTTACGATAACGTCTGCACGACAGCGGATTGCAGCAGCTAAGACGTGTCGGTCATCAGGGTCGGGTAAGGCCATAGCTTGAATTAAATCTTCATAATTATGGACAAGGCCGTTAAGAACGGCTTTGTCCATGAGCACGCGCGTTCTGTTGAGTTGTTCTTTTGTAAGGTCGGGTCGATCCGTAAGAAGGTTTCTTATCCATTCATCATGAATTTTATCTGTCCATTTAGCGCGATAGAGTCCTGTTTTTGCTAGATGAACGAGAAGGTCTCTTATCGGGGCGGGATAGAGAACGCAAGCATCAAGAAGAGCCGTAAAAGTTGCCAAATTAATATCCCATGTTTAGTTCTTGAGCTTGTTGTGCCAGTTCCTTCATTGCTTCGTCTTGTTCGGCCTCAATTTTCTTTTTGTAGGCAAGCAAATCAGATACGCAAATGCGACGATGTGTGCCGACTTTCTTATATTTTAGTGCACCTTTTTCTAGGAGACCAACAAAAAAGGGACGCGAAACATTTAAGAATTCTGCTGCCTGTTGCGTTGTAAGATCCATATCAACAGGAATAACTGTAACAGGTTTTCCTTTGGCCATATCTTTTAAGATGTCGAACAGAAGCCGAACAACGAGAGGAGGCAGAGCAATCTCTACAGATTTCCCGTTTTCACGAAACTGAACTTTGATGGCGGACCCTGTCTGGTTTACATAGCGAGCAACCAGACGGCTGGCTTCTTCTGCCATCGTCATGTCAATAGCGCTCGGGGGAATGAGCGGGGTTAGATCATCGCTGTGTGTACGCATGGAACCCTCCTTACTTATTTGGACGCTTTCGAGCTTCTACGAACCCATACGGACGTTTACGGACAATGATAAGCCCCATATCCTTTAAAAGCAATAAACGAAACAAACGAAATATTTGAAACATGTTGGGAGTCGATCTAGAACTCAAGGGAGAGGCTGGTCAATCTATTGAATTACAATACAAAAAGCACAAATTTTGAGGCAGGCTGGTTTGTGTTGGCCGGATTGACTAAACACCCATTGAAACTCCCAACAGATGTTAATAAGGCTCGCGAAATATCCTGTAACCTATTGAAAGAAAATGGTGGACCCAATCGGGATCGAACCGACGACCTCTACAATGCCATTGTAGCGCTCTCCCAACTGAGCTATGGGCCCTTCCATAATCAAAGCAGATTCAGGTTTTCCTGTATCTTGCTGTGAGACATAAGAAGGTCTGCCTCACTTTTTTCTGCAACGAACCGTAGCGCGACTAGATCGAACCAACTGAGCTATGGGCCCTTCCATAATCGTAGCACAACCTTTTTTTCCAGTTGAGCTAAGGCTCCTTTGAAGGAGGCGTAAAAGTACTCAATTTAGCCTAGATTACAAGGATAAAGATGAAAAAGAGAGCCTTTTTGTGATTTTTGGTCTTTTTTGCTTGTGTACGTGTGGGCATTCTTATCTTAACCTATAGTCTTTCTATTTAAGTTTTCCCCGTTGTCATTGTTGTCAT
>Ga0209633_10005491_pt1 | contig 11100 bp, 10 predicted proteins | sample Cruoilmetagenom1_FD_187290 | JGI IMG/M metagenome (GOLD analysis project Ga0209633, IMG submission 187290) | Oil polluted marine microbial communities from Coal Oil Point, Santa Barbara, California, USA - Sample 1 (SPAdes) (version 2) | ecosystem: Environmental > Aquatic > Marine > Oil seeps ... | reverse complement strand
TGGTAAAAGATCAACACGATTGGGGAAAGATCACCTGCAAAACAAATCCAGACGGCACTACCAGACTCTACCTGCATGTTTATAACTGGCCACTTAGCCAACAACTCCCGGTAACGGGAATCAAGAAGAAACCTGCAAGAGTCTACCTGCTGGCTGATTCCAGGCAAAGGTCCATCCCCTTTACTTTCAGTGAAGTAATGACAAAACTTGACCTGCCTGCTGAGGCTCCCGACCCTCTGGATCAGTGGTGGTTTTAGAATATGATTCCTATCCCCCAACTTTAGATGGTCTGGTGGCACAATCGGTCTATGGTGGCTACTCACTCAGCCCGAACAGAGCCAATGAATCAGGGGGAAACACACATATGCAAGGCCCGGCCCGCAGGGGCACCATACCTTCACATATAAAAGTGACAGACAAGAGTACTTTTCAATGGCAGATATATCTGGCCAAAGCAGTGACCCTCAATGCCGATGTGTCTTACGCTTTTCAGGGGGAAGAAAACAAAGGAAAAATCACGATAAGTTCCAGGGTAGAAACATTGTCAGCAAATTTTCAGGCCTCTGGAAGATTTGTGGGAGAACCAAATGCCAACTGGCAAATAGACAGCTTCAACTCTCACCGACTTGGACAACTGGTATTCACTGAACCCGGTTTTTACGATATCACCCTGGAAATCAAACCCGGGAAGGACGAAGAAATGCAATTCCAGTGGCTCTGGCTGGGGACAGAATAAAAAAACCGGCGCTTCCTGTCTGGAAACGCCGGGAGTAAGTACTCTGGTATTTATGAATATTCTCAGACTACTGCTTTGCCAGATTAAGTTCGATAATGATGGTGGCAGTGAAATCATTCATGTCTTCACCAAGACTAATCTGTTGCTCCTCTTCCCAGGCAACAAGAGCAGCTGAGCTGGTCAGGCTCTCGACACTTAAGGGATTATCATCCATAGTCTCGCCGGTAATGGTCAGATACAAGATATCCTCGTCCAGTTTCCACGTGCCGTTCTCCTCAAGCTCATATTGGACCATCAAATAGGAGTAATCTGTATTGAAAGTGATGGTTCCACCACCAATTTCGATAAATTCAGAGGTATATTCATCAACAAGTTCCTGAGCAGCTTCCTGTCCAAATTGAAGGGTACTAATCAAAAAGTCAAACAGACTCAGTGGTCCCACTTTAATATCGACGGAGGCCTGTCCGATGTCCCAGGTGCCGATCAGATCAGCTTCATGGATTTCCTCCTTGGTTTCACAGGAGCTTACAAGTATCACTGAGGCAATAAGGGTCAAAAAAATGATAGAATTTAAAAATTGCTTTTTCATGGCTTATGAATTTAGGTTTACAAGCTTATACTGACTTATGACCATAAAAGTTCTAATTAAGTTGCTTCATCCTTAATAGTCGGCGATTCATCCCGAAAAACAGGCGCTTGGTCAATAATGCTGATCCGGGCTGATTACATGGAACGGGAAAGTAAAAGATGCGATTAAAAAACCAGCGTAACCTTGGTTCCCTCATCGGGTATGGATTCCAGGTAAATGGATCCCTCATGTTTATTCATGACCTGACGTACCAGACTAAGGCCAATACCAGAGCCTTGCTCCTTGGTGGAAAAGAAAGGCACAAAGACCTGGTCGATAAGTTCTTCTGCAATACCGGCACCGTTATCCTCCACCATTACCAGCAGCCTCTTCCCCTGCCTGAGAGTTCGGATGCTTACCTGCCTGTCATACCTGGTATCAGGAAAGGAATCAAAAGCATTCCTCAACAGGTTCAGCATGACCATTTCCAATTGCTGTGGATCTGCATATATTTTAAGATCAGGCTCTTCCATATCCATGTCCAGCCGAATACTTCGCTCTTTGGCCTCATTCTCCAGCAAGAGCCTTATTCCCTCAAGAGCCTCCCCGAGATTAATTTCATTTCTCTTTGGAAGAGGCAATAGGGAAAGGCGCCGGTACTCTTCAATAAACTCAAGCAAACCTTTCCCGGTAGTTTCTATCATCTTGAGTCCATCCAGTATTTTCTCGCCTTCCTTTCCACCATCAGGTCTAATCCGTCCCTGAAGCGACTTGGATAAGGAAAGCATGGGCGATACAGCATTCATGATCTCATGGGTCAGAACCCGGATGATTTTCTGCCAGGAGTCAGACTCATTCTTGTGAAGCTCCTCCTGAATGTTCTGCAGTGAGAACAGTCTATAGTTCTCCTCAAAGATCATAATCTCCTTAAGTCGGACAGATATAAGCTGCTCTCTTCCAATACTTTGCTCATATCTTTGTTCCTGAGATTGTATCTGATTTAACCTGATCACCCTGGGGCTGCCCTGTGTCATGTCATTAAAAGTAAGATAGAGCTTCTCGTTAAGAGATTTCATATCCTCCATGGAAGAAAGATCCTGCATATGGACCAGACTCCTGGCGGTTTCGTTAAGGAAAATAAGCTCCCCCCTGCTATTGAAACAAAATAGTCCGGGTTCGGCCGAGTTTATCACATGAATCAAAATCCGCTCATCTTTTTCTTTCTCCAGTCTCCTGGCGTTCATGGCTTGTTTAATAGAATTAGACTGTTCCCTCAACTTTTGAAAGAGTGCTGTCCCCCTTCCAAAGAGTAACTCTGGAGTTTCATCTTTCTCAATGGCATGGATGACTTGCTCAACTACCCTGGTAATACTTAGCACATATCTGGTAAGCAAAAATACCTGTAGGGTGATCAGAAAGATCCCTGCAAACAGTGTGAATAGGAATTCAATGCGCAGTGTTTCGGCAAACCAGATAAACAGAAAGACTGTGGCCATAAGCAAGGCTATCCTTGCCATAATATTCCAGAAGAAAATTCGACTGTTCATGGATTAATCAGATTCCATATGATTTCATTTTATTGTAAAGTGTAGACCTCGCTACTCCAAGTTCACGAGCCGCTTTAGAGAGGTTACCACCGTTTCGTTGAATGGAATCCCGGATGGAAATTTCCTCCATCTGGGCCAGGGTGGGTCTTTTTATCTCATCCCGAAAATGGTTTACAGTGGTTCCCGGGAACATATCCCCAACTTCAATTTTCTTCCCGTCCACCAGGAGAACTGCTCTTTCAACACTGTGCTGCAGTTGCCTTACATTGCCGGGCCACCTGTTTCCTAATATGGTCTCCAGTGTGCCGGGAGAAAACTTCAGCCCTGGTCTCTTATGCTTTTCCCGGTACTTTTCCAGGAAGTAGTTAGCCAGATCAATGATATCCTGTCCCCGATCCCTTAGTGGTGGAGCTGTAATTTCAATGGTATTGATTCTGTAATAGAGATCTTCTCTGAATTGTTTCTCCGCTATCTTGTCCCTAAGATCCTGGTTGGTTGCCGAAATCAACCTGAAATCTGCAGCCAGGGGCTTATTGGACCCGATTCTGTATATCTCCCTGTTTTGAAGTACGTTCAGGAGTTTTGTCTGCATAGCTGGCTGCAGGTTACCAATTTCATCCAGGAAGAGGGTTCCCCCGGAAGCAATTTCAATTCTACCCGGCTTATCGGCCCTCGCATCTGTAAATGCGCCCCTGGTATGACCGAATAGTTCACTTTCGAACAAGGATTCGCTGATGGATCCCAGATCCACATGGACAAATACTTCATTTGATCGATAAGAAGCCTGATGTATCTCCCTGGCAATAAGCTCCTTTCCCGTTCCATTTTCTCCAAGCACCAAAACATTTGAATCGGAGGCGGCCACCTTCCGGATGGTCTCCTGCACATGGTTCATTTCAGGCGAGCATCCAAATAATTTTTCATGACCGGCTTCAATATAATGACTCAGGTGGTCCTGTTTCGATTTAAGTTGCCTTACTTGCTTCCTGGACTCCTTAAGCATGATGCCAGATCGGACAGTAGCTATAAGTTTATCATTGTCCCAGGGTTTGGCAATAAAATCACTTGCTCCGCATTTCATTGCTTCAACGGCAAGATCCATCTCTCCGTATGCGGTAATCATTAGAACAACTGCATCGGGATCATCCTGAAGGATGCTTTTAAGCCAGATGATTCCCTCTTTTCCGTCGGTGGCCCCCCTGCTGAAGTTCATGTCCATGATGATCACATCTACTTCCTGGGTTTCAAGAATCCCGGGAATCAATGCAGGCGATTTTATGCCAATCACCTTCCTCACTTCGTATTCAAGAAGCTGACTCAGCGCGGAAAGGACTGCCTGATTATCATCTACAATAAGTACACTATTCTTCAAATTGTCCTATTTTAATACACTTTATGAAGGCAAGTTATGAAATTATAAATAAATGTACAATTTTGAGTCATTTTATCTTATGAGTATAATATGAAATCTTTGTAATTCAAATTATATCAGTATATTACACTGAATGGCACCACATTTGGTTTATTGAAAGAAACCAATGACATGAGTTTCTCACATTTCAGAATGATCCTGAGGATCATGATACAGAACCAAAGGTCCACCCTGATCAATTTCCTGGGATTGGTTCTGGGCTTAACATCCTTTGTGGTGATATTCAGCTGGATCAGGACCGAATATTCGGTAGACAGATTCCATTCACATAAAAATCAACTATTTCAGCTGGTTATCCAGTTCCCCGATGGCCCTCTGGACTCCAATACTCCTTATGCACTGGCTCCGGAGATGAAAAATACCTTTCCAGAGATCAGCTCTTACTCCAGGCTGGTCAGGTTGGAAACGCAAATAAACTCGTCCTTCGATTTCTTTCCGGACGATCCCGATAATGAGCCTGTATACGAAACAAGCGTCGCCTGTGTGGACACAGATTTCTTCAGTATGTTCTCATTTGAACCGGTTCACGGAAGCGGGCAGTACCAGATGGATCGACCCGATGGGGTGGTGATAAGTAAAAAACTGGCATTGAAATACTACGGAGAGGAGAATCCGCTTGGAAGGCAAATAATGATGAATGCCAAACAATTGCTGGAGATTACCGGTGTAGTCGACATTCCCGAAAATACGCAGTTTCATTACGAGCTTTTTCTACCCTTACCTCCGGGCTTTCACAACAGCTGGACATGGAGGGATCCTTCCTATGTGATGCTGCAGGCGGAGGTTGATAAAGCTTCCTTTGAAGATAAGCTGATTACCTATTTCAACGAAACTCTCCCCAGCGAACTGCCAGGGAATCATCAGTTGAAGTTACTTCCCATTGCAAAAACCAACCTGGCCTTCGGAAAGAGGAAGGAGTTCCTTCTGTTTTCCTTCATCGCCCTGATGATCCTGGTGATAGTGGCCATCAATTATATGAATCTCTCAACAGCCAACTATACGAAACGGATTAGAGAGATGGGCATGCGTAAGATCATTGGTGCCACTCCAAAAATCCTGAGGAACCAGTTATTCATGGAGACCCTGATCCAGACCACCGTTGCTATGTTCATTGCCCTGTTTCTTACCGAACTCATCCTTCCCCGTTTAAGTGAGCTTTTTAATACCACTGTTCAAATTGGTTACAGGGAGCAGCCTCTTATATTCGTAGGTCTTGCCATTCTAATCCTGGTTTTCAGCCTGCTCACAGCTGGCTATCCGGTGCTGGTATTTACCAGGGGATACCCCACTGATATCCTGAGAGAGACCTATGTGAAGGGAAAAGGCAGATCCAATGTAATTCTGGTAACAACCGTCCTACAGTTCACCATCTCTATTTGCCTCTTGATATGCACTATGGTAGTTATCAGACAGGTTCAGTATGCAAAAAATACTCCCTTTGGTATAAACGTGGAGAATGTGATCAAGGTACCTCTGAATCAACAGCTGAACAGACAGTTATACAGCTTTATTGACGAGCTGGAAGCCCATTCTGCAGTAAAGGAGGTCACCGCAGGACAGAAGAATCCTATTAATGAGGATTATAAAACCAACATTGACTGGCCCGGACGGGATCCGGACACCTTTCCGCTTGTCAGATATTCCATTTGTTTTTCCAACTTCCCCTCCTTCTTCGGACATGAGATTATATATGGTCGCCTGTATTCGGATAGCATCCTCGCTGATCAGACCAGGTTCCTGGTTAATGAGGCTGCCTGCAAATTACTTGGGATAGAGAATCCCGTGGGGGAAAAAATAAACCTTTGGGGAGCTGAGGGGGAAATTGTAGGTGTTTTCAGGAATTATCACCACATATCTGTGCACTCTGAAATCCTACCTCATATTGTCAGCATAAATCCGGTTCATTACAGACACCTGCGCTATCTATTCATCAGAATAGAAGAAGCTAAACAGGCGGAAACCCTGGCATTTATTAAGGAGACCTTCCAGAGATTCTCGGGCGATTTTCCTTATACACATGAGTTCCTTCTTGATGAAGTTGACCGGATGTATTCAAGGGATGTGAGACTGGCCAGGGTACTTGCTTCCTTTGCCTTCCTGGCGCTGCTTATCTCCTGTCTGGGCATATATGGTTTAGCCCGTTTCTCGGTTGAGAAAAAAGTCAGGGAACTGACCATTCGCAGAGTCTTTGGAGCATCCTTCCGGACAATCGTCCTGCTTGCCAATGCGGATATTCTCAAGCGAATAGGCATTGCGGTGGTGATGGCCATCCCCTTATCCTTCTTTCTGCTGGAACGCTGGTTGCGCTCTTTTGCGTTCAGGACCGATCTCTCCTGGGAATTTTTTGTGCTGGGAGGAGCACTGGGAGTCATAATCACCATTACCGCTACCATGATAGGCATATGGAGATCACTCCAGCAAAAACCAACTGAAGTCCTGAATCAGGTTTAATATAATATCAAAACCATGATTCCATCAGCGCTCCCGAAACCAGCAGTAGCATCATAATAGTGATCATTAAAGGCTGGTTTGGCCATTAGAAAAAGCAATTATATATAAACATCACAGCAACCAGTGAAGCTATCACAACGCCAAACCAGAGCGGTTCTTGTAAACCTGAAGTAATGCCCTTTGAGCCTTTTTTAATTGACTGCAGGATTGCAGCAGAATCCAAAGAACTATCCTGCTTTATCTTCTCCTTTTCCGTTTTGCGAAATAAGTAGACCATTCCAACCATCAGCAATATGAAAGGCATGATCTAACTATCGAAAGGATTCCGCTCAAGCATATTCAAAAGTGAAATTCCCAGTGCGCTAACAATTATAATAAGACCTGAGACCTGTGCAAATTTTCTATCTGATCTTTCCATGAATTCTAATTTTAAAGATTGCTTTTATCAATAAGTCGCCCGAATTTCAAATCACTACACTTCTTACCATTTTTTTGTCCGAAACAAAAGCTGTCCTGCATTGTTTAGCTTTTTGTAATGACAGAACAGGATGGATATAGCGAACAGTCCCCGCGGGTCAGGACCATCAGGGACCTGACCAATACACCCTTCAAAAAAGCAATGCTGGGAGTTCAAGTGCTTAGCTATGTTCTGATTGTAGGATCACCCTTTATAGGGGGTACCATTGGTCGTTCTCTCGGGCTGAAGGCAGGGCAAACAGGCGGACTAATCCTTGGAATCTTTATTAGCGGAGAAGTTCTGTTCTATGCATCGCTGGCATTTCTTGGCAAAGAATTAGTGTTGCTTCTCCGGAACAAAATGAAGCATTGGTTCAGAAAGCTTAAGCGGCGGAAGGAGTAGTTTCTCAGCTACTTATCTGCATTTACCCTATTAAACAGGTAATTCACTGAAATAGAAGAGCGAGTTTGCAGAGATTTTGTAGTTTTATCAAACGATGAAAAACTTAGCTATTACAATTTCGATACTCCTTAGCTTGCTAAGTCAGGCCTGCCAGGTCGAGAAGACAGAGGAAAGTGCTCAGTGGCGCGGAACCAATCGTGATGGTATATTTCACGAAACAAACCTGCTTGACCACTGGCCCAATGAAGGCCCCGATTTGCTCTGGGTCTTTGAAGGACTTGGTCTGGGGTTTGCTGCTCCGGCAGTGACAGGTGCTGGTCTTTTTATAAACGGCGAACATGAGGGAAATAGCTACCTCTTTGCCCTGAATCTGGAGGGAAAGCTACGCTGGAAATCACCCAATGGCAAGGAATTCCTGGGAGAGGGCTTCTCAAGTACCTATCCGGGAGCCAGGGCTACCCCTACCGTTTATAGAAAGCTGGTTTATACCACCTCAGGAGAGGGACAAATCGGCTGTTTTGAAACTTCAACGGGCAAAGAACTATGGTCAGTAAACATCACCGACTACCTGGATGGAATGGTAGGTTACTTTGGCTATTCAGAATCAGTGGCCGTAGATGAGGAACATGTCTACTGTTTCCCGGGGGGTACCAGTACGAACCTGGCTGCCCTTGACCGATTCACAGGGAAGATCTCCTGGACGCAATCGGCCCTCCGGGACACCTTCGCTTATGGTTCGCCTGTTTTGATTAACCTGAATGACCGTGAGATTCTGATGAACACTTCACGTCATCACCTCTTTACTGTGGATCGCAGCAATGGCAAATTACTCGCTTCATACGAGCTGGAAGGATATGAATATGACGGCGAACACTGCAACACACCAGTATATTCAGATGGACTCATCTACTATGTGGCCAATGATGTGCCTGGACAGGGTGCCATAAAACTGAAGCTCTCAGATGATGGGGAAAGCATTACAGAGCTGTGGCGGAACAATAAGGTAATGAATAATTTCGGGGGACTGGTAGCTGTAAACGGGCACCTCTTCACCACGGTGAAGGGAAACAAACTGCTGGCCCTTGATCCGGATAACGGAAGTGTGGTAGACTCGCTAAAGGTGGCCACCGGGAGTATTATCTATACCGATAATAAATTCATCGTCTACGGAAATAATGGCACCATCAACCTGGTAAACTTCGAGCAGGATCAACTTGAACCGGCTGGACAGTTTAAGGTAAAAAAGGGAACTGGTCACCATTTCTCACACCCCGTTGTTGCCAATGGCGTGATGTATATCAGGCATGGCGATGCCCTGATGGCTTACCGCATCAAATAAAAGATGGTGCCTTCAGCCTTTTACGGCCGTGACACCATCTCCGCTTAGGTACGGATCTACCTAAAACCTATAAGATTAGAATTTTACAAACTCTACCCGGCGGTTATTAGCCCGACCTTCGGGCACATTATTATCATCCATGGGCATGCTCTCACCCAGGCCTCTTGAGCTCAGCCGGTCTGCGACTATGCCCATTTCAATAAGGGTATTCTTCACCCGGTCTGCCCGATCAGCAGAAAGCGTCATATTGCTTGCGTCGTCTCCCACGTTATCGGTGTGTCCCTCCACACTAAACTTCAGTTCCGGGTACTTCTCCATTAATTCATAGATCTCATTGATCACCCCCATGGATTCCGGCTTCAGGGTTGATTTTCCCGTATCAAATCTTATACCAGTGGCCACGATCTTGCCATCTTGCATCACCCGGTCGTAATACTTTACTCCCCCTTCGGCAATCCTCACATTCTTCACATAGAACAAACGGTCATCCTTCGCATGATAGGTATAGAGGGTAATCCCTTTGGGATCAAAGTCGATCCGGGGAATATTGATGAGCCTTGTCTCATCCATATAGGCTTTTAGCTTGCCATTGGTATAGGCCACCGAAACATGCATCCATCTTCTTTCTGCCAGCTTAGGCTTATCCGGATGATCACTGCTAGATGTTCCCAAATCCATGTGGTAGTAGTTGATTTCCAGATCAGTGTAGCCAGTCGGACTACCCGATTCCTGATTCTTCCGATCGTAGAGATATAGCACAAAGTCAGAAGTGCTGCAATAGAGATCAAACTCAACAGTAAAGACATCGGGAAGGTAATCCTCTTTGGCCTCTTCAAAATAAGGAACAATGGCCGGTGCCCCATCCCTGAACATGATCACATTCTCTCCGCCAAACTCGGCTATCTCCACAGTTCCTGTAAACAGATCCCACCTCGAAGGGAACTCTCCATTCTCCTCTCCCACCAGGTCGTCCTCAAAGATCACCCGATCGCCCGGAACAAAATCATATTTCGACCACTTCAGCTGTGGTGGGGCTTCCTGTACCTCTGCCCCGGCCTGTTGCGCCTGGTCTGTTTCCTCTCCCTGCTGCTGACCAGCTTGTTGTTGCTGCGTCGGCTGCTGAACAGGCGGCTGCTCCTCTTTCTTCTTCTTCTTACCGAAGAGCTTATCAATGTTCCTGTTTATTACCTTATGGCTCTCTTTCTTGATCTTTTGAGTGGGATTCTCCTGTGAGCAGACTGGCTGAACCACTAATAGAGACGCCATGGCTATCCCCAATGCAATAATTTTTGTTTTCATGATAGATCCGTTTTAAAATATCCATCAAGTTAAAGGATCTGCAAAGGCGGGGGTATCCCATGTTTGTGGGATATGGGTAAGGGCTTGTGAATAGTTTATCTTTTCAAAAGCTCCCGAATATCAATCCTTCCTCCCCGTGTTGGCGTATTGCTATAACTACTTTTTGGTTTAATAATTCTAAAAAGAACAAGCAGCCCGATAATAGCAAATAGCAGCATACCTCCGGCCAAAGCAACATCACCCGCCCTTACTCCGGGTATCAGAGCCGCTGAATCGGGAAGCTCGGGGTCATAAAAAACATCCACGGTTTTCCCCACAGGGTAATCCTGGACAAGCTTTTTTACTGCCGACATATTACTATTCGAGCTTGAGCTGTTCACACCAATAGTATAAGAGATGTACTCTTTCCCTTCAAGCTGGTAGGTGTACTTTATTACTGCACCATATTGAGTCTTACCGTCTTTCATCCAGCTATCAACTTCCGATTTTGTTATGGTGCCGCTTGTCATTGGCCAGCTTCTCGACTCGTAAGCATATTTTAAAGACGGCAAGCCAAAGAAATAAAACATAAGCCCTCCCGCAAGTGTGAAAATAATCCCAAAAAATGTTGCGTTTGATTTGCGGGGTCTTTTCTCCGATTGTGTTACTCCTTGGTCCATATCCGTGTATTTAAATTAAGGTCCTCAACAATTCCGGTAAGCAGTATCAGGAAGCGGATATTCGCTTCAATAAAATTGTAATCAACAATGGATTTAAAAAGCCTTGTTTCGAAAAGGTTCTTGTCCAATTTTATGGCGATGTACACTTTTGAGTCGCGAAACGAGAGATAAACCTTTGTATTCCATTTTCGTTTGAATTCCACAATGCGC
>Ga0209633_10005489_pt1 | contig 11107 bp, 8 predicted proteins | sample Cruoilmetagenom1_FD_187290 | JGI IMG/M metagenome (GOLD analysis project Ga0209633, IMG submission 187290) | Oil polluted marine microbial communities from Coal Oil Point, Santa Barbara, California, USA - Sample 1 (SPAdes) (version 2) | ecosystem: Environmental > Aquatic > Marine > Oil seeps ... | reverse complement strand
AGAGAAGGGATTATCAATGTTGACGAGATCGTTGTCTCTGCGTGTATATTAATCTTATTCTTCTCTTTTGGTTCTTTCTAATTAATTGTCTAAATTTATAAAATGTAAACTTAAGAAGTATATACTCTGTTATTGTGGCAATACCTTTAGCATCAGATGCACCTGTTTTCTTTTGCCAAACAATATTTGACACAAAATTTGTTTGGCCAAAAATTTCATCTAACACTATTTTTAAGCTCGTTTGTTCATTATCATCAATTGAAATAAAGATAGCACCATCATTAGCGAGTAATTTGTGCAAAAGTTTTAATCTAGGGTACATCATACACAACCATTTGTCGTGTCGTGTGAGGTCTTCTCCATCTTTTCCGACCACTTCACCTAACCATTTTTTTATTTTTGGATGATTTACATTGTCGTTATATACCCAACTTTCGTTTCCTGTATTGTATGGTGGGTCAATGTAAATACATTTTATTTTTCCTTCATATTCTGGTAGTAAAGATTTTAAGCCTTCAAGATTGTCTCCGTGTATTATTTTGTTTCCACTATAGGTTTCGGTTTTGCTTTCTCCATTTTCGGCAGTAAATCCAAATTGGTGTTCCAATACTTTAAATGGCACATCTTGATGATGAGTTACTACTTTATCTTTCCCTATCCAATTGAGTGTTGGCATAAATGTTTTGTTTTATATTTTTCAAATTTACGTTTTTTGTACTATTATTAATAGAATTAATTCCATTTACCTTTATAAAATTGATCAAAATAAAAAAAAAATTAAAGCCTAAATACTCTATTCGCAAAAACAGAGCTTCAAATTATTAATAATACATTTTTACTTGTGTTTTGCTTGCTATTATTCATTTAATACAACAATAACAAAAATTTTATAATCATAATTCAAAAATTTTGAAATAAAATTGCATTTATGATATTTATCATGTTTACGGCACGTATCTAACTCTATCTTTGTACTAAGAATCAGTAAAATGAAAGAATTTTTAATTAACCGAAAAATAGAAGGCGCATTTTCGCCATGATATAGATTAATGACACAAGAGAAAAGCGTCTGAAGGTTTAACCTTCTGACGCTTTTTTTATACGATAAATCCTGGATATTCCAGGCAAAGAAAATCCCAACCCACAAGACGGTCTAGGTCTTGTGAACCGGGAAGTTTCTACCAAAAAACCTGAATTATGAAACCTGCTCGGATACATAAAAGGAATTTGGCTTTTTTATTGTTATTATTAGTTTTTATAAATGTAGTTCGATTAATGCCGAACTCCAGTCCTATAAGAACCAATAAAAAAGTTGTCTTCAACACAGAATACCAATCAAGTAAGTAAACGCTAAAGATAAACCTTTAGTATAATTACTTTGTTGTTGTATCAGCACTCCTACTTCATTTACGAATGCAAAGATACGACCAAAACAATTAATGTCAAGTATTTTTCCGCTTTATTTAACACAAAACACTTGTTTTTAACAGATTACCATCTAATATAGTAAATACTTATGACATATGCAAATAATATAGCTTTCATATATACATGCAATAATCCCATACTCATATTTACTTTGTCAATATCTACAAGATATCTTTTAAATGTTTTAGTTTTTTCAATGCAAATGAAAAGTCAAAAATTCAAACACAATTTAACGCTGCGCTATTGTTTATTAAATTCTTTGTCTTTTTTGGCCATTGGCATGAAAAAACAAAAACAATCAGTAACATTTAAGATTATGAAAGACACAAGAATTAGCACATTTAGAGATTTTGTAGGTGAATTAACAGCAACTTATAAAAGGACAGCTCTAGAGTCCAAAAAAATAACTAGCGCCCAAGATGCAACTGATTTTATGCGAGTATATTTTACTGATTGTATCGATGATCATGAAGAAGTGAAAGTTTTACATCTTAATAGAGCAAATAAGGTTGTTAATGTACATCACGTTACTTCAGGTTCAGATACAGCTTCAATAGTTCCTATAAAAGATATTATACAAAAAGCCATGCTCATTAAAACAAACGCACTAATACTATTTCATAATCATCCTTCTGGAAACCTAAAACCATCAAGCCAAGACATTAAAATATCTAAACAACTAAAACAAGCTTGTCAATTAGTTGACCTAGATTTTTTAGATAGTATAGTTATTACTCGAGAGAGTTACTACTCTCTTGCTGAAGGAAATCAACTTTAGAGTCTTGAATAAAATTTAGTATATTTGATAGTATTTATTTTTTACCTTAAAGAATTATGAAAAAGTCTGAACAAAGAATGGAAGAGATTTTCTACAGAACTAACACTCTTATAACTAGATTATATTGGGCAGTTGCTGCTTTAGCGATATATATGATTGTTTTAATGTTTATTTAATCCTCCAAATTACGATAGGCAATGTGGACAAATAATGCAAATTGTGATATATATATTGGTAAAGGTGTGGGCGTAAAGCTTTTAAAAGACATTAGAGCCGCTAAAAAATCTGTTAAGATGTATCTCCTTACTTATCTCCTAAACTCATTAAAGAGCTTATTAACCTCAAAAAAAGAGATGCTTGAATTCAAGGTTCTAACACAACAAAGCGCTATTAATTTTTAGTGTTACAATTTCAAATTTACTAATAATTTTACAGTTCTTGGCATTGTTGAAATGGAATTACTTTTTCTATACGGAACTTCATTCCTGAAAAAGTTGTTTTCAGTTCAACAAGCCCAGCCACATCATCATGATTTAATACCTTTTTTAATTATCAATTTCTATTTTTATGACAATATGTCATTGTTCTTTAGGGATTTATAAATTAAATGTGCTTTTTTTCATTTGGATTGGTTTTTGTTAACGTATTGTTAAATATATAATTATGAATGATAAATTGAAGGCTTTTTGGATTGGTTTTAAAGAATTAGTTAAGGATTTATTCCAGAAAAGTGATTCAATTATTGATTCAAAAGATGAGAATATTAATTATGATTCATTGACTCCAAAAGTCTTAAATTATAAAGAAGTTGAGACTTATATGTATGCTTTAAAAACAGGAATTGATGATGAAGATATTCGTAATATAGCTTTAACTGGAACATATGGTTCTGGAAAAAGTAGTTTAATTAAAACATTCATTAATAAATTTAAAACAAAGTATAAATTTCTTAATATTTCACTAGCCTCTTTTGAAAATGGAGGAACTACCCAAAACATTGAAAAGAAAGTTGAATTAAGTATTATTCAGCAAATAATATATCATGTAAAAGCCAGTAAAATTCCAGATTCACGATTTAAGAGAATAAATAATATCACTAAATCTCAAATGATTTGGTTTTTATTAGGTTTTTCTATTTGGACATTAAGTACTATAATAATTTATAAATTTAATTACTTGAATAGTTTAAATCCAAGAAATTGGAATGGTAATCCTCAATATGTAGATCTAGTTGCTATAATATTATATGGTATATTTTTCTTAGGTGTTGCATTTTTAATAAAAAAAATTATTCGTTTTTTTAATAATTCTAAAATAAGTAAAGTAAGCTTAAAAGGTGAAGTCGATTTTGATAATGTTGACAAATCTATTTTAAATGAATATTTAGATGAACTATTATATTTCTTTGAAAGGAATCATTATGATGTTATAGTAATTGAAGACTTAGACAGGTTTAAAAACAGTTTAGAAATTTTCACTAAACTAAGAGAAATAAATTCTTTAATAAATAACTCAGAACAGAGAAAGAATAAAGGGAAGATTGTATTTATCTATGCCATTAAAGATGATATTTTTACTCAGGAAAAAGAAAGAACCAAGTTTTTTGATTTTATAATACCAGTAATACCAATAATTAATAAATCTAATTCTGCAGGAAAACTAAGAGAACGCTTATTATTTTTGGATGAGAATGACAGACCATCTGAGACTTTTCTTGATGATATATCTTTGTTTGTAGACGATATGAGATTACTAAATAATATTTGTAATGAATATTTAGTTTATCGCAAAAACTTAAGTCCTAAGTTAAACACTGATAGACTATTGTCCATGATGGTTTATAAAAATATAAGACCAGATGATTTTAATCTTTTAAATAAAGGAGAGGGTAAATTGCATGACATCTTAAATTTGAGAAAAGAATTTATATCCAAAAAGCTAGTTGATGTGGATATGAAATTAACTGAACTTAATTCTAAAATTGAGAAAATTGAAAATGAAAAATTAAATTCTGTAAAAGAATTGAGAGCAATTTATTTAAATACATTACAGGATATGTTACCTCAATTATATGGTGTCAACCTTGGTTCAAATACATTTACTCCTAACAAGTTGGTTTCTGATAAAGAGTTTAAAATGCTTCAGGATTCTACCAACATAATTTACAAACAACAGTATAGTGGAAATCATTTGAAAGACGCTAATAGTAGGAAGAAATTTAGTGATATAGAAAAAAATATTGATTCAGATTTAAGTTATGACGAGAGAGAGAATCTTATACTTGAAAAGTTAAATAATTCAATAGATTCTTATAACATACAGATAGATTCATTGAAGACAGAAAAACGTGATGTTTCTGCTCTAGGAATGGATAAGATTCTTTCAGAGACTAGTTTTGATTCATTATTGACAGAGGATGCTCAAAATGACAGGTTGATAATGTTTTTGCTAAGAAATGGTTATATCAAAGAGGATTATTTTGATTATGTTTCATATTTTCATGAAGGTAGTATTACTTCTAATGACAATGATTTTTTACAAAGTATAAAAAGTAAGTTAAGTGTATCTTCAGATTATAATTTAGATAAAGTTGAAAATGTTATTGATAGGATAAGTTTAGAGCATTTTAAAGATGAATATGTACTCAACTATGATTTAGTAGATACTTTAGTTAAAAATAAGACTAAGTACAATATAAAAATAAATGCTTTGCTAGACTCCTTAGTTTTTAAACAAGATAGTGCAATTAAATTTCTATATGACTATAAAGATATAGGTCGAGAAGTAAAGGGATTTGTACAGTTATTATGCAAAAAGGATAAGAACTTATGGAAATTCATTGAGAGCAATACTGAGTATAACTCAAAATTGAAAAATGAACTTCTTCTTTTAGTTCTCAATAATTCGGATATAAAAGATATAATTACTTTGTCAAAGTCATCAAGTATTAATAAATATTTGTCTGATAAAAAAGAACCAATTAGCTTTTTCGCCCAATTATTATCTTTCGAAAAAGCGAAAAAAATAATATCTCAATTAAAGTTAAAATTCAATTTTCTTGATAAACCAAGACATTCTCAAAGTGAGCTTTTTGAGTATGTGAAATTTAATAATTTGTATGTTTTAAATAAGAGGAATATTGATTTCATCATTAACCATGAAAATAGTGAAGTTTCTCAAGAACAATTAGATACTCAAAATTACACTACAATTGTTAATTCGAAAAGTGATAAACTTAAAGAATACGTTGAAGACAATATATCTAAATATGCTGATGAAATTTTACTTTCATTGACTGAAAATAATGATGAAAATGAAAAAGTATTAATTAGACTTTTGAACAATATTGAATTATCAGATGAGCAAAAAGAAAGATTAATTGAGCACAATTCGAATCTGGTAATTGATTTAAAAACTATTGACGAGAATGATGTGAAGGCGATGTTGTTAAATCAGTTTATGATTAAAGTTAACTGGAAGAATGTACTTAATTACTATTTGGCTGTTGCTGAAGATAAATTAGATGAGCCGTTATTTAATTACTTAAATTCTGAGAACATCTATAAGGAACTTTCAAAACACCAACTATCACTAACATCATATGATCATGATGATCAGAAGAAAATATCATTGGCTATTATTGAATGTAATGAATTTGAGATTGATTCTTATGAAAGTCTTTTAAAATCTGTTTTACAAAAATGGACTGGTTTAGACCTTAGTAAAATTGAAAAAGAAAAGGTTGAGAAAATTATTGATTTGAAATTTATAAATTTATCTGTTATTTATTACGATGATTTAAGAAGTGATTTTAAAGGTTTGCATTTAAAGTTCATAGAGAATAATTTTAATGAATTTTTGAAAAATTTTGATGAATATGAAATGGATGAAGATGAGATAACGCAACTTTTAAATTCATCAAAAGTAAATGACAATAAAAAAATAGAATATATAAAAGAGCTAGATGAATATACAATTACTGAATCGAAAAAACTCGGAGCGAAAGTAACAGAATTGATATCTAAAAATGATTATGGAGCTTTGAACTATAGCTTTCTTTTAGATTTATTCAATTGTAGCGATTCTAATGATGACAGGATTAAACTTTTTAATAATCAAGCAGGCTATTTATCTCCAGAAGAAGCTAAAAGTTTAGTTGCCCAGTTATCTTATCCATATTCAGATTTTCTTGTTCCAAGAAAGCAAACTAAATTGAAAGCTTCACAACTTAACATTGATTTTACTGAAAATATAAAAAGAAAAGGTATTGTTTCTTCTGTTTCAATTAAAAGAGGAAAAGTTAAAGTAGTGGCTAAGTATTCTTAATTAAAGTTTAGGTTTGTAGTTAGTCAAATGTTGTACAACACGTGATATAGAAGACTTCTTTAGTACATACGATAGAAATATCCATAAGCTTATTATTCAAGATCGAATAACTGATGAAGTTGCAGTTAACACTAGAAACAAATGGAAAGATTCAACTAAAACCCTAACCTACATTAATTTAGGAATTTTTGCTTTACTCTCGGACTTGTTTTATTTTTTAGAAGAGGAAAGAAGTGGATTAGGCTTGATTCCTGATTTTCTGTCCAAAAAAGTTATATATCATTAAAAATATGCTAGCTACTCTGGCATTAATTTTGTTCTTGATAGAAATATCAGAATTCCATTCTTTTTTCGAATTCTTAAAATATTTGTACATTTGCAATATATTAAGTCTGCGAAACACGAAAGTCGACTCCATGTCGTTATTTTGAACTCAGTTTAAAATTAGTGTTTTGGTGGGCTTATTTTATTTTCAGCAGTTAGTGGGTTCTTTTTAGGATTGTAATAATTATTCCAATCTTTATAATTATCAGTATCATAAAGATCAACCACAAGTTTAATTTGATCTTTTACATAGTTATAATACCTCACCTCTCCTCTTTCAAATACTCTTTGAACTGTCCAACAAAAATAATCAGCCAAATTTAATAAAGGATCACTTGTGGGATAATTTACATTAAAAACAACTTTTGTTCTAATTTTTGAGCCATCACCGTTAACTTTAGAAAAACGTTGCTTTGCTTTAAGAAAGGCTAGTTCTAAATTATGATTTTTAGTGCTTTTCCCTCTTTCAGAAATGTGCATAACCAATTTCTCATGTTTTGAGAGTTTATTCTTTAATAAGTGAGATAATAAATCAGCATAAAAATATTCTTCCTTTCCTTTATGCTTTGTCTCGTATCTTTCAATACTTTTTCTACCGACTACAGCCTCAAAACTACAATTTATAGTCTTCATTAAATCGAACATCTCTTTTCTAACTTCAGGTAAATCGTCAGTAGCATGTAAATAATAACCTTGTTTATTGATTTTTTTCAGAACACTTGGAACATGATAAAATGTATCTGATGTAATCTTTTCTTGTAACTTGTTTATTTTATCTCGAACTTCTTCTAATGGATCTTTGATCTTAATCATCCCTAAAATAAAAGTATTAGAAACTCCTTCTGAACCAATTATGTTCTTTTTTCCCTTTCCATAAAAGGTAGTATCACCAGCTTCGTCTAAAAAGCGGTGAAAATCCATTAATTTTTTTTTATTTCCCATCTATACGCTAGGCTTACTATATTTGTCAAATATAGTAATAAAACCCCTTAGACAAAGTATAAGAAGTTGATATCATCTTTATCAACTAATGAAAATAATATTAAAACCACATTATTAAGCCCCCTATCCATCCCCTAATAAAAATAAAAAAGCCTCATAATCAAACGATTACGAAGCTTTACAGTTGGCCCACAAGGACTCGAACCTTGAACGACGGCACCAAAAACCGGAGTGTTACCATTACACCATGGGCCAATTGCGGATGCAAAGATACTAAAAGAATTAAAAATTGATAATTAATAACAAAAAATTAATTAGCATTCGATAAAAAAGCACTAATTATCGGATATCTATTTGATTATAAATCATTTATAATTTATTGATAACTAGTTCATTTTTGTTAAATAGCACAAGCCCTATTCTTTTTTCTCAATTCTACAAAAGCTTTGTACTTTTGCAAAACTAAAAAAACAGCAAAAACATGTTTGAAAACAAAGACAAATCGAATACTCCTTTAGATAAAATTGGTGAATTTGGACTCATAAAACATCTAACAGAAAATTTTAAAATTCATCACAAAAGTACTGTTAAAGGAGTTGGTGATGATGCTGCTGTTTTGAATTTAACCAATAATCAAACCCTAATCACCACAGATTTATTAGTTGAAGGCGTTCATTTTGATTTGGGCTATATGCCTTTAAAACATTTAGGATATAAAGCCGTAATTGTCAATTTATCAGATGTTTATGCTATGAATGCTAGTGCTACACAAATAACGGTGTCCATTGCAGTTTCAAATCGCTTTCCTTTGGAAGCTATTGAGGAATTATATAGTGGTATTCAATTAGCTTGTGATACGTATAAAGTAGATTTAATCGGTGGTGACACAACCTCTTCGACAAAAGGTTTATTAATAAGTATAACAGCTATTGGTGATGCCAAAAAGGAGGATATCGTCTATAGAAGTGGTGCCAAAGAAAACGACTTATTGGTCGTTACAGGAGATCTCGCTGCTGCCTATTTGGGTTTACAAGTTTTAGAACGTGAAAAGCAAGTTTTTCAAGTCAATCAAAAGTCGCAACCCGATTTAACAAAATACGCCTATTTAGTGGAGCGTCAACTTAAACCTGAAGCTAGAAAAGATGTGATTCAAATTTTAAGAGATTTAAAAGTAAAACCAACTGCTATGATCGATATATCGGATGGTTTATCTTCAGAAATTCTCCATCTGTGTGAACAATCTCAAGTAGGTTGTAATTTATTTGAAGAGAAAATTCCTTTAGATCCTCAAGTTATTGCTACTTGTGAAGAGTTTGAATTAGAAAGCACTACTGTTGCCTTAAGTAGCGGTGAAGATTATGAATTACTTTTTACCATTGATCAAAATGATTTTGATAAAATAAAAGGTAATCCGAATTTTACTGTGATTGGTCATATGACTGAAAAAAATCAAGGAGCACATTTAGTGACCCGTGCCAATCAAAAAGTGGCAATTATTGCACAAGGGTGGCGCTCGTTTTAAAAAACAAAAACAACCCTGCAAGGGTCTTAAACCCTTGTAGGGTTAAAATTATCCAATTCGTAATCCGTTTTTGGTAGTTTGCCCTGTATGTAAAAGAGTAACTTCTCCGTCCTTTCCAACAGCGCCCAACACCAAACATTCACTCATCATGGTCGCTATTTGTTTGGGTGGAAAATTTACAACGGCCACCACTTGTTTTCCTATCAACTCATCTAGTGTGTATAATTTGGTGAGTTGAGCAGATGATTTTTTTATGCCTAATTCACCAAAATCAATTTCTAGTTTATATGCAGGATTTCTAGCCTCTTTAAAAAGTGCTACCTTAAGTATAGTTCCTGTACGGATATCAACTTTTGAAAAATCTTCCCAAATAATTGTATGTGACATTTTAATAGATATTAATAAGCCTACAAAGATTTAAAACCCTTGTAGGCTTATAAGTTTTTTAGTACTTCCCTTTGGTAAGTATTTAGGATGGGCTTTTCATCAACTCCTCGATTTCTTCAGCAGTGATCGGAATATTGGCCATTAAATTGAAAGGCAATCCTTTTTCCTGTACCACATAATCGTCTTCTATACGAATACCAAAACCTTCTTCAGGAATATAGATTCCTGGTTCAACAGTAAAGACCATACCAGCTTGCATCGGCTCTGTTAAGATACCATAATCATGTGTGTCTAAGCCCATATGATGTGAAGTGCCATGCATGAAATATTTTTTATAGGCTGGCCATTTAGGATCTTCGTTTTTTACCTCATCTTTGGTGAGTAAACCTAGCCCTAACAATTCTTCGGTCATTAATTTTCCTACTTCGATATGATATTCTGCCCATAAAACACCTGGTTTTAGCATAGCTGCTGCGGCATCCTTCACACGTAATACGGCATTATAGACATCCTTTTGGCGTGCAGTGAATTTACCATTTACGGGTACCATTCGAGTCATGTCTGAAGAATAGTTTGCATATGCAGCTCCGACATCCATTAAGATAATATCGCCATCTTTACATTCTTTATTGTTCTCAATATAGTGGAGTACATTAGCATTATTACCACTAGCTATAATTGGCGTGTAAGCAAATCCATTAGCACGATTACGAATAAACTCATGGGTAAATTCTGCTTCAATTTCATGCTCCCAAACGCCTGGTTTTACATAACCTAAAATACGTTTAAGCCCTTTTTCAGTAATATCACAAGCTTGTTGTATTAAAGCAATTTCTTCAGGTTCTTTGATGGAGCGCAAGCGTTGTAAAATCGGTTGACTTCTGAAATACGTATGTCCAGGATATTGATTTTTTAATTTTTTCACGAAACGCGCTTCACGAGTTTCAGTTTCAACATTTGCACGATAATGTTCGTTTGTATTGATATATACATTTTCGGCCTGTGTCATAATTTCAAACAAGACTTTATCTAGGTCTTGTAGCCAAAAAACGGATTGAATACCAGAAGTTGTAAATGCGGCATCTTTGGTTAATTTCTCACCTTCCCAAACGGCAATATGTTCATTCGTTTCCTTTAAAAACAACATTTCACGATGTTCTTCTTTTGGTGCATCTGGGAAAATCACGAGAACACTTTCTTCTTGATCAACTCCCGATAAATAAAAAATATCACGATGTTGTGCAAAGGGTAAAGTACTATCTGCACTGATTGGATAAATGTCATTTGAATTAAAAATTGCTAATGAATTCGACTTCATTTTAGCGACAAATTTTGCTCTGTTTTTTATAAAAAGATTACGGTCTATTGGTAAGTATTTCATGGTGTGAGTTTGTAAAGTT
>Ga0209633_10005488_pt1 | contig 11108 bp, 11 predicted proteins | sample Cruoilmetagenom1_FD_187290 | JGI IMG/M metagenome (GOLD analysis project Ga0209633, IMG submission 187290) | Oil polluted marine microbial communities from Coal Oil Point, Santa Barbara, California, USA - Sample 1 (SPAdes) (version 2) | ecosystem: Environmental > Aquatic > Marine > Oil seeps ... | reverse complement strand
TGCCAATCAGCACACTGTCACCCACATCGGCATGGATCTTGTTAATCACCTTGAGTCGTGAGCGTTTTTCACCGAATACTTTCGAGATGGCCCCGGTGCCACAACCCTTGTTCACGGAACAGCTATCACAGGCCGATTTACGACTGGTTTCGACCCAGGCAAAATCGTCCTGGCATTGCACAACCTGGGCGGTTTCTTCGATCATTATTTTGACTTGAGTACGACAGACTCACTGATCATTTTAACCGTGGCATGGGGCACTTCCCCCACCGCAGTCACATGAAAGTTATTAAAGGTCTTGCCATGGACATTGACCGCGCCCATATGGGCATTGTCTATCAGATTAGAATCATCCGTGGTGTTTTCTATAAACACCGATATAGATGCCAGACCGTCAGAATAGACCAACTGATTGGACGTTGTGTGGCTGGCGGTCATTTTCAGTCGACGTTGAAGGTCGCGTTTAAAACCCGGCGGTAACTTTGTCACCTGCCAGACCGGGGCCGAATTGACGGGTTTGGATTTGGGTTTGATATCATCGGATGCAAACCTCTTAAACTTGGAACTGTCAATCGCGGTCTTGAGTAACTTGTCCGGCACCTTTGTCATATATTTGATATGAGTAAACATAAACTGTTCGACCAGTTTGCCCTGCTCATTGATCAAATGGGTCTTGAGTAATAGCCCGGTTTTTTTATCGACCCAAAGACGGTGACCGTAGCGGAATTTGTCATTCGGTTTGACCACCAATTGATGGGCCCATTGACCGGCAACCTTTTCCTCACCCTGTATAGCAAAGGTATATTGGTCCTTGAGATGATCAAGCTTGTCGGGAAATGGCGGGGGAAATTCACTGGGAGGACGGCCCTTTTCAACCACCACGGCATTGCGATCCGGCAAAATACAGATCACGCTCTTCGAATCACGGATGACTTCTCGTCCGATGCTGTCCAGGGAGACCAATCGTTCCCTTTCGCCATTCTTATCGGCGCTATGAATAATGCGCATGGCGCTGAGTTTGTTTCCACCCTGACTATAGACAAAGGTGCCGTCATAGTTTTGCATATGCGCGGCATGCTGCATCTTTTTCAGGAGCTTTTGAACTTCACCCAGTTCTGTCGCAAATACCAGGGCGGGCAATTGCAATAAGGCAATAAGAAATAGTCTATTTATCATTCCTGTTCCGCTGGGTGTCTGCATCGCCAACAATACGCATGTAGGGCATCACACCCTGCATACGGGCCGATACCGAATATTCGTTATGCTTGACCAGGTAACCACTCAATTTTGATTGAATGGCCTGATTGCGAAGCCGGGCCTGGGTGATGGCCGTGCTGTCGATTCTGGGTTGTTCGATGCGGGCAATCGAGGTGGTGTTATCGTTTTTGGTAACCTGGCTGGTCTGGACTGACATCACCGCGATGGTGGCTACCGAGGCCGCCACGGCCAGCCCGGCGGCCTGTTTCATGATCTTTTGTGAAATGCGTCTGCGCGTTGGCGCCAGCACAGTAGGTTCATTCTTGAGGGCGGCGGCAACGCGCTCCGAGATATCCAGTGCACCCTGTTCTGGTAAATGGTTGGTCAAGGCATCGCGAATCAGGTGATAGCGTTGCCAGCGGACACCTAGTTCCTCATCGGTATCGATGTCCTGAATCAGCTTGTCGTCGACATCCGATTCACCATCGATAACGGCAGAAAGCTTTTCGTATTTTTGTTCACTCATGGCCACTACTCGCTCTGATACATGCACACTTTAGAACTAACCTTTTAACAAAGGTTCCAGCTTCTTGTCGATCGCCTCACGGGCGCGAAATATCCTTGAACGTACTGTTCCGATTGGGCAGTCCATGGCATCGGCAATCTCTTCATAACTCATGCCTTCCAGTTCACGCAGGCTGATGGCCGTGCGCAAGTCGTCGGGCAAATCTTCAAACGCCTTGTGAATCACCGCTTGCACTTGTTCCTTTTGCAACAGGCGTTCCGGTGTGGCGTTTTCGCGTAACAGATCGGCATTGTCATACTGTTCCGCCTCCTGGTTATCCACCAGCCCCTGGGTCGGCCGTCGGCTCTGGGCCACCAGGTAATTCTTGGCCGTATTGATCGCAATCCGGTACAGCCACGTATAAAAGGCACTGTCCCCTCTAAATGTCGGCAGCGCTCGGTAAGCCTTGATAAAAGCCTCCTGAGTGATGTCCTTAACGTCATCCGGGTTGTGTAAATAACGCGACAGTACATTCATGATTCGATGTTGATATTTCTTTACCAACAGGTCAAATGCATGTTTGTCACCTCGCTGTACCTTCTCAACCAGCGCCTGATCTAGATTCTTTTCCCCCATCTGGGCCGAGCCTCGCTCTAATTCTGCCTAAAACTGCCCGATGGTTAACCCTGAGACCATATATGTGGTTTGAAGTTCGCCAAGCCGGACTAAATTCGTTATATTTCTAACCCCATAATTTACGAAGCATAAATCGGGACCCGCGTACTTTACAGTTACCTACCCTGTTGCACAAATCAACTTATGACAAGATGCCATTCCATTATTCCCTGTTTCAGGTTAAACCCTTCCTGATATGCAGCACTATAGCGATGTACTCATCATTGGCGGCGGTGCGGCCGGTCTCAGCCTTGCCCTGCGCCTTGCCGACAGCCATTCTATCTCACTGATCTCTAAAGGGAAACTGACCGAGGGTTCAACCTATTACGCCCAGGGCGGGATCGCCGCCGTGCTCGACAAGGAAGATTCCTTCGAGGAACACATAGCCGATACCCTTAACGCCGGCGCCAACCTGTGTGATCCCGAGGTGGTGCGCCATGTGGTCGAACACGGTCCGGCGAGCATTCAATGGCTCATCGACCAGGGCGTACCCTTTACCAGAGACGCCAACCACCAGCCACCCTATCACCTGACCCGCGAAGGGGGCCACAGCCACCGGCGCATCATCCACGCCGCCGATGCCACCGGCCGGGCCGTGGAAACCACCCTGGATCAACAGGTCCAGCAACACCCCAATATCGCCGTACACGAACAGCATATCGCGGTCGACCTGATTACCCGGCAAAAACTCGGTCAGGAGGACAACCGGGTCCTGGGGGCTTATGTGCTGGATCGCCAAGCCGGGCATGTAAAGGTCTTTCGCGCCCGCTTCGTGATCCTCGCCACCGGGGGGGCCAGCAAGGTCTATTTGTATACCAGCAACCCCGACACCTCCACCGGTGATGGTATCGCCATGGCCTGGCGCGCCGGTTGCCGGGTCGCCAATATGGAATTCAACCAGTTCCACCCCACCTGCCTCTACCACCCCGAGGCCAAGAGCTTCCTGGTCACCGAGGCGATACGCGGTGAAGGCGGTCATCTCAAGTTGCCCGACGGCAGTCGCTTTATGGACCGGTTTGATCCCCGTGGCGAACTCGCCCCGCGTGACATCGTCGCCCGCGCCATCGACCATGAAATGAAACGTCTTGGTAGCGAATGCGTTTATCTGGATATCAGCCATCGCCCGGCTGAGTTTATAAAAGAGCACTTCCCAACGGTGTATCAGCGCTGCCTGGAATACGGCTATGACATGACCAAAGAGGCCATCCCCATCGTCCCCGCCGCCCATTACACTTGCGGTGGTATCATGACCGACCTGAATGGCCAGACCGACATCGAAGGCCTCTACGCCATCGGCGAAACCGCCTTCACCGGCCTGCACGGCGCCAACCGCATGGCCAGCAACTCCATCCTCGAATGCCTGGTCTTCGCCGCAGCCGCCAGCCAACACATCATCACGCAAGGCAAGGAAGCCGCACCGACAGATGACCTACCCGAATGGGACGAAAGCCGCGTCACCGACTCCGACGAAGAAGTCGTCGTCACCCACAACTGGCACGAACTCCGCACCTTCATGTGGGACTACGTCGGCATCGTCCGCACCAACAAACGCCTGCAACGCGCCCAACGCCGCGTCAACCTTCTACAAAACGAAATCGAGGAATACTACGGTAACTTCCGCGTCACCAATGATCTATTGGAACTGCGTAACCTGACGGACGTGGCGGATTTGATTATTCAATGTGCGATGAATCGCAAAGAGAGTCGGGGTTTGCATTATACGTTGGATTATCCGGAGGTGGATGATTCTGATGTGGCGGTTAATACGGTGCTTACGCCTGCGAATTTTCCTAAGTAGGTTTTGATCTTATCCCCTCTCCCTTTGGGAGAGGGCTAGGGTGAGGGTAAGTTGATCGGCTTTTTCTTTTTATTTGGAATCGCTATCGCGAACTGGATCTTAAGTCCGTTCTCGGACGGACAGCCGAGTTCATTTTCTTTGAACGCTCAAAGAAAACAGAACCAAAAGAAAACCGCCCCAAAGATGGCGCAACCGTGTTGTGATGTCCGGCTTTCTTGTAGAGGTTTGCAGACGGGCCTTCCATGGCCCGGCTGCAAACCGGCATCATCCCTGATGCCCCTGATCTTATTTTTAAAGAAAGCCAAACATCACAGCGCGCCATCTGAGGGGATTGATCCACATTCAAGGCAGGAGTAGGCTTCTAATTACAGGGTTTAACTTTAAACATTCGGCGGATTACGCTTCGCTAATCCGCCCTACTCGCTGTAGTTAGAACGAGGCCACGCATCAACTCGTTGCACTCAAAAGAGACCAAACAAACAAATGTCAGGGATATTTAACTCAACACCGTATGAGCTGTTTTCACAAGATTTAGATGTGGCAGTTAAATGGATAAGCTCGTTAGGGGTTTCCTACGAGAAAACTAGAATCGGAGAATACAAAAGAGCTATAGATGTTTTATTGGAAGTATACAAATCAAAAGACCTCGATAAAACAAAAAGTGAGTTTGTACGGCTAATTACAGCACTCTTTGAAGCAAGCGATCTAGTCGCAATCCATAAAGGACTTTCTGGGCCATATGACACAAAAATTAAGGAGCATATAAAAAAATATGCAAAAGGTCCATCAGATTACAGAAAAGAGACTGCATCAACGTCTTCTAATCTTGCACGAAATATCGCATTTGAACTTATTTTAGCATCAAAAATTGTTTCAGCAAACATGGAGCTAGATTTTACAATTAAAACTGACATTGCTACAAAATTTGACAGAAGAAGCATACTCTTTGAATGTAAGCGACCACAATCAAAAGGTAAATTGGAAGCAAATATTAAAGATGCGTTCAAACAACTGGAAAAAAATACAAAAATCCTGCACGTGCCCGTCACAGAGGAATAATTGCAATCGATATAAGTAAAATAATTAATCCGGATTTTATGCTTTACAGTCAGCCAGATGCTGTTTCTTTAGAACGAGGAATGTCCAATATAGTTGAACAATTCATCAAAGAAAATGAAAGATTATGGCAGTTACAAAGAAACAATAGCAGTTCTTGTTAGGGTTGGAGTTATGGGTATAAACCAAGAAAAAAATAATATGCCAACGTATTGCCAGCAATACGGTCTCACCCCCATAGAAACATCAGGAGATAGAAATATCAAAACCGCCCACAATTTAGCTGAAGCAATCCATGGCATGGTATGAGATGACAACACTACAACGCACGAAATACCATTGGCCATCGCAAATCTCACCCCAACCTACCATTTTTCTATTTTCAACCATGATCGTTGTTCGCTTGGACCATCCCTTTGATGGCGCGTGCTTGGGTTTTGGTTTTTAAAAATATATCAGGGGCGGCAGGGATGCCGCTCATTGGGCGTCGGGCCAGGGATGGCCTGTCGCACAATGACAACAAAAACCAAATCCCAAGCACGTGTTTGCGCCATCATAGGGGTGCCCTTTCTTTTGGTTACTTTTCTTTGGGCAAGCAAAGAAAAGTAACTTGCTGTCGGGCAACCCCCGACTTAAAATCCAGCATCGCGCTAGCGATTCAATAGCTGACACCCCTCACAACAATACCCCATCCTCCCACAAAACTTCCCCTTAACAACCACCCCACCACATCGATAACAGGCCTGCCCTTCCCGCCGATAAACCTGAAAACGATACCCCTCAAACCCAACACCCTGCCCCTTCATTTGCTCGGCACAATCCAATAAATTGGTAACACCGCCGGTCTCATACGACTGACGAGTCAGCTGTAGACAATGATGCGCAAGCATTTGCAATTGAGTCTCATCCAAATCACAAAGCCGACTTTCAGGATGCAGGCCCGAGGCATGTAACACCTCACAGCACAAATAATTTCCCATACCGGACAATATGGATTGATCCTGCAACAGGCCCATCAGGCATCGCCGGGAGCGGCGATATTCCATCAAACGATCCAACACCATCGATTCATTTGTATCAGGCGACAACAATTCCAACCCGAGTTTGGCAAGATAGGGATGCTCGGCCAGTTCATGCGTTTGCAAGACCAGAATATCCGAGGCGCTGTATAAAAAGGCGGAAGCGGTATTGACATGGATGGCCAGCCGCAGTTGACGTGTTATATCCGGTGTTTTTTTGTCAAGGGCGACATACCAGCGGCCATAAAGCTGGTTATGGCTGTAGATCGTGTAGGCATTATCGAAATGGATCAGCATCGCCTTGCCTCTGGATTCAACAGACACAATACACTGGTGCGTTAACCGTTGTTGATAAGGCTGCAAGGTATCAAATGCAAAAAACACATCATCAACCCTTTGTCCCTCAAGCACCCCCGCCAACTCATCCCTCGCGCGGCGTATTTCTGGACCTTCTGGCATGGGTTAAAACCACAGATGATATTTAATGAGCAAAACCTTCATGGGGCTATTTTACACGTTGCGGCCAGTTAGCATAGCTTGTAAGAAACGAAGCGAAATACAGGCCTTATAAGATTCGCAAATAATTCTCACTTAGGTTGATTCAAAAGAAAAACAAGGGTAACCTTCTCAATATAAGGTCAGTTAATTATTCACCACACAAGGCAATCGCCATGGACAAACTGATTCCGGCGTTAATTATTGTAATCATCACGTTTTATATTAGTGCTTGTTCGCCGCCCGTATTTCATTCTTCGCAAGAAAAAACCTCAGCAAAAATATCATTTTCCAGCATGAGTACCAATAGGGCTGAATTATCAATTAGTCTAAGAGGAAAATCATACGCCATCAGCAATGATATGTTCGAAAGAAGAAAACCTGCCTCTCCAACCAACAAAGTATTTAATATACCAGCAGATGAAGAAATAATTCTTGATTATAATATTTTAGAAATTAGTGTCATTACTTACACGCCAATAATAAAGGGTTCGGTAAACCCATCTTTAGGCTATACAAATGATTTTGAGGAGCACCATACACTAAACACATGCTCAAAAAAAATAGCTTTTAACACAGAAAAAAATAAAGTGTATGAAGTTTTTGTTGAAAGAACAGAAGGAGGGGAAATTTGTCAAATCTATGTTAAAGAAGTTATGGTTTCATTAAAAAACACCCACAAAACATTCAAACATGTTAAAACCAAAACACTAGTCGATTAGCACGCAGGTTGGACTCAGCATAAACCCAACTACAGCGCCTGAAACCATCGCGGACACAGTCCGTTCCTACTCCCCTAATTTAAGCTGCCGCAAATAAACCCGCATACGCCTAATCTCATCCTCCTCCCCACTATCCACCAACACCACCACGGTAAACTTCCGTTTATCCAAAGTCTTAAACCGTAAAACAATCAACCAGGGCGTAACCGTATATTCCCCAACTAGCCGGGCATCCACCTCCTCCCCTCCGATCAATTGTAAAAACCAAAGGTCATCCTTAATCGGTGCCCGCAGGGCCACAACCGGTTCCCGCCTTGGCCAGTGATACGCAAAGCTGGCCACCACGGCAATGCCGATCATTAAACGCACCGACACAGGAATGATCATGGGATAAAACAACACCGCCAGGGCGATCAGGTGACCGAGAATGGTGTAGGCCGCCAGGATGCGGGAGGGTTTAAGATTGAGGACTGGCGCTGTGACGGATTTGCTGGATAACATCGGCTACATCCATGTCGATGGGTTTGGTTTGCCCTAACAGGTAATCAAACAGGAGTTGATCGGGAAGATCGAGTATTTGCTCGAAGGTTTGCTTTTGCTTTTCTGACAATTCAACATATGTCTTTTTTAAAAAACCTTCCAGTAACTCATCCAGCTCCAGCATACCCCGCCGGCACTGCCAGCGCAGCCGGGATAGATTTTCTTGCTCGGTAATTTCTTCAATCATATATTTATTATTTTAACCACAAAGCCCTAAAGGATACCCTACGGTAACTCGAAGTCACGAAGAAAAGATTAAATATTTATTCCCTGTATCCATGCATCGCGTCATTGGGTTGTTTTAAATATAAATCCTTCGCGTCTTCGCAGTGGGGTTTTTCTGTCCTTGGCGTCTTGGTGGTGATTTTTTGATTTTATATCATTTCCTTAAGCATCATTTTTTTGATTTCATTGATCGCCTTGGTCGGATTCAGACCCTTGGGGCAAACATTGACGCAGTTCATGATGGTATGACAACGAAACATTTTGTATGGCCCATCAAGATCCTGCAGACGTTCGGCTGTGGCCTGATCGCGACTGTCGGCGAGGAAGCGATAGGCCTGCAACAAGGCGGCCGGGCCACGGAATTTATCCGGGTTCCACCAGAAGGAGGGACAGAAGGTCGAACAACAACCGCAGAGGATGCATTCATACAGGCCATCGAGTTTTTCGCGTTGTGCCGGGGTTTGTTTGTATTCCACTTCCGGTTCGGGATCGTTGACAGTCAAATAGGGTTTAACGGCGCGGTATTGCGTATAGAACTGTTCCATGTCCACCACCAGGTCGCGGATGATGGGCATACCGGGGACGGGACGAACCTCGATGGGTTCTTTCAGGCTGGAGAGTCGGGTCAGACAACCCAGGCCGTTCACACCATTCATATTGATGGCATCGGAACCGCACACACCTTCGCCACAGGAATGGCGAAAGGCCAGACTTTCGTCCTGCGCCTTGATACGCATCAGGGCATCACGCACCATTTCACTGGCGTCGATCTCCAGTTCGAAATCCTGCATGTAAGGTTTTTCATCGGTCTCGGGATTGTAACGGTGGATCCGGAATCGCATGTCAATACACTCTTGGCTTGGGTGGGAAACTCTCTACCGTTAGCGGCTTGAGACGCACCGGTTTATAGTCCAGACGACGATTTTCTTTATAGTAGAGAGAATGTTTCAGCCAATGCACATCATCCCGCTCAGGGTAATCGACCCGGGAGTGGGCACCGCGACTCTCCTGTCGTGCCAGTGCCGAGGTCACTGTAGCGACACCGATGTCGACCAGGTTATCCAGTTCCATGGCCTCGATGCGGGCGGTATTGAAGATCTTGCTATGGTCCTGCAGACGGACTTGCGACATGCGCTGTTCCAGCTCCAGTACCTTGCCCAGGCCTTCCGAGAGGATCTCTTCAGTACGAAATACGCCACAAAACTCTTCCATGGTGGCCTGTAGTTCACGGCGGATATCATCCACCGAATCACCCTTGCCTTTTTGATCCCAACGGGCCAGTCGCGCCAGAGCCTGATCGACACTGTCTTGCGACATGGGTCGGTGATAACGGTTTTCATCCAGGAATTCGATTATGTCATTCCCGGCGGCGCGACCGAACACCACGATGTCGAGCAGGGAGTTACCGCCGAGCCGATTGGCGCCATGCACCGAGACACAGGCACACTCACCGGCGGCATAGAGGCCGGGGATCTCTTCTTCACCGGTATCCACCGGCACCACCACCTGGCCGAATTTATTAGTGGGAATACCGCCCATGGTGTAATGCGCGGTGGGGTAGATCGGCACCAGGTCCTTCGCCGGGTCGACCCCGAGGAAGGTCCGAATGGATTCACTAATGGCTGGCAGGCGCTTGTCCAGTACTTCCGGCCCCAGGTGATCCAGCTTGAGATGAATATAATCGCCATTGGGGCCACAACCTCGGCCTTCCTTGATTTCAATGGTAATGGAACGACTCACGACATCACGACTGGCCAGGTCTTTGGCATGGGGGGCATAGCGTTCCATGAAACGTTCGCCATCCTTATTGACCAGATAACCCCCTTCACCACGCGAGGCTTCGGAGATCAACATGCCCTTACCGGCGATCCCGGTGGGATGAAACTGGAAGAACTCCATGTCCTGTAGAGGTATGCCTGCCCGCAGCGCCATGGCCAGACCGTCACCGGTGTTGATATGGGCGTTGGTATTGGTACGGAATAATTGCCCGGCGCCACCGGTGGCAAGCAAGGTCGTCTTGGCTTCTATTAATAAGGGTTCACCGGTTTCAATTTCCAGCACCACGGCGCCCAGTACAAAGCCATCCTCATCCTTGACCAGATCAATCGCAAAGAATTCATCGAAAAAGTGGGTCTTGGCACGGATGTTTTGTTGATAAAGGGAATGCAGGATCGCGTGACCGGTTCTATCGGCGGCGGCACAGGTGCGGGCGGCCTGTTCTCCGCCGAAATTCTGGCTTTGACCACCGAAGGGACGTTGATAGATGCCGCCGTTTTCCATGCGACTAAACGGTACACCGGCATGTTCGAGTTCAATCACCGTTTTGGCGGCAGCGCGACACATGTATTCAATGGCATCCTGATCCCCCAGGTAGTCACTACCCTTGACGGTATCGTACATGTGCCAGTGCCAGTTATCGGGTGACACATTGGCCAGCGCGGCATTCATGCCTCCCTGTGCCGCCACGGTATGGGAACGGGTCGGAAAGACCTTGGAGACGACGGCGACACTGGCATCGGCCTGGGCCAGTTGCAATGCGGCCCGCAAGCCGCCGCCACCGGCGCCGATCACCAGGGTATCGAATTTACGCTTGGGGAGATTCATAACCGCACCACCGAAAAGAGCGCCATAAAGACCCAGATGGCCAGCATGAGCTGCAAGGTACTAACCAGCATCAGCAGAATAAAGCGGGTCGGCGTATGATGCACATAATCCACAAAGATATCCCGCACCCCGACCCAGGCATGGGCAAGTAACAGGAAAATAAATAACTGGGTAAAGATATTGATCAATGGTTGGGCAAACACTGCCTGCCAGGCCGAGAAATCCAGTGGCCCACTCTGAAATGCCCAGACGATGGCAACAACGACATATAC